>VFQO010007064.1_pt1 | contig 41880 bp, 81 predicted proteins | sample 3512331 | NCBI WGS metagenome assembly VFQO01 (sample SAMN10412371, study PRJNA504923) | tailings metagenome | isolation source: Replicate 3 from Balatoc abandoned mine | place: Philippines: Itogon, Benguet | collected 2017-08-28 | reverse complement strand
GATTGGCTCGGTCTCGCAGCCATCGCAGGTGATGTCCAGGTGCTGGATGGTCCACAGCGGGCTGTCGTGCCGCAACGCTTCGCGCGCCGCCGCAAAACGGTCCTCCTGCTCCGCCGCCATCAGGTGCTGCTGGTGCTCCGGCTGTATCACGGAGGCCAAGGCGGGTGAGCCAGTGTGGAGGGAAGGGATGGCGGCGCATGGGCGGCAGCGGCGGCGGCGGCGGCGGCGGCGGCAGCAGCAGCTTACTAACAAACGCACCGACCATCGCAACTCACTGCTGAGATTATCTGCTTATACTCCAACGACGTCAAGCGCCCTCCCAACCGTGGGATGGCGAGTCGAAAGGCGGCGAGCGCGGGCCGCTGCGCTACTGCGCCACTGCTTGAGTAATGCTATTAGGCAGTTGGCCCACTGTTCAAACGAAAGGTAAATGCATGTTTTGCAGTGCTCCAGCGCATGCATTCCACGAGAGAGCATGCGGCGCACAAAGCCAGAGGAGGCGCAATGCATGTGATCAAGCATCGCTTGTTCAGCAAACAGCAATCGTCAGCGCCAGCCGGAGAGGCCCGCAGCCCCGCCGCCATCGCATGGCTCGCGACTGAGCGGCCTGCAGCAGCCCCCGCCTTGCCTCACGACTAGCGGCGGCGCCTAGCAGCACAGCAGCATGGGCAGAAAGAAGCGAGACTATGTGGTGAAGCACAAGGAGTCGCTCGGCGACCAGCTAGAGAACCCCGAGACCTGGGGCGTCCGGGTGAGCGCTGTGGGGGATGATGCAAACTCTGAGAGCGTTTGAGCCGCGGAAGCATTGCACACTGCTGGTGCCGCCGCGCCGCCGCCGCCACTCTCGCCACCGCCTGCCAACCCAACCCAACTCTGCCCTCCGTTTCCTCGCTGCAGACGCAGCCGCGGCCGCACAAGCGACGAAAGTCGGAGGCGGAGCAGCAGGAGGAGGAGGAGGAGCAGCTGGCGCAGGAGGAGTTTGTGCCTGCGGGCATGACCAACCGCATTCTGAAGGAGGCACGGGCGCAGCAAGAGGAGCTGGAGGCGGAGGCGGCGCCTGCGGCAGCGGCGGCGCTAGCAGCGGGTGGCGCTCGTGGGCTGGTGGCCGCTGCGGCCAAGGGCCTGCGGGATAGCGACAGCGAGGACGAGTTCTCAGGTGCGAGCTGGTTGGGGTGCACTGTGTTTTCTGCTGCAGGGTGCTTTGAGGGCGTTGATGCGCATGCATGCAGCTACCAACCATGCCATGGCCGCAGGCTGCCTGCACACGCGCATGTTGCACCTAGGGCGCCCGCAGTGGCCCCGGCTCGCTGTGATGATGACACAAACATTCAAACTCAACAGGACTGAACACCCTGTGTTGACACTTTTTCCCCGCTGTCCTGAGCGACGCCGCCCGCTGCACCTGCGGCTGACACTGCGCCCTGCACTCGCTTGCAACTTATTGCTGCCGACTTGCTGCACTTGCTTGCACACTCCGGCTACTGTCAATTTGCCCCACTCGTCCCGTCACCCCGATATGCTGCCGCCCGCCCCTCCACCACTGCAGACGGCGGCTATGCGTCAGATGACGCCTACGAGTTTGATGAGGAAATCGAGGTGTCTCCTGAGGACGAGGCAGCACTGGCAGCCTTCATGGCGCCAGGGGCCGACTCCTACCACCAAAAGACACTGGCCGACATGGTGCTGGAAAAGATCCGGGAGCGGCAGGCGGCGGCGGGCGTGGCGGAGCTGCCGCGGTGAGGCAGCAGAGTGGGGTTGGAGCTGGGAATGGCTAGGGGCTGTGCCGCTGGACGAGGTTCGTTGCTCCTGTTTGGCAGTGGTGCATCCATACATGCGCGCATGCATGCAGTCCTTGTGTACGGTAGAGGTAGCCCGCTCGCGGGCCATTGCCTCCCGGCCGAAGTGGCGGACTGCGACAGCCATTGCGGGGGCGCGTGCTTGTTCGGCGGCGCGGCGGCCCCGCCGCCCGTCACCTGCGTGCGCCCCCCACATTCCACACCTTCTGTTGCCTCTCTTTCCTGCTTCTTAGCATCACCCACAGCTGGGTGCGAGCTGCACATCTGCACCTGCCTGCACACCCTCCATCTGTGCTTGCTGGCACGCTCACTGCCCGCCCCTCTGCACGCCCCTGCCCTGCCCTGGCTGCCACAGGGAGGGCAGCGAGCTGATTCCTGATGAGCTGGACCCCAAGGTGGTTGAAGTGTACCAGGGAGTGGGCAAGGTGCTGTCGCGCTACACCGCCGGCAAGGTGAGAGGGGATGTGGCTTGCAAGGGGCTGAGCAGTGCATGGGGCTTGCAAGGGCTTTGGGTATTGTTGAGTTTTTGGGTAGGGTTGACCAGGGTGGGCAGGTTGCTATACATGGAGGTTAAGTGGTGGGCTGGTTTGCTTTCCCTTGGGGGCCTGCTTTAGGCGGCAATGCCAGCCAGGCGCTGCATGCATGCATTCTGCTCTGCACATGCCATGTGTCTGATGCACAGCGCCGGCCGATGACGAGTAGCTTCCTATTTCGTTGTTGAGAACCGAACACAAGCATGTGGATTCTCTTGCTCATTGTCACTACCACTGAGGCCGCCCGCACTACACCCCTGCATTCCTGGTGCATACATGCACGCCCGCCATCCTATGCTTGCCAACTTGTCCCGACCCAAACCCTGCGATGCCCTCCTCGAGCCACAACTGTGCCCTCCCGCTGCAAGTCATGTGCACCTACCTCTTCTTTTCCTGCTCTCCTACCGCACCGCAGGTGCCCAAGGCCTTCAAGGTCATCCCCAACCTGCAGAACTGGGAGGAGATCCTGTACCTCACAGAGCCCGAGAGCTGGACGCCCCACGCAGTCTACCAGGTGCAGTGCCGCAGCGGCGGGCGGGTGGAGCAGGTTGCCGCGTGGCGGGTCGCCAGGTTGACGTGCCCTACATGTGTTCGGTCTTTTCATCCATACTGACTGCACCCACTTTTGCCCGCCCTCCGCCGGCAGGCCACGCGCATGTTTGTGAGTAACCTGAACCAGAAGATGTCCCAGCGCTTCCTGGTGCTGGTGCTGCTGCCCCACGTGCGCGCCGACATCCGCAAGAACAGGCGCCTGCACTTTGCGCTGTTCCAGGTGCGGGCTGCGAGGCGACTGGAGAGAGTTGGGAATGGGGCTGAGACGGGGAGCATCGTGCTGTCTGGGCTGCTTTGCAGACGCTGAACGGGCAACCTGGCGCATGGCCGCCCTGTTTTACAGCACCTGCCGACCTAGCTCACCCAACACACTGTCCCTGTCCCCCTTTACTTGCAGTCCCTCAAGAAGGCCACCTACAAGGCGGCCGCCTTCTACAAGGGCGTGCTGCTGCCGCTGTGCGCCTCGGGCACATGCAACCTGCGGGAGGCGGTCATCCTCACAAGCGTCATCAAGCGCACCTCCATCCCGGTGCTGCACTCGGCGGCCGCCATGCTGCGCATCGCGGGTGTGTGGCAGGGCGGGCGGGGCAGGGGAGCGGCTGTGTTTCAAAACACTGTTCGAGCCAGCATTTTGCAACGAGCGCTTGCTGCTTGCCTGCCGCCCTCCACTCCACCGGCTGCTGACCTGCATTCTCTATTCCATTCACTCCCCTGCAGAGATGCCATACAGCGGCACCAACTCCTTCTTCCTGCGCGTGCTGCTGGACAAGAAGTACGCGCTGCCGTACCGCGTGGTGGACGCGCTGGTGAGCAGAGTTGTTCTTGTTGTTGTGAGCTGCGCTGCTGTCGGGTGCTGTAGTTGGTGTTGTGATGGCAGCTCTACCCGTATAGAGCTGCTGCTGCTGCCGTACCGTGTGGTGGACGCCCTGGTGAGGCGCAGCTGCTGTTTGGGGGCTCAACCCTGCTGTGCTTGCCTTGCCTGCGTTGCTGCCGGGCAGTGCTGTGTGCCAGCAGCAGCAGCTCTGGAGCTCTGGGTATTTTCGGCACATCGGCACACGGCTCCCAGCGGCCATTCAACTGCATCTCACTGCCTCGCCAACCCCCTCTCCCCTCCCCCCTCAGGTGGACCACTTTTTGCGCTTCAAGACCGAGGAGCGCCAACTGCCCGTGGTCTGGCAGCAGACGCTGCTGTGCTTCGTGCAGCGGTGAGCGCGGCCCTGGACGTGGAAGCATGAATCAGCTGGGGGTTGCAAGAGCTACAGGAGATTTGCCTTGCCTCCACATGCAAAGGAGTTTCAGCGCTGTGAGGTTCGATTGATTTGCCCAGCCTCAACTCCCGCCCCTCCACCTCCCGCCCGCCCCGCTTGCAGCTACAAGACTGAGGTGCGCGCCGAGGACAAGGAGGCGCTGCGCGACCTGGTCAAGCGCCAGCACCACTGTGAGTGCGCGCCAGGCCACTGCGTGCGGCGTGTTGAGCGATTTTCAGCCCGCTGCGCTTGAACAGGCCCTGCACGAACGCTGGCACACCAGGCAGCAGGTTGTGCACGAGCAACTAGGCATCTCTCATCAACCTGGCCCCCTCCTCTCCATCACAACGCTGCAGACGCGCTGACGCCCGAGATCCTGCGGGAGCTGGACTCGTCTCGCTCGCGCGGAGAAGCGCCCGGCGCCGAGGCGGCTGGCGCGCCCGTCTCCAAGCTTGTTGCTGCTGGGGGCCCCGGCGGGGAGAACCCTCGAGACCTGGCTCCCATGATCATCATGGACGACTGAGCCCTTGATTATGATAGCGTGTGCCGCCGGCCGCAGGCATCCTTGCATGCTTGGCTGCCTTAACTGTACTCTAGTTAGTGCCCGTCTGCTCCCTCAATTCGCTCTGCTGCTGAACCTCTCCCTGCTGCCCGCTGCACCGCTTGCCTCTGCTGCTTCTTGAGATCCAATGCCTGTCTTCACGTGGCTTGTTTCCCACGATGAGCGCATCTTGTAATGCTGAAACCCTCTGCTTTCTTGGGTGCGATAGCAGCCCAGCACGCTGCAGCGCCAGCGGTGGTGAGGCGGTGGCGGCGGTGCGGCATGTGGCACTGTTGGGGCGGCGGGCAGCTCTGATCAGCGCGTCTTTGTGCCTCGCGACTGCCTGACCGCCTGCCAGCCCTCCCAGCCTTCACAGCAAGGTAGGGCGCGTCTCTCCGCTGCCCAGTCGGCCGCGTACCGCCAGCGCGCTCGTTCTGCTGCTTCCTGGTCACCTTTAAAGCGGTGTTGAGCTCCCTTTGCGACCCGCCGGCACGCCTCCTCGCTGCCCTGCTGCTTGCAGCGCTGCAGGCCCCTGCTCGACCTACGACGACCCAGAACAGATCGGTAGCAGCGCTCAGGTGCGTTGGGAACGCGCAGCGGGTCCAGTCGCGGCAGCTGCCTGCCGCCGCCTGCCGCCACCTGCTGCTGCTGCCGCCCCTGCCGCCGCTTGCCCGAGTTGACGGCAGTGACTAGCTGCACCTGGGTTGCAGACATGGAGCCTTCACAAGTGCTGAACAAGCTGCTGGGGCGCGGCACAGACACCGGCGGTGTGGAGTTTTGGCGGCAGCCCGAGCGCAGCGGCTGGCTGATGAAGCAGGGTGAGCGAGGGGAGAGAGCTTGGTTCCATTGGCTGTTGATTACATGCAAATGGGCTGTACAGTACATGCGACTCTGCTGCCGACCGAAAACTTTGTTGATTCCCGCCTGCCATCAACCTGCAGGCGAGTTTGTGAAGACCTGGCGGCGACGGTGAGTGCGCCGGCAGCCGCTGGCAAATGCGCGTGCGCTGCTGCTTGTAGCGGCTGAGATGCGTCATGCCCCGCTGCAGCTCAGGGCTTGTGCTTGCCCTCCACCGCTGCAGCTGGTTCATTCTGAAGGATGGCAAGATCTTTTGGTTCAAGACGGACATTGTGGGCCCGGTGAGTTCTGCCGGCGAGCAGCCAACCTGGCTGTGCACAAGGCAGGGTCACAACCAGGCATCCTGAGTTGCACCCCAAACCTTTCTGCCAGCAGCGATTGTGCCTTGCAGCGCTGCCCAGAGCAGGCCGCATCCTTGCACCAACTGCGTCTGCCCTCACCGCCTGCCACCCCCTTGGTTCCCTGCCCTCCCCCCGCCGCCTGGCCTGCAGAGCACGCAGCCGCGCGGCATCATTGAGGTGAACAAGTGCCTGAGCATCAAGGGCGCTGAGGACGCCATCAACAAGCCGCACGCGTTTGAGATCTCCACCACCGACCAAAACATGTACTTCATCGCCGACTCGGACAAGGTGCGGCTGCGCTGGTTGGGTGTTGCTTGGTGTTTCGTGTCGTTTCGCGCCCTTGCAAGCTCGATTGATGCTCGGGCACCTGTTCACCTCTGCCTGCTGTGTGCCCATAGTGCTGCCGCACGGCAAGCTGTGCCTGTTGCGCTGCCAGCGCTGCCTTCGGGACACAGCTCGACTTGTTCAGCCCAGCTTGCGTGAGCACCAGTCAGCTGCAGTGCGCAGTGCAGCAACTCTGCACTGTTCTGCCCATTGCGCCTTGGGTGCAGGAGAAGGAGGACTGGATCAACGCGGTGGGGCGGGCCATCGTGCGGCACTCCAAGAGGTGGGCGGGTGCTGCGCTTGCACCAGTGGTGGAGGGGTAGTGTTGCGCAGCTGCACATGCCGCGGCAGGTGGAGGTTTCAGCCGCCCCGCCAGGCACATCAGCTGCCATAGTAGGTACCCAGTGTAGCTGCCGCTGCACCAGCATGCCCACCTTCCTAACCCTTGCTGCCCCCTGCTGTGCGCTGCCTCGTGACCGCAGCATGATGGACCGCGACCAAGTGGACTACACTGGCTACTAGGCTAGGCTCCGCTGCTTCCCTTCTCTAGGCGCCATTCCATTCTAGAGGCCAGCAGGACGGAGCGCTGCTGGTTGCGTCCATCTCCCAGCAGCCCCATGCGCACATAAAGGGCCGCCTCCGTGCAGCCCTGCCTGTACTCTGTTCCCCTCTGTACCCAGCAGCTCTTCTCCTTTGACTGTTGCCGGCAGCCTGCCTCACATGCCCCGGCGGCTTGTACCGGTCCTGACCTCTCTACCCTCTGCTTGCTGCTCTCATTCACTGCTTTGCGTCCTTGCCGCCGCACCCTCACCTCCCTGTAAATCTGGCAGGCTTTGGGCAGTGAAGGGCGTTACACCCCAAGGAACAGCAAAGCAACAGAAACACTTAGCGAGGGAAAAAGGTCTAGCGGGCGCAGTTCACAGCCGGGGTGGGCAGGGGGCAGCGGCGGCGCAGCGTCAGCAGCGCCCGTGCCCCCTCCCGTGGCCGTTGCAGTGGGGAGTGAGTATGAGCAAACACAGCAGCGTTGGGGGCATGAAGCATGCAGCCTCCGGGTGCGCGGAGGGCGGCCGTCAGGCTGCCACGTGCGCTGTCATGCGCCGGCGTGCAGGAGGGCAGGCAAGCGGCAGGCTGTGAAAGGAGTTCCACGCCGCTGAGCGAGGCGTGTCTATGCAAGGCCGCCACGGCTGGGTGCCGTTCTGGCAGGCCATTCCCTGCCTATCGGCCGGCCTGCTCACGCAAAGCGCTTGGCCACCTGGTCGTAGCGGGGCACGTGGGCAATGTCGCCCAGCACCTGTTGTGTGGAGCAGGGGAGCAGAGAGGAGAGCGGGGGTTCAGGGCGAGGGTTGTCGCGAGGGTCGAACATGGAGCGAGGCACAAGCAGGCAAGTGTGCCACCCACAGCTACTCAAGTTGAAGCACTTTGGTCGCATTGGCATACTGACCAAAGCCCAGTCCCAGCGTGCTTCAAGCCAGACAGCAGCCCAACACATGCAGAAAGCGGCAGCAGGCGGCGCCACTCACCGCCACGGAGGGCGCCGACTTGAGCAGCTTGTTCACGGCGGCGCTCATGTCCTTGGCGGTCAGGCCCTGGATCTCCTTCACAAACTCCGCCACCGGCTTCCTGCGGGGCGGGGGAAACAGGGGAACCACAGGGGCGACGAGGATTAGTCGGTAACTGCAAGCCGTGGCCTTTGTTGCACCACCCACGTGTGGTTCCCCCGCGCCCACACACCGCCTTGCTCTCAACGCCACATCAGCCCAGGGAGCAGATCAGCACCGCACCTGTGCCCGTAGGTGAGGACCTGGCGGCCAATGTCCTCGGCCACCACGGCGCGCGACTCCAGGTTCATCAGCACGCTGGACACGGCGGCCGCCTTGGCGCGCTCCAGCTCAGCGGAGCTCACCTCCTTGGCCACAGCCTGTGTTTGGGAGAGGGGGGAGCAGGGGCGAGGGAAGTGAGGAGGAGGGCAGGGGAAGGGGAAGGTGAGCAGCTGGTCACGCACAGCGCTCCGTCACATGTGTGGCGCAGGAATCCTGCCCAAGCCCGCACCACAAGGCCTGCAAGCGCATGTAGCGTTGTGCTGACCCCAGCCAACCCAGCCGCCGCCACACCAAACCACCAGCCCCTTCACCTGCATCTCCTTGCACAGCACGTCCACCATCTCCCCCGCCTGGCTGCTCTCGGCGCTGGCAAACACGCCCACCTGTAGGCAGGAGGGAGGGAGGGAGGGCAGGCAGCGCAGGGAGGGTGGGGTGAGACCAGGCACGGCAAGCAGTAAGCTAACAGGCACAACAAAGCATGACTGAACGAGTGCTACAACTGCCACGGCGCGCTGGGCCCCACGCGCCCATGCCCTGTCCTGCATCTTGCAAGCCCAGCACCGCTCACCAGGCCGGTGTTGTTGTAGATGGAGTTGAGCGCGGTGCAGTTGTGCATCCAGGGGTACTGGTTCAGCACGCGCGTGTACAGGCGCGAGTGCATGCCCTTGCCCGGGCCGCCTGGGGGAGGAGAGGAGGAGGCGGCAAGGGGCCATGAGTGGGTGGGGTAGGTGGGCAGGTAGGCCAGCGGCTAGAGACAACTGAGGCCGAGGCATGCACCAGGTTCCTGTTGGTTGGGAGTGCAACATAGCAGCATGCCCCCTGCAACCCACCGCAGCACAGCCCAATGGCCACACTGCTTCCCCCGCTGCCATGCCGCTTGCCCTCAGCTGCTGCCTGGCCCCTGCCTGCCCCTGCAGGTCCCTGCCTATCCCCCAGTTCCAGTGCGCACCCGCGGAGAAGGAGCCGCCACCGCCCAGCAGGTACTGCAGCACCGTCATGGCCACAGAGCCCTTGACGTCGCGCCAGCCGCCCTGGCGGCAGTGGGGGAGCGAGCAGCAGCACGGGGCATGTGTCAGCGAGGGATATGCTGCATGCTCGCGTGGAGGTTGAGCGAGGCATGAGGCCCAGCAGGTGCGCATGCAGTGCCACTCCTCAAGTTGAAGGAACGTGTTGCAGAACATCCCATGCCCGGGCAGCTTCAAACAAGGAGCTGTCTACCCGGCTCCCCCAGCATCACACCTGGTACTCAAAGGCCAGGATGGCGTGGGTCAGCGGACTGGCCGCAAACTGCCGCCAGTCGCCGCCCACGTACTGGCTGGGGTACTCGCCAGCAGCGGAGCCGGAGCGCGGCGCCGCCGAAAGCAGCGGCTCCGCGAGGCGCACCTGTGGGCGAAATCATCAAATGGGAACTCATTATCAAGGCATGGCCGGCATGCTCTCTGGGTGCATCGCCGCAGCAGGCATTACTGCCCATGCACAGCATCCAGGCATCCATGGCCGCCAGGCAAACAAGGAAAAGCACGGCAAGAGCACAGCAACATCAAGGCAGAAGCAAGGCACGCACCAGCTCGTCGTGCTCCACACCAGCACCCGCCAGCACCATGCGCGGCGCAGTGTAGTTGGCGGCGTAGAAGTCAGCCAGCACCTCTGCGAGGGTGGATAATGGGGTAGAGGGCCTCGGAATATGCACAATGCAGTTGACCTGCTGCCATGAGCTCGCAAGGGCCGCCGGGACCGCCGGGACCGCTCCTCCAGCCCAAACATTCCATCCCCATGCCAACCCGTGCGTTGCACATGCTGGCCCGCCTAGTTGCTGCTGCCCCCCACCCGCCGCACAGGCAGCCCCGCGCCGCACCCGCGTTGAGGCCGCCCAGGCAGCCGTCGGGCACGATGAGGGGGCGGCCCAGCCCGCCGGTGTAGGCCACCGAGTGCAGGCCCTCCAGCAGCGTGGTCTGCGGGTTGTCCGCCAGGTTCTTCAGGTCCGCCTCCATCTTGCGGATCTGGGGTGGGAGTGGTGGATGATCCGGTGGATGTGGAGTGCATGAGATGCATGGGTGGGCGGGTGGGCGGCACAGCTGAGAAGGGGTGACAGCTTTCCTACGCGCCACAGCCGCCACTCCCAGCGCCTCGCCGCCTGCCCCGCTGCCTCCCACAGGTGCCACGTGGGGCCACACATCATGCGCAATCAAACGCCACCACCCCTGGCGAGCCGCAGTTCCTCCCATTTGCTCCACCACCTCCCACTTCCCACCTGCTCCGCCACCTCCCAAGACTGGAACTTGGGGTTGAGCACGGCGTCCGCCAGCACCTCCAGCGCCTCCGGGACGCTGGCCTTGGTGCAGTCGATGTTGTAGGCCATCTGCTCGCGCGACGCTGCGGCAGGGGCAGGGGGAGAAACGCACGCAGCGAGGGCGGCGTGAGGTCGGCGGCTGGCAACGGCAGCTGCAAGGAACCAACAACCGACGGTACTGTCCCGTGAGGCTGATCCAACAGCAGGCAGGAGCCTGTTCGACTGGGAGCCCCAACAACTGTGCTGCCTGCTGCATGGCCGCCTGCCGCACTCCCTGCTGCAAGTGCTGCTGCTCCGTCTTTGCTGCCAGCCAGCAAACAGCCGCCACAGCCCTCCAGAACAGCCACAGCTCCGCTGCTGCTGCTGCTGCTGCTGCTGCTGCTGCTGCTGCTGCTGCAAGTGCTCTGCTGCTGCCAACGCGGCTGCCGCAGCTTGGCTCATGCCTGCCGCATCACCGCCATGCTGCGCTATTATACAACGACCATCACCAGCAATGTGGCTGCTGCAGCGTCTCCTGCCAGGCCGCCTTGCATCCCCAGCTCCACGCCTGCCGTCAGCTCAACGCTGCTGCTGGCCTGCTACTGCACTTTCAGCTGTCTCCCGCCTGCGTCCATGCTGCTCCAGCCACAGCACTGCCGGCCAGCCGCCAATGCCAGCCTGGCAGCTAGACCAGCATCTAGCACTGCTGCACACCATCTGCCATACCTTCTATGCAACCTTGTCAACCAAGCAGCGTCAGCAGCGGCACTGCCCATGCATTTCCTCGTCCTGCCATCCCTCCCAACCAGCCTGATACCGTGCGCACCCGAAGCCAGCACGTTGCCGCCGATGGCCTCCACCTCACGCACCAGCCGCAGGTGGGTGCGGTTCTTGGTGGTCTTGAAGGCCATGTACTCCAGCAGGTGGGAGGCGCCTGGCAGGCGAGAGTGGCGGGCAGCGAGCAGCAATGAGGGGGCATGCAGGGTGGCAGTGCAGCAGCAGCCACGGCAGCACCTGGCTGGGCAAGGCGGTGCAGGTTGAGCGTTTGCAGCCATGCCAGGACGCTGCAACAACCACGGCAGCAAGATGCAACAATAGGCACCCAGCATGCATCGGCAAGCTGGTCAAGCAATCAGATGGTAGGTAGGCCATGTGTGCTGCGCAGGTTGCGTTGGTGGCGGCAGTACTGGCCGCTTGTGCGGGCGATCAGTGCTTCTAACCAGTACCCCATTGCCTTCCGCAGCTGCCAGCCCCTGCCAGCTACAGCGTGGCGCACCAGTGTTGAATGGCGTCTCATACACGGAGCCGGAGTCGACGTAAATGCCGAGGGTGGCGGTGGCGCCCTGCAGCGGCGGCGGCAGCGGCGGAGGGTCGAACCCTTGAGCGGGCCGGCCCCATCGCCCTCCCACAACGCCCTCCTGGGCCCCGGGTCCCGCCCTGACCGCCACTCACGGGGGTCGCCTCGCTGGCCACCGTGAATCCGTTCGACAGCTTGGTCAGCTGCGTGGCCGGCGCATCCTTGGCCGCGGGGATGGCATCGGGGATCTCCACGCCCGGCAGGGCGTCGGTGAGGGGCGTCTGCACGCGGGAGCCAGTGCCGCCGAAGAGCTGGGCGAGGAAGCCCCGCTTGCTGGCGGCCACCGCAGGCGCTGCCTGGGCGGCAGCCGAGGTGGAGAAGGCCCGAATGCCCAGCTGGGCGGCCTGCTGGAGGCTCTGCATATCGAAGAGCCCTCTGGGCTGCCCTACGCCCTCCCGCAGCTGCTTGAATTGGGCGATCGCAGGCCCCTTTGCTTGGGTCTGCCCTCTGAGGGCGCCAGCAGGCGGGTGTGCTGCCCCATGCTGCTTGCATGGACGGTCGTCTTCGGGCAGCGGCCTCCTGGGAGCGTTTGCAGCCCTCCATCGCCGTGTTGAGACATCATATTATCTCCAGAATGGCTGCAAGGGCGGCGGCAGCCTCCGTGGCGTCCCACATGGTCGCCAAGTCGGTGCTGGGTGCTCGCAGCGCCTGCACAGCACCACCGGGTGGCTTGAGGCCAGCCCTGCTGTGCCACGCAGCCGGCACCGCGCTGCTGCAGGGCCCACAGTATCACCGGCGGCAGGCGGCGGCAGCGGGCAAGCCCTCCCAGCAGCGGCGCCTCGTGGCTGTCTCCGTGGCAGCGCCAGCAGCAGCAGGGCCGCATGCCTCGCCCATGTATGGTGGCGAAATGCAGGCAGCCGTGGAGGCGGTCCGGCTCGCCTCCCGCCTGTGCCAGGTGCGCTGCCTGAGCGTTGCGCTGCCGGGCTTGCCGCCATTCTGTCTCTCGATCTTCCGACTGGCTGCTGGGTCGGAGGCTTGCTGGCAAGCTGCCGGCATGCATGCACATCAAGGTTACCGCCACTGCCACGCTGCTGCGTGCAGGCGGTACAGGTGCAGCTGCAGCGGGGCGAGAAGACTGAGAAGGACGACGAGAGCCCGGTCACTGTGGCAGACTATGGCGCACAGGTGCGGCTTCGTGCATGCCGCATTTCAATGGTGTTTCCGGCAGGCCTATGGCTTTTGACAATATGCTGTGCAGCTTACATACTACAGCCGCTGATTCCTGGCCGCAGCTTGGCTACAGTATGCCCTGCTGCACAACCACACGTGCAATGCTGCTCGGCCCCCTACCCGCCCTTGTGCAGGCGCTGGTAGCCTGGAGCCTGCAGCGCTCCTTCCCCGGCCAGGCTGTGAGCCTGGTGGCAGAGGAGGACGCTGTGGAGCTGCGGGCGCCTGAAGGGGCGGACATGCTGGCGCGCATCACAGCCCTGGTGAACGAAGCGCTGGCAGTGGAGCAGCCGCAGGTGGGTGGCCGGGGATGCGCATGTATTGGGCAGTACATTTTTTGGTTGTGGGTGGTCTACATTTGCACAATGCATGTGATGTGTCACCATCAATCAGCTGCAGTGTGTGCGCCTGCACAGCCCGGCCCCTCCTCAGCCCTCGCACCATGCCTCCTGCCCTGCCTGCGCAGGCGGCACCTCTCACCCCCAGTGAAGTCGCCGACCTCATCGACAGCGGCAACTCGGCGGGCGGCGGCAGCGGGCGGCACTGGGTGCTGGACCCCATTGACGGCACGCGCGGCTTTGTTGGCATGCGCCAGTACGCCGTGTGCCTGGGCCTGCTGGAGCAGGGGGAGGTGAGGCTGGCTGGGCTGGAGTGGCTTGTGTGGCACCGGCTAATGCGCCACCAGCTTGTGGCACCCGCCATGCTACTCATCCCCTGCTGAACCGCCGCATGCGGCTCAGAAGAAGAGGCAAACAGTGGCATGCTGTACATGCTGCTGGAGGCGCCGACGTTGCTACAGCTGCCTAATCATCAGCCGCCCTGTCGTCGCTGCCCCTCCGCCGCGTCCGCCTGCAGGTGGTGCTGGGCGTGCTGGGCTGCCCCAACCTGCCGCAGTATGCCATCAGTGAAGCCGACTGCGATGAGGGGCAGGCAGGGCGGTCCTTCTCAGACGAGGCAGTGGGCACCATGTTTGCGGCCTGCAAGGACCAGGTGCACCGCTGGCTGCGGGCTGGTGGTCCTTGGCGTGGGCGACCGAGGTGCTGCATGCACGACTGCATGACTGCATTCCATGTTGTGTCACAGTCACGATGCCCTGACCAGCTGCTCCCGCTCTGCACGCCTGCCCATGCTCTGCAGGGCTCCTGGGCCGGCCCCGTGTTTGGCGGCATGCCCTCGCAGCGCATCTTCTGCAACGACACGCTGCCCGCCAGCCAGGTGCGCCTGGGAGCTGGGTGTGTGCTGCCGCATTCCGAGCAGGAGAGGGTCTAGGTAGCCGCAGGCCAGCAGTTGCAGGCAACAGTCTCAAGGGACCTGCCATGGCTTGCTTGGCGCCTCACGAACAAAAGCGCTCACTGTTGCACCTTCCCTTTTGTGTGCAGGTGCGGTACATGGAGTCGTTTGAGGCGCGGCACTCCAACCACGACATGGCGCTGGCCATCGCAGGTGGGCGCACTGCCTCCTTGTGCGCGCTTGGGCGCACTTGCATGCCACGGGTGCATTGGCGGGGTTGCAGGTGTGTCTGTCCCCAAGCAACTGCGTGCTGGTTCACTGTGCATCAGGCCATCACCTCTCTGCTTCTCCTCCCCTCACCCCGCGCAGACGAGATTGGCATCACGCTGCCCAGCCTGCGGCTGGACAGCCAGGCCAAGTACGGGGCGCTGTCGCGCGGCGACGCCTCCGTCTTCATGCGCTTCCCCGACCCCAGCTACCGCGAGAAGATCTGGGACCACTGCGCGGGGGTCATCATCCTGCAGGTGCGGGGCGCACTGCCTGCCGCTCGGCAACCCCTGCTGCTAGGCTGGCTCGCACTTGCTGCCCTGTTGAGTGGAAGGTCTGCGTGGGCCGCACTCTCGGTGTCCGAGTGGATCCCCAGGCACGGGCTGTCACCCTTGCCACCCAGCTGTCATCCCAAGCCTTGATCTCCGCCAGCATACACACATGCACACCCACACAGTCCCGCTCACCTACCGCCGTGCCGCAGGAGGCGGGTGCGGTCATTTCTGATGCGGCGGGCCACCCGCTGGACTTCTCCAAGGGCCGCTATTTCCCTGACCTGCATGGCGGCATCGTGGCGGCCACGCCCTCCATGCACCGCGCCATCATTGCCGCCATTCAGAAAATCCGCAGCGGCAGCAGCTGAGCGGCTCGGCTGCCACGGTCAACCAGCCCCAAGCAGCTGAGCCCTCGCAGCGCACCCGCCTGTAGGCACAGCCCTGCTCTGTACAGAACTGCCCACCAGGGCTGCTGCCCTTGTGCTCCCTGTTTTCTCCAAGCACGTTCCATGACAAACACCCCCAGACGATATTGTTGCCCCTCCGTACTGCTGCTCCCATTCCTTCCACCACGCCTCAACGCCGCGAACCAGTACTAGGAATGACATGCCCCCTGATCTTCTGTTTTGTGCCTGCCTCAGGTCGCTTCGTGTGCCGCTGGTCCACTCCCCATCAGCTGCCTTTGTGCTATCTGCTCAGCTGTTCCGTGTGACTCTCTACACATTTACAGCGGTATGGATACATCAAAGGTACAGGGCTGGCTGGTGCGACTGCCGCTGGCCAGTGTGGTTAGACCGGTATCTCTTTGTACCTGCAGGCAGGGGCAGGGGATTTTGCTAGCCTCTAAGCTGAGGTCGGCCGCAAGGCAAGCTGCCACACAGATGCAGCCCAGCCGAGCTGAAGCACAGCACAAACAAGCATCCGCAAATGAGGTTGGCTGCCCATCCCTTTCAATTTGAGCCACCAAAGCGGCGCACCTGAAGAAGTCTGCAGCAGGGTGGTTGAGCAGGGAGCAGTTGGGAAGGGTAAGAGCAGGGTGAGCACGCATGCAGCGAACCAGCAGCCACAGCCTCAACAAGATAGCAAGCACTGCTGCGGCCCTCAGGCAGACCCCCTCCCACTCACAGAATTTGAGGGCCAGGCCCAGCCCCAGGTGCAGGCCAATCATGGTGAGGTAGAGGGGCACCGCCTTGGCGCCCGCCGACTCGTGGATGGGCCTGAGATGCATACGAATGCGGTGGCAGGTGACGTTAGCAAGGGCGCAGTGGGCGAGCAGTTGGGTCGGCTCCGCGCTGTCCCTGCCATGCATTCCGTGCTCGTGCGACTCCATCCCTGACAACATGATGTGGCCCAGCAGGCAAGGCGGCCTGCCTGCACCATAAGCTCACTTGCGCAGGCTGAGCATGATGAAAGTGCCCGAGGTGAGGGTGGCCACGCCCACCACGATCCAGCGCATCAGCTCGATGGGGAAGATGCACACAAAGGAGATGGGGATGAAGGCCGCCAGCGCGTAGCCTGCGGGCCATGGTGGCGGGGGAGGGGGGGAGCAGGTCGAGCGCAGGCAGGGGAAGGCGCAGCCCAAGCTGGAGGGCACAGCTGCCCGAATCGCAACGCACAGATTCACTGTGCGCCGTGCCAGCCGGGTGGGCCCCGACCCAGGCAAGCAGAACAGAGCAGGAGCCAGCTGCCCACCCCGCCGACCAGGCGCGCACCGTAGATGCACCAGACGGATGCGAGTGAGATGCCTGCCTTGAACCAGCGCAGCACCAAGTAGATGGCCAGCCCGATGACGCCCACGTAGCCGTAGAAGATGCCAAAGGAGCCGCCCACCTGTGGAGGGGGTTGGGCGAGCGGGTGTATGGGGAGCGAGGCGGGTGTGCGCCTTGGATGGCACGACCAGCCAAGGGCGCAACATGGATGCAGCCCCACCTTGTCCGCATCGTATTGCCGAGCGCAACCTCAGTCCTTCAAGCAGCTAGCAATAGCCTCCCCAGCTATCAATAGCCCAGCCCCAGCAATCCTGGCACCCACCTTGTCCACGTCGTAGTACCAGGCCGCGTGCTCCTCGCCCGCCGGCGCGTGCCGCTTCCAGTCGATGTACGACGCGTAGTTGCCGGTGGCCGCGGTCACAAAGATGAGCGTGGAGGCGACCCAGAAGGGGCCGTAGCTGTGGGAGTGTTGAGCAACGGTGGGTGGGGTGTGCTCAACACTTGAGCAGCGCTTTTGTACGTAATTCGAGGCAACTCGCAAGCCGCACAGCGGCATCCAAAGCTGCACTACTCCACCAGCGACTGCTGCAGTAACCAATCAAGTGCGGCAACTGATTGCATCCACCAGCGCACTGCCCAGGAATCCTAATCACCACCCCTCCATCGCCCCTTCCGCCCTGTCGGCTCACAGGTCTGGGTTGCCGCCCACATACTCCAGGAAGTCGCCCTTGAAGAAGAGCAGGACGGCGTGGAACAGGCGCCACAGCACGTCCGAAGTGTCCACGTTGAACAGGCCGCGGTAGCGCTTGATGTTGTAGAAGGCGTACCTGTGGAGGGTGCGGGTTGAGAAATGCATGTTGATGTGGCAGCGGGCAGGCAGGGTGGCAACTGGTGTTTGTGGGTCGAGGGGAAGATGCAACCAGGGTGCTCAGCACATGCTGCGGCTGCCACACCAGGCGCACGCAGGTCTAGCAGCACGACAAAGGCAGGCCATCCCCTGCATTGCTAGCCAGCCCGCCAAGGGGGCCTCACTTGGAGGGGTCCTCGGGCGGCGCGGAAGCCAGGGCGCCGCTGCTGGCGGGGCCTCCCGCCAGCGGTGCCGATGGACCTGGCGAGCTGCGGCCCAGCAGTGCTGTGTCTGCTGCAGAGCCCACACGCGGCACTGGGTCGACGGGCTGCCCGATGCGGCCGCCTAGCGAGGTGGGTGCCGCCGCCGTGGATGCTGTAGGGCGCGGCGGGTGGGCAGCGGTTGAGCACGGGGCTAAATGCTCTGCTGCTGCAAACGTAAGCATTTACAGGTGCAGCAAACTTGCAGCCCAAAAGCATGCTGCGCAGGGGCCATGCCCCCGCCAATTGGGCCCCTGGCCAGCAGCAGGCGCACCCACCTGTGAAGGCCAGCGAGGTGGGCGGCATGGGCGGCTGCGGCGCGCTGCTGGCGGCAGGCGGTGCGGGTGCACCCGCCACCGGCACCGCTGGCACTGCAGCCTCGTTGGCTGCGGCCAGGTGTGCTGCCGTGAAGGGCTCATCCTGCAAGCAAGGGCGCCAGGCAATGAACAGCGGTGGCGCTAGGTACGGCACCGGCGGAACGCAGGCGGGAGCGGCACGTCGGGGCACCCAGGGCGTTGCTAGCCCCCACTGAGCCTTCCTCCCAGCCCACCTCCTCGTCATCCAGGGGCACCAGGCTGCTGGGCTGCTCGTAGCCCGCGGCAGGCTGCCCAAACACGGGCGGGGGGCTGGAGGCGAAGGGGTTGCTCATCCCGGCCTCTGATCAGTTCAATGGGGCGTGAGCCGGACGGGGGAGCGCCACAGGGGGCGGTCAAAGCCACACAGCAAAGGAGGGAGCCGGAAGGCTCAGCAGGAGGCCGTGGAGCGGCCTGTAAGCGATCACGGCGCGCCTAGAGTATGGGTCTTGCTTGGCGAGCGCAGAGGCCCGCCCGCTCGGCCGCATTTGCGCCGCATTGCAGAAGGGTTGTCCCGCAGCCCCGCAGCGCCCTTAATTCGGCTGCGATTGCCACGTAGCATCGTTGGGCCACTGCACGCAGCTCCCCGAGCAGCGAGCGCGCTGCTAGCAGCGCCAACTTTGCCGGGCGGCGTCTTCAGGGGCGTGCGGCTGCAGCATGGCGTCCATTCTGGAGCGCATACCCGCGCCCCAGCGGCCGGTGGAGCGCGCGGCCGCCCCAGAGAGCTCGGCGGCCAAGCTCGCCGTGCGGGCGCTCAAGGAGCCGCCGGCGTATGGCAAGCGCACCGGCTTCGTGCCGAGGCGCATCGAGGACTACGGAGACGGTGAGGGGAGGCCGCCCCAGCTGTGTGGCTGCCCGTTCGCCGCGATGCGGGCCCTGGCCGCCTTGCAACCGTAGTGCAGTGTCAGTGCATCTACCGAGGAGCTTGGCGGGCGCGGCAGCGAGCTGCAGAACGCCCCCCACTGCCGTCGCGGCCACCGTGACCGCAGCTCCGTGTGTACGCTGCTGCCCGCTTCTCTCTGCCGACGTTGCCAGCTGAGCCATGCACTGTTGCCTGCGCCTGGGCCGCAGGTGGTGCCTTCCCTGAGATCCATGTGGCTCAGTACCCGCTGGACATGGGACGCCCCGATGGCGGCAAGGGCGGCGGCGCGGGTGGCGGCGGCGGCACGCTGGCGCTCACTGTCAACGCGGGTGAGCCCTTCTTGGGCGTTTGTGGCCAGAATGCGCTGCTGTGTGTGCATGCATGGACCATTTCTTCAATGCTGCGTGCCAGGAACTGCAGTTTGTTTGGTCTTTCCATCCACAACCGTTCCAAACTGCCGCCGCCCATGCTGCCTGCCACAGAGGGCGACATCAACTACGACGCGGTGGTGGCGCAGAGCAAGAATGCGCAGAAGTGGCTGCAGACCACCCACAAGGCGCTGGTGCCCAAGCCCGATGAGCTGCTGTCCGGGGTGCGTGCAGTTGAAGTGGTGACGGCGATTGCTGAACTGCCGCCGCCGGTGCCAGCTGGGCGGGCGGTTGGCCGGCGCCACGCCGGTTTCTTGGCTGCTACCTCTTGCTTTGCTCCTGTCACTGCCGCTGCTCACTTCTCATGGTGTTTGGGATGTGAACAACAGCCATTCGGTGTCAATCATGGCCTGCTGCCGTGCTTACGCCTTTGCCGCCCCGACCACCCCCCCCACCCACCCCAGAACCTGGAGAAGCCGGATGAGGACGAAATTGAAAAGACAGCTCGGGAGACAGCAGCAGCCCTGTCGCTGCGTGTGGACAAGAAGCAGGCTGCCATCAACCCCAAGACGCTGCCGCAGGCGCCGGGGGCGGCGCAGTACATCAAGTACACGCCCGCCGACGCCGGCCCGCAGCACGCCAGCGGCGCCGCCAGCCGCATTATCAAGATGCAGGACATGCCGGTGGACCCTCTCGAGCCGCCAAAATTCCGACACTTGAAAATGAGTAAAAATTTTAGGGTGGCACTATTTTAGGTGTGGCAGTGTTGCCTGGGGTGATGTGGCGGCTTGCCAGGTGCGCGCTTCTTGCTCTGCTGCCCTGGTGAGCTACGTTTTGCTTGGTGTTCCTCTGTTGCTTGGCTTGCTTTTAAGGCTCCACGGGCGCGAGGTGAATGAAGTGATGTTGTGGCACGCTAGCGGCGCGCATGCCGCCGCTGCCTCCGGCGCCGCCCTTCGCGTCCTGGCCCGGGTGATGTGCTCTGTGCAGCAAAACTCGTGCCAGCGTGCAGGGCCACAATTTGCTGCTTTCTTGCCTACTTGCCCCACCTGCTTGCTTGCCCATCGGTGTGCTCTGCCTCCTTCGTTCTCGCTCTGCAGGTGCCGCGCGGCGCGGGCTCGCCGCCGGTGCCGGTCATGCACTCGCCGCCGCGGCCGCTGACGGTGAAGGACCAGCAGGACTGGAAGATCCCGCCCTGCATTTCCAACTGGAAAAACAGCAAGGTGCGTTGCTGGTTGTTGTTATTTGGGATAGCAGGCAGCGGGCATGCATTGCAGGCAGTAAGCATGCGCTTGCTTGTGCAGGTGCTATGCGCCAGGCAGGGCAGGGCGTAAAGCTTTCCAGGCGGCCTAGCACTTGCTGACCCAGGCCTTCCTCTTTGGCGTCTGCTGTTGACCCTATTCACTCCCTTTGCCATGCACCCTTCAGGGCTACACCATCCCGCTGGACAAGCGCCTGGCAGCAGACGGCCGCGGCCTGCAGGAGGTGGCCATCAACGACCAGTTTGCAAAGGTGGGGCGGGAGTTGGAGCACGCTGGGTTGGGGTGTATGCTGTGAGTTTGCGGACGGGGTGCTGCCTTGCTGCTGTGGCCAGCACATGGCAGCCAGGCTGTCTCCTGGTGCCTGAGGCATTCGCCTCTGTGCTCATTCCTGCTGCCGCTGCGCACCCCTCGTCCATCCCCGCAGTTCACCGAGGCGCTGTACATTGCGGAGCAGAAGGCGCGGTCGGCGGTTGAGGCGCGCTCCAAGATGCAGCGCGAGCTGCTGGCCCGCGAAAAGGTGGGCAGGATGGATTTGGCTGACTGCTGCTGCTATTGCTGTTGCTGGCTGGCTGCTGCTTGCTGCTGCGCCTGGCAGGTGGTTGCTCGGTAAGCAAGGTGGCTTGGGTGACTGGCCTGCCTGCGCAAGGCTCTGCAACGCAGTGAGGGACAACATCAGCAAACATCATCACCTTCATCCGGCCGTCGGCTGCCCGCTGGCTCCCTTCCTCCTCAGCATCTAGTGCTCATCCCCGACCTGCCTCTGCTCTTCCCCCACCGCCTCCCTCTCTGCAGGAGCGCAAGGAGCGCGAGCTGCGTGAGCTGGCCCTCAAGGCCCGCATGGACCGGCTGGGCGGCGCGCCACCCGCGGCAGGTGCGTCAGCTGGGCTGTGCTGGGCCCCTGCGAGAGCGGGTCTGATGTACTGCTGCAGCTTTTTGAGCCTGCAAAGCTGCTGCCATCCTGCCTGCCTCGCTCACCCATGATTGGCTCCCCAAACCATCCCGCAGACCGGCTGGAGACGGGCGCCAACGCGGTGCCCGTGGCTGCGGCAGCTCGCGACGGCGGCCGCGCCCCCGCCGACATGGACGTCTCCTCTGATGACGATCGGGATGAGCGGCGGGGCGGCGGCCGGGGCGGGCGCGAAGAGCGCGATGAGCGGGACGAGCCTCGGGAGCGGGAGAGCCGGGAGGAGCGGGAGGAGCGGCGCAAGCGCGAGGAGATTCGGGAGGAGCGGCGCAGGTGGGTGGCTGGGTGGCGGTTGAAGAGGCAGCTGGCAGCTGTTGGTGGTTGGCGAGTAGGCGGGCCGGTTGGGAGCCCTATGTGAGCGTGGCAGTCAGCAGGCAGATGGTTTCGTTGGTACCCTGCCCACCGAGCCCCATGCCAGCCATGCTCCCTCGCTTTGCCGCCCGCTGCTTCCCGCCCTGCCGCCTGCCCTCACACCCCCAGCTGCCTCCCCCCCTCCCCTGCCCTGCCCAGGGAGCGCGAGCGGGAGCGGCGGCTGGAGGCGCGCGAGGCGCACGGGTACAAGAAGAGCAAGCTGACGCGGGACCGCGACCGCGACATCTCCGAGAAGATTGCGCTGGGCATGGCCAAGGTGAGCGAAGGGTGCTGTGGGGTGGGGGGTGGGGGGTGGGGGGGGGGGGGGGGGGCTGATTTGTGGCATGGAGCGGTGCTGAGTGGCGGTGGTGCAGGCAGAACAGAGCTGTTTGGTGTGTAGCGGTGGCTGCATTTCCCCCATTGTGGGCCTCCTTGCTGCACAGCCACCGACACTCGCTCCTGCCCTCCCTCCCCCTCCCCCTACTCCTCCCCTGCGCCAGGTCACGGGCGGCGAGGCGATGTACGACCAGCGGCTGTTCAACCAGGACACGGGGGTGGGCGCGGGCGGCGGCGCCGAGGACAGCTACAACATCTACGACAAGCCGCTCTTCGCAGACCGCGCCGAGCTGTTCAAGCACACGGTGAGCGGTGTGAACGGTGGGAGGGCGGGGCGGGGGTGCTGGATGCTGCTGTGAGGCGCAGCTTTCAAAGATGGAGGGCTGGCTGGCTGGCGGTGCGGCTGTGTGGGTGTCAGCAATGCTGCTCTGCTTCAACTGACCGCCGACTAAGGAACTTGCACCCAGGCATGCTCAATCTCCTTGCCCTGCTCCTTGGCCTCGCAGGGCCGGCGCGACGAGGAGACGTATGCAAGCGGCGGCGGCGGCGGCGGCGGCGGCGGCGGCGGCGACGGTGCTGACATCGACACCTCTCGCTTCAAGCCGGATAAGGGCTTCACTGGGGCCGACTACGGCAAGGGCGGCGAGGGCGGCGCGGTGCAGGTGAGGGAGAGGGCTGGGCGCATGCTGTTGCGGTGTGGGGTGGAAGGGGGCCGGAAATGCAGGTGAAAGGTGGGCGGGCACGGCTGTACCCTTGGCCGCCATCCTGTTTTGCAACGAATCTTGTCCAGCTGCCTGCCTGCTTCAAGCAATCCATGCCGCATCCCTCATCCCCAACTCACCCAGCAACCCTTACCTCCCCTTCCCTCTATGCAGTTTGAGAAGGAGGCGGAGGAGGCGGATCCCTTCGGCCTGGACGCCTTCCTGTCCGATGTGCGGGGCGGCAAGAAGAAGGGCGCGCTGGACGACATTGGCAAGCGCGGCGGCATGGGCGCGGGCGGCGGCGGCGGCAGCTACGAGGACCAGCACGCGGGCGGCTCGGGCCGCCGCCGCGAGTTTGTGAGCGGCGGGCGGTAGGCGGCGCAGAGCAGCCAGACTCTGCAGCCAAGGTGCCGTCTGCTCAACAGTTTGTTCGGTGCTGGCCCTGGCTGCATCCTCCTTGCTTGCGTGTACACTAGCTGAACTCTGCCCTGTTGCTGGCTTGCCCCCTCTCTCCCTGCCACGTCTCGTACGCACGTAACTCTCCCTCGCTGCCATTTGACTTGCTACAAGTTTCATCCGCTTTGCGCCTCGGCGCCGCAGTGTTGGCTGCCATTTGTCTTGCTTTTCTGTGGGCAGCCATGCCACAAAATGTGACAGCATGCAGACGAGCACAGCTGAGCGCGGAGCCAGGAAGGGGTCGGGCAGCAGGCCGGGCAGCGGCGGCGGGGCAGCAAGGCTGCACACAGGGCCCAGCACTCTCCCTGCTGTTGACCACTGCCTCCTCAGCCCAGGGCTGCCTCCAAACAGTAGGGTCCTTCGCCTCGGTCCAAGGCTCCGGCGCCAAGGGCGTGAGGCAGGCTGGCCGCCCCTCAGTCTCACTGTGTGTGAGCAGGCACCCACGATGTCTCACCTGCCCGGCAAGGAGAGCGCTGCCACGGGCGGCGCCGGCGGCGCGGCTGCTGCCGACCGCCGCATCCACGCCTCGGCGCGGGCGCACCGCACGTTCGGCGGCTCTTTGCTGCGCCTGGGCCTTGGCGCAGCTGCGGCCTACGGCCTCTGGCACGTGTGGCAGCACAGCGAGGAGCCGCTGCCCAGGCCGGCCAGCGAGGCGGTGAGATCGCAGTTGCGGGCTGTGGGGCAGTAATGCAGCAGACAGCACTGGGTGCCATTGCGTCGGCTTGCAACTGTTGTACCATGTGGGGCAGGCAACCCACTCTCCCCTGCCAGCCCCGCTCCCATTCCGCAGCTGTCGCACGCTGTGGAGGCGGCCAGCGGTGGCGCCGCACGCCAGCAGGTGGGCAGCGAGGGCCGGCGTTGGTTGGTGTGCACCTCTGTTACGCCTGCAGCGCCGTTGCCATGTACTAGGGTCGATGGTGGTCAAGTCATGCATGCCCCTTGCCTCGATGCTTCCTGCTAGGCGCTGGAAGAAGTGCGAGGCAACTACCCGGGCTCATCCCACGATGCGCCGAACAAGGACCGGCTGGAAGCTCAGAAGCAGCAGCAGCAGCGCTGAGTGGCACATTTGCGGCGCGTTGTGAAGAACTGACATGCTGCCCGGCGCAGCTACAACTGTGGATGCTGGGCAGTGTCAGAAAAAATCATGGGCACATCTGAGGGCACGGCAAGATGCAAGCGCAGCACTGAACACCCCTGTTTTGCGTAGTTGTGGCTCCCAACAAGCGTTTGGATCTGTTGCATGCATCATTTTGTCAGACTTTTGGAAGCAACTAACAGAAGCATCAGCTGGCAACCGGACTTGAGTTGGCGGCAGGAGACAAAAGCAGCCGGGAGGCCCTTTTTCGTGCCTTGGGGGCGCCAAGCCTCGCTGCCTTCCCTGCCGAGCTGGCTGGAATTGGGGATCAGGCTGCCCTCTGGGGAGCCATCACCCCCGCATGGCGCGTGGTCCCTCCAAACCCGCAGCATTCCTGGTCGGTTTTGCTCGCCACCCATCGACGTAGCAGCGGTCATAGTGCGGCAGCTACCTTGGCGGCACGGCAGCGCCATGCGGCCCCAGGGGCAGCAATGTGCGGTACCAGGCAATGATGCTTGCCCTTCAACCGATGCCAAAGGGAAGCACTTTGACAGCCCCCACATACTTGGGCTTTGCTTTGGGCAGCAATGGATTGTTCAACTTTCCACAATCTGAGGGTGCGGCGCCGGCGCTGCCCGGAAGGGGCGCAGGGCCCTTATGCGGCTTGGCTTACGATCATGACTGGCTGAGGCCTTGACGGTGCAGGTCAGCTAGAAGAGTCATGCCCGTCTCAAGGCCCGGGCTAGCGGCCGCCCTCCTGCTGCTGGCGGCAACAGTACCCAGCGTTGCTGCACAAGCGATCGAGAGCACTGGCAGCAATTGGGTCGCAGGTGGGAGGGCGTGCATGCCTGTGTAGAGGGCCCAAGCACGGTCCAGCAGACGTGCGCTTTGAGCGCTGCCCGCAGGCAACCGATCTAAACAGGGGCATGAGAGAGTGCAAGTGCATCCAAGAGCAATCCAGCACACCCGCTGCTGCACGGCAGGACGAGCGCTGCAACAGCAGTCGCCGCCGCCACCGCCACAGCCCGCATTCAACACCAGCAGCGTGCACTGGTCGGTGTTACGGGCGCAGCATGGCGGGGGCGTCAAGACGTCGATCGATGGGCTGCACTACATCTCAGGCATGTAAACAAAGTTGCTTGCAGCTGGTGCTGCCCGTCCTGCAAACTGCTCATGGTTGCCTGCCTGCCTTCCCTTCGGCTGAATGGCAGTGCCACATGCTGTGCTGCTGGGCACCACCGTCAACACCAGCTCTCAGCCGAGCGAGGAAGCGTGTGCTGCGGCATGCAGGGCGGACGACAAGTGGTGAGCTACCCCTTCTGAATTGACTTTGCAATCTGTCAACCGGGCAACCCAAACATGCCACCCATGTCATGTCCTGCTCCTGTTCCTCCATGGTGCAGCACCTACTACAACTACTGCTCGCCCGAGGAAGGGCAGTGCGAGATGGACTCAGCCCTCACGTGGTCGCCGCCGCGCAGCTGCTACCTGCTGCAGCAAACTGTGGCACACCCCAGCAGCTTCATGGTGCTGCTCGGCAATGGCAGCGACGTGACCACCACAGCAGGGGCGCCACTGAGCGCTGACCTGGAAAACATCCCGCTGCAGCTGCCGGGCTACTTCGGCTTGCTGGGCTTGGGCGTGTTCGGCTCTGGCAACGTGAGCGGGGCGTGCATGTGCTTTGGGCAAGCCTGGTGCTGGTGCAGCAGTTGGGTTTGGGTGCCTGCTGGGCTTCCGGCGGTGCCACGCTGTGCGCTATGCCCACGTGCCCTTCCCTGCTGCAGTTCCCCTGCAGCCAGAGCTTCCAGGATTACATGTGCGCCCTCAAGGGCGGCCCTGCTGAGTTGGCAGCTGCTTGCAACGCGGCGCAGCCACAGTGCACCGGCTTTGCGGCTACGAGCGGCGCGCTAACGACCTCGGGCAGCTCGGCAGCAAACAATGCCGACTCAGGTTCCAGCCCCAAAGCTGCAGCCAACCAGATTGGCATACTCAAGGGCTCCGCTGTCCTCGCCCCTCACCAGCTCTCGTACTCGCCTTTCCAGATTGCATTCCTCCAAACGGGCCGCGTGCGGCTCGTGCCGCTGAACGCCAGCGACTACCCAGCTGGGCAGTTGCCGGGCAGCAACCGTAGCGCCACATTCAACGTGCTGATGCGCCCCCAGGCTGAGCTGCGCAGCACAGCATATGGTGGGCTGGGTTTTAATCAGGAAGCAGCAGATGCTGCCGACTGCACCCTCATCTGCTGTGCAGGCAACCGACTGCTGTGGCTGTGCCTCTCGTCCGCAGGCTGCGTCATTGCCGCCCCAAACATCATGCTGCCTGGCAGCCAAGTGGTGTCTTTGAGCGTTGAGACAGCCTTCGATGCCTGCACCAAGCGCTGCTCGCTACACCCTGAGTGCCGCTGTGAGTCGCCCACCTGCTGTGTGCAGTCTGTCTGGCTTGCACATGGGCCGCATGCAACCCTCTCACATGGCTCCATTTCCGCTTGCTTGCAGCCGTCAACTGGTGCCCCACCAGTGAAGAGGGCGGCTGCATCATCGGCTCGTATGGTGAGCTCCCATGTCGCCTTCAGCTTGGTATAGTGGCTTGTGGCTTGTTCAGATTGCTTGAGCTGCCAAACATGTTGGCTCCCTCTGCCGTTCCTGCCTGCAGGGCTGGCCAGCCTGCCACCGGGCAGCTGCTCCATGCTGTGGGAGGCCTCGGTGGCAGGCATGACCAGCGTGGCAGTCCTTGCTGCCGGTCCTGGGATGCACACTGTGGCAGGTGTGCCTGCCGGCCCGCTGCACATGGCAGGGTTGGGTTGGCTCAGGCACCTGCAACGGGCAGTTTCGGCTCATGGGCTGACTATTAACCACGTCTTCAACCTTGTCTTCACCTGCGGTGCAGGCATTCTTGTTCATGCTCGCCCCAACATCACGCTGCCCGGCTACCGCCAGCACCTGGGCCAAGCGTTGCTGGGTGCCTATGACATGGCGCGAGATGCCTGCCCGGACAGCCTGCGGCCAACCTACTGCCGGTGAGACCCAATGGTGGTGGTGCTGCTCTACGCCCAGACGCTACGCATTAATGGCTATGCTTCGACCTGACCAGTGCAGCATAATTTAACCCTCCTTCTTGCAGGATTGAGGGCACTCTTGAACAGGTGGCGGCGCGGTGCACACACGATGCCAACTGCAGGCAAGGTCGTCAGGCAGGAACGCAGGAACGCAAACACAGTGCATATCCCTGCCTCCAATGCCTGCATCTGATCAGTATGCTCTCCTTGCATGCAGCGGTTTCACATGGCGTGAGGCATCTCTGCCGGGTGTGACAGGCACCAGCTCAGCAGTGCTCAAGCGGGCCGGCGCTGATGGATTCGATCCAAGGTGAGGGACGGCCCGTCGTAGCCGGGCTACGAGAAGCCAGCGGGATGTGCCTGCTTCTGTGCACCGGCCACGGAGATGGCCATTCACTCTTGCTCACCAACCTAAGACACCTGCTTGCTGCTGCTCTCTCCCCGGCCAAGCAAGCAGGCGTGTGAACTGGAACCCTGGGCTGTCCCTGTTTGTCAAGGACGGCGTGCCCCTGGCGGAGGCTGCCCCGCTGGCCCTGCCGCCCGGCCACCCCTCCGCTACCAGCACCACTGAGCAGCCGCAGGCAGCAGCGGCGGGGCTGACGACTGCCCAGCTGGCCGGCATAGTGGTGGGGTCAGTGGTGGGCGCAGCATTACTGGCAGGTGCAGCAGTGCTGTTGTGGCGCCGCCACCGGCGGCGGGCCAGCGGCAGCCAGCAGCAGCTGTTGCCCACCGCACATGCGCTGGCGCCTGCCGGCGCTGTAGCGGGAGCAGCTGGGCACCCGCTCAAGGCTCGCGCCAGCCTGCCCAATGAGCTTCCTGAAGTCCATGTGGACGGTGGTGAGGTGGAGCTGGCCAGCTCTGTCAATCGAGCAGTATCCACACCGCGGCGCCGAGCACAGAGCAGCCCTGGGCGCGGCGGCAAGCAGCCGCTGCCCCCGCCTCCAGCAGCCGCAGCAGGCCTGGTAGCAGCCGTGGATCTGCAAGGCACTGCTGCGGCGGTGCTGCCGTCGCCCTTTGCTGCGCTGGCTGGCAAAGCGCCCCTGCCATCTGGCCCCATCACTCCGGGCGGTTCGTCATCTAGCCGCCTTACCGTGGCTGCCCTGCTGGCCGGTAGCAGCAGCACCACTCCGCTGCGGCGGCAGCAGGGCGGCCAACCACCAGCGGCAGCAGTAGCAGGCGACCAGGGAGGAGGCAGCGGCGAGGAGCGCAGCCGTGGCGGTGCTGCGGCTATGTCTGGTCCTGGCGGTTCAGCTTCTCCTTCGGATGAGGCGGCGGCGAGCATTGCCGCCGAGAGCGGCCAGCGTTCTCAGGCCCTGGCATGGGTGGATGAGTGGGAGGATGTGCTGGTGAGGAGGGGATGGAGAATGGGCAGCATAGGGCAAAGCACGGCACAACTGCATTCAGCCTTCTGTCGGCACTCAGCTGACTCCCTTACACGCATACCCAGTCAATTCCTTGCCAACACCCCACAGGTGCCTGAGAGCGACATCCAGTTTGAGCGGGACGCGGAGGGGCGCCCCATCACGCTGGGCTCGGTGAGTGCACGCAAGGGGCTAGGTGGCTACCAGCCAGCGTTGAATGCAAGGATTCGGGGTAGGGAACCGTCCAACCAGCATCCTCTGCTGCTCCTCGCCATCTAGCCTTTGGACACAACAAAGGGTGCCCCTTCCCCATAATTGATTCTCTTGCCCTGCTCCGTCCACCCAAGCAGGGCGCATTCGGCAGCGTCTACCTCGCACGGCTGGGCGGCCACACGCAGTGCGCTGCCAAGGTGGTCAGCTTCCAGGGCCGGGAGCACAACCGAGACCACTTCATCCAGGTCAGGCTCCATCCAGGCAGAGTTGTGCCAGAGAGCAGCTGCCAGGCAGAGTTGTGCAGTATCCAGGCAGAGTTGTGCCAGAGGGCAGCTGCCTGCAGGGAGGTAGCGATGCTCGGGCGGCGCACAACACGAGATGTCTCATGCTCACCTCTCGTGCCCTTTGCAGGAAGCGCAAAGGATGCGGCGCCTCAGGCACCCCTGCGTGCTGCAGCTCATGGTGCGGGTGGGGCATGGAGTAAAGGGAAATCGAGCGTGCGTGCGTGCGTGCGTAAGGAAATCAAGCGTGCGTGTGCACAGGCTATGCGTTTGCATTAACACCGCTGCAAGGCCTGGGCATGTGCTGTGTGATACAAGTCCTGCACCTAACCTGCTGCCCTCCGCTTCCCTTGCAGGGCGTCACCATCACAGGTGGAGTGGCTTCGTTATCGTACCAATCAGGCTACTCAACTGGATTGCTGTCATTTGGTGGCATGCTGTGTTGATGCGTCTGCCGGTGCCATTGGCAGCAACGTCGCATTGCCAGCTTTGTCGCCAGCTGTGCATGCGCATTGCACCTCCCGCTCTCTGACTGGCTGCTGTTAACCGGATGCAGAGGAGGCGGGAATCCTTCTGATGGAGTACGCCCCTGGCCGCGACCTGGACTCCTGCATGCACGCCTGCAATCGGCAAACCAATGCGCGAGTGCTGGGCTGGTGAGCAGCAGGCCGGGCGGCCTGACCTGAGCACACCAGCCTGGATGTGTGCGCCAGGCAGCAGGAGGCAGGCAGACCCTTGAATCCTCCTTACCTGCCCCCGCCTGCAGGTACAACCGGGGGCGCAGGGTGGCTCTGGACATAGCCACTGGACTGGTGGGACAAAGGCATGGTTGTGCAGCAGGAGTTGTGGCACGGGCACTTGCAGATTGCAGCCGCAGGCAACACACTAGCTGGTGCTAATGACCCTGTTGGCAACTCCTCGCAGGCCTACCTGCACCAGCGCCGTGTGCTGCACCTGGTGAGCTGTTTGAATCGAATTCGCGCGGCAGTTCTGGACATGCGTGCTGCATTTCAGCATGTTGATAGGCGTGCCAATAGCATGCGCCTGCAATGGAATGCATGCAGAAGCTGGTAGCCCCACAGCCAGGCATTGAGTGGTCCCCATCCTGTGCAAACCTGCACCCACAGGACCTGAAGCCCCACAACATCCTGCTGGGCCGGCATGGCGAGGCCAAGATCGGGGACGTGGGGTTCAGCAGGTGCGCTGTGGAAGGGAGGATGGGGGATTGAGGGCACAGCACAGGTGCTGTGACATAGCATGCTTGCAAGCTTACTTGCGGTGAGTGTGCCCAGCTGCCCGGCTGCCCCACTTGCCCGTGCCGCAGGATCCTGCAGGACACCCACCTGTCGGTGCAGGGCATGCAGGGCACGTTCGACTGGGTGTCCCCCGAGGCAAGTGGGTGTGTATTATTTGCCCCACAAACCAATGCCACAAGTGCATAGACTAGAGTTGGTGCCTGCTGACTGACATTCTGTGCCATGCTGCCCACATCCACGCCCCGCATCTCACCCCAGGTGCTCATGGGGCGGGGCGCCACTGAGAAGAGCGATGTGTGGAGCTTTGGTGTAATATTGTGGGAGCTCTGTTCAGGCATGGTTTTGCTGCCGCTTGCTGTGTGTGCGGCTGGGACCGGCAAGCGCAAGCGTGGCTCGTGCTGCATGGCAAGCAAGCGCCCATGGCTGGCCCGACCACACAACCGCATGGGCCGAGTCTGCCCTCCCATACATTCAGGCCTGCGCCCACGCCGCGGCCAGCTCACCGCGTTGCGGGTACCGGAGGACTGCCCGGCTGAGGTGGCGGCGCTCCAGGTGAAGAGGGCCCACAGCTGCATGGCGCATGATTCACAGCTGCAAGAATCACTGCAGGCTTACAGTGTGTGGATGCAGGCAGCGCTCTTCCTATGCCAACATGCTTGCCCCAGCCTCACCCACTGTGCAGCTGGCCTGCGTGGCGGCGGACCCTCGTGCGCGGCCGACAGCAGCCGAAATAGCGGACACCCTCTCGCGCACGGCTGCCTCCCGCCGGCCCTCCCTGCCGCCGCCCAACCCCACCTCGCTGCCAGGGCCCCTGCCGCGTACAGCCGAGCTGTCGCCTGGCTCGCCTCCCACGCCACACCCCCTGCACAGCAGTGGCGTGCCGGGCGGCAGGCAGGCGGCCAGCGGCCCTGTCATCCAAGGGCGGGCAGCCTCGCTCCCCCAGCCAGGCCAGCAGCAGGCGGTGAACAGCCGCAGGCAGTCGCTTGCTGAGGCAGGCGGGGCGGAGTCGCTGCCATCGCTGCCCAGCTGGATGGTCTCAGATGCGCTCAGCCCAGCCGCCAGCCTGCCCTCCCCATGCGTGGCGCGGCATCACCCCCCAGCCATAGCACGCCGGAGCCGCTGGGCTTGCCGCCAGCCGCAGCAGCTGCGTTGCCGGTCGCAGCAGCTGCGCCGCCGGCTGCATCTCACCCACCCGGAACCCCGGGAGCGTCAGAGCCGGCAGCAGGCGAGGCGCGCCCTGTTGCTGAGGATAGTGGCAGCTGACGGCCCCACACAGCACTGGTGGGCTGCCCGTTGCTGGCCCGCTGTGGCACATGACAGCCAGCGACAGCTGCCTCCAGGTGGCAACATCCCGTCGCACAATCAAGACTGACTCTCATCCCTGTGAACTGCAAACTCTTTCTCCCTCTCTCCATTGGCTTGCCTTGCGTTTTGGACTACGTTTTGTGTTGCGCAGGGCTCCTTCTTGCCTCCGTTTCTGCACACACGGTGGATATGCACGGCGCCGGCGGCGCGATGCCGTCACAAGTGTGCGATGCACACTTGTGCTGCAAATGTGCACATACTCTCCCATCATCAATCTGCCCGACTAAGTGAACAAGATGTAACATTGCAGCTTGTGTGTGCAGGTGGCATGCTGGCGGCACTGGTGCTGTGCCCGCTGCTTGCCGCTGTCGGTCGCCGGTCGCCGGTCGCCGTGCTTTAGCCCGGCTCTGCAGGCCTCTCCGCCCTTCTCCGCCCCTTTCCAGGGGCCTGTCCAAGTCGACCAGCAGTCTCTGATCATGCAGGCGGCGGCTCCTGCGGGAGCACAGGTGCAGGGGCCCCTTTTGGCGGCCCCGGCGGCCGCCCCGCCACCAGCTCCGCCGGCAGCCAAGCCGGCCGAGCCTGAAGAACCCGTGGAGGAGCAGGTGTGGGCCGCCGGGAGGGCGCCAGCTTGCTCGGGACAGCCTCCCGCGTGCTGCTCAGCCTCGGCCGGGGCGTGCCAGGCGGATAGCTGGTCTGCAGCGATCGGAGGGTCAATGGCTGAGCGGGCCGGCTGTTTGCAGCTGCCGCCGCCGCACGCCCTTGCAGCACTTGCCGCCGCTGCGGAGGCGCGGCTGGCGACCGTTGCAGGCAGCCCTAACCCTGCCCGATCTGCGTCCCATTGCGTGCTGCAGGGCGAGGAGGAGGAGGAGGGGCGCTATGAGGGCTACAGCGCAGGTGGGGTACTACAGGCAGCAGCAGTCGCCCCTTCAACTTGCAACCCATGCCGCCCCGTTCGAACCTTGTCGCGCGCTCACCCGCCGCCCGCATCTCCATGCCCCGCAGCCCACCTGGCGTCCAGCAACCCGGGCCTGCGGCCGCACCCCGACCCGCTGGTGGAGTCGGCATCGCTGGCGAGCGTGCCCAAGCCGCAGCCCACGTTTCAGCATGCGATTGCCGAGGCGGTCAGCGGCGGCAAGGCGAGCGTGCACGTGGCAGCTGGGCAGGGCGGGAGGATGCAGGCAGCAGCCTGCGGAGCATGTTGCAGCATTGATCGTGCAAGACAAGGTTGCTGTCAGCATGTGGCTTTCATGGCTGAACAGCTTCATTGGACCTCCAGCCCTGCGCCATGCCCGCTCCCCTCCCTCCCCTTGCATTGCCGCAGATCAGCGATGCGCAGCTGGAGAGCGTCATCTACGCCAAGTGAGCTGCCAGGGGGCGGGGCGTGTAATGCAAGACTGCAACTGCTGCCCTTGCTGTCTCGGTTCAGAGCCTCTACTCAGTAAGGCCGGCAGTGGGAAGAGCGCCGCCCTCAACCTTGCATGCTCACATGCCGCCGCCTTCCCTGCCCGCCACAACGCGCAGCCTCAAGTTCCATGGCCCGCGCCTGGCCAACGGCGCACGGGCCGGCTTCTTCCTGGGCGATGGCGCTGGGTGAGTGTGGGCAGATGACTGGCTCATGAGAGCAGCACTTGTGAACCGGGACGGTCTGCAGGACCGGCGGATGTGGATGGCATGGGCGGGGTGCGCCATGCTGTGCTGCCCATGTTGCTCTCACTCGCCTGACTGTTAAACCGCTTACATTACTTCCCCTCCCTACTCGCTGCAGTGTGGGCAAGGGTCGCCAGATTGCGGCCGTGGCGCTGCAGCACGCCAAGGACGGAGGCCGGTGAGTGGGCGGGTGGTACAACGCACTGTGGCCTTCCCTCCACCTCCAACCCTCCTCCCTCTCACCCCCACCCCTCTTCCTTCCCTCAGGCGCGTTCTGTGGCTCAGCGTTAGCACCGACTTGCGCAAGGATGCGGAGCGCGACCTGGTGGATGTGGGCTGCCACCTGCCGCTCTTCCCCAAGGTGCGCTGGTGGGGAGGCAGGTGTAGGGTGCCTCGTGCTGCAGCGGTTTGGCAATGCCTGTTGCGGGTCGCCTGTTGCGGGTATTTGGTAGCAAACTGCTCCTTTTACCCATTGGACCAGAAGCAGCAGCAGCAAAGTCCTGATGCACAGGAGTTCAGCATGCCCACCTGACCTGTTGCACCCTGCACCCGCCCTCCGCCTGCACAGGGCGCGCAGCAGCCCCCTGCCAAAGACAACATTACGCACCAGGGCGTTTGGTTCATGACATATTCTGCGCTCATCCAGGTGCGAGAAGACCATATTATGGTTGGCAGTTTTGGCATTAATCCCTGTGAAGGTGTGCCAGCCCAGCACGGCTCACACCGCCTTCCCGCCCTTTCCCGCTCACAGCGCCTTCCCACCCTTTCCCTCCCTCCTCTACCTGCAGGGTCTGAAGGAGGAGCCTGCCCTCAAGGGCGGTGGCCGCGGGCGCGGGCGCGGCCGCAGTGCAGCTGACAAGACGGACAGCATGCGCATTGTGCCACAGAGGGGCTCCCGCCTGAAGCAGGTGGGTGTCTGGGGCTCAGCTTGTAACAACAAAGTTGCTTCAGCCGTGCACCACCATTCTCCCTGCAACCAAAGCTTCTGCTTTTACTAACTTCCCTTGACTGGCTGCATTGCATTGCAGCTGATCACCTGGCTTAGGAACGACCCCTCTGGAGCGCCGCTCATCGTGCTGGACGAGGTGAGGCGGCATGTTGTGCACACTGCTGTGTGTTGTGGAGTGCTGTCCATGCTGGGTCGTGAGGGAAGGGACCCTGGCTCCTGCCAATGCCTCACCAACCTCCTTCCCACCCCTGCCCTCCCATCCCTTGCCCACCCCTTCCCACCCTGCAGTGCCACAAGGCCAAGAACGTGATGGGATCCACGGGCGGCAAGCCCAGCAAGACGGCGCGCGCAGTGGTGGAGCTGCAGGCAAGCGGTTTGTGCATAGAGTGTGTGGTCCCAATGCTTTGGCCATGCAGCTGCTGCTGTCCTTGAATGCTGGGCCTGTGCAGTTCAATGGGCATTGCTGTCCAGATCACCTCCCGACATGATCCCCTTCCTTCCGCTCTCCATCCAACCCCTGCGCTGTGCGATGTGCAGGAGCAGCTGCCGGACGCCAAGGTGCTCTACTCCTCCGCCACCGGAGCCAGCGAGCCCAAGAACCTCGGTGGGTGTGCTTTCATGGTGTGCATGCCTAGTGGCATGGCAGGACTTGCAAACGGCGTGCGCACATCCACTTGCAGGTGCCCAGCCAACTCCCATGCCAACGCCTGCCCCTCCCCTCTGCTCATGGCCGCAGGCTACATGACACGGCTGGGCCTCTGGGGTGCCAAGGACGCTGTAGAATTCATCAATATTTTGAACAAGTGAGAGGTCAAGGGCAGAGAGAGAGGTGCCTGCCTGCTGCTGTCCTGGCAACCCCTTACGCTCTACCCTCCTTGCCTGGCCACTGCAGGTCGCGCACCGGCGCGCTGGAGCTGACCGCCCTGTCCCTGAAGGCCAGTGGCGCCTACCTGTCCCGCACACTGTCCTGTGAGTGGTGGCTGGGCCGGCAGTGTGGCAGGGTTGGGGTTTGCGGCATGGCAGTCCAGCTGTGCTGCATGATGGCTGCCTGGCGGTTTGCGTTTAGGCACATGCCTTCAGTACTAAAGGAATGCTGCTGCTCATTTTGAAAGCAATGCGCTTCTCCACCCTCCCGCCTGCAGACCAGGGCGCTGAGTTTGAGATGCGGCAGGTGGCGGTGGACGCCCGCTTCAAGGTGGGTGGCAGCATGGGCTTGATGGAAGGTTCGGCTGGGCCGCCCCTGCACCAACTGTAGACGCGTTGGCTTGCCGCTGATGTGCAACTCGTTCGCCCCACCTTGCCTCACACTCCTTGTCTGGTGCACGCAGGCCTCCTACAACGCCTCGGTGGCGCTGTGGTCCCTGGTCTGGCGGGTGGTGGGCCCGCTCACCACGGCCCGCAAGGCCGGCGTGTACTGGGTAAGGCCGAGGGCAAGGGTGGAGGGACTGATGAGGGAGGCGGATAGATTGTCAGCTGCAACAATCGGCAGCCACTGTGCGCTAAATGTTGCCGTTCGTTTCATGCCATGTGCAGGGCGCGCACCAGCGCTACTTCCGGCAGCAGGTGGGTGGTTCTGGGAGCAATTGCCCACAACTGCCTTGCTTCAGCAAACAGCAACGAGCTGCGCATGCATGTGCTCCCACCTCACCCTTGCCATCGTGCCTTACCGCCTCCATGCTGCCCTCCCTGCCAACTGCCATGCCTGCCTGCCTCTCTGCCTTCCTGCTCCCAGGTGATGGCGGGCAAGGTGAACGAGCTGGTGGCTGTGGCCAAGCAGGCGCTCCAGGACGGCCACTGCGTCGTGATTGGACTGCAGTCCACGGGGGAGAGCGTGACCAACCAGCAGAGCGAGATCAACGACGGCCAGTTTGACGACCTGGGAGTTGGGGGGGGGGGGGAGGGGGAGGGACGAGAGTAGGAGATGGGGGATGTGGCGAGGGAGAGGTTGGTTGACTTAGCAAGCTCGTCCCTTCCTCCCCTGTTCTCCTTCCTGCCTTGCACGTATTGCCGTGTCCTTGCCACCCTCCCGCCCTGCTTCCTCCCTCCATTCCTCCCTACCCCTGCAGGGCCTCTGCTCCCCTCATGATCATGCAAAGCTTCCTGAGGCAGCACTTCCCGAGCGGCCACGCCGGCGACGCGGCGGTGGACGCTGACACCGTCATCTTTGCCGCTGTGGACGCCCTGGGCCACTGGTGAGCAGCTGGCTGTTTGGCCGTTGGGAGTTGTTTGGTGCATGGCTGTGTCTGTGCAGGTTGCAAGGGTGTCTTGCGACGAATGGGGCATCATAGCATGCAGCATGCAGCCGGTAATTTAAGCCCACACCTGCCAACCTCGTCCCCTACTCCCCCTGCTACTCAGGATGGAGCGCGCTGCGGGCACCGCCGACCCCAGCCATGAGGACCTGTGCGCTGCTCGCTGCAACCCCTACCAGAAGCTGAGCGAGCAGGCGGTGGCGGCGGGCGAGGTGAGGCGGCTGTGAGGCATGTTGGAGCCTGGCTTTGGGGTGCCGTTGCCGCCCCAGTTTCCACCAACCAGCACATCCCTCCCTTTCCATGGCATCCAACAGCTCCACCCATGATGTAGCCATTATTCTCTCCCCTCTTTTCGCCCTGCTCCACAGGCCAAGCTGGCGGAGATTGAGGCGGCCATTCGGCGCCAGGGCATCGACAAGCTGGCCGACGAGCTGGTGGGTGCCGGGCCTGCTGCCTGGTTGGCATGGCTTGACAGTGTGAGGGTCATGGTTTGAAACCATTTGGTGTGTGATGCAAGGATTGCTGCGGAGAGAATGAGCATCCTGGAGTGTGGAACCACCCTATTGCGCATCCAACTCCACGCAACTCCCACTGTCCCTCCCACTGTCTCTCCACAGGCTACTGCTGCGGCGGAGGAACAGCGGCTGAAGGAGGCGCTGCGGAAGGCGGCTCGCGCCGCTGAGAGCAGCGGACACCAGGCGCAGCAGGCGCAGCGCGGGCAGCAGCCTGCCCCGATGTCTCCCCGCCAGGCGCAGCTGGCCGCCGCTCCCAAGCAACCGCTGTATCCCATGTTTGAGAAGCACCCAGCCAAAAAGGCAGCAGTGGCGGGTGGCGGCGGCCGGCCCGCAGCGGCGCCCGCTCCAGGCCTGGCCAAGTCTGCGCCCCGCCGCATCATGGACCTCAGCGACAGCGACAGTGAGGACGAGTTTGTGCCCACCAAGCCCTCCAGCAAGCAGCATGGCCCCGCCAAGCGGCCCTCTGCTGCTGCTTCCAAGCCGCCCGGCGGCGCGGCAACCAGCAAGAAGCGGAAGGCCAGCGTGATTGATGACAGCCAGTCCGAGAGCGGCTCAGACAACGAGAACGCCTCCGCTGCTGGGCAGGCTGGCCAGCAATCTGGGCGCGCCGCGGCGGCCGAGATGCAGCGGCTGTCTGCCGACCTGCAAGACGCGGTGCAGCTGCGCATGTCTGCCGAGCGGCGCCTGCGCCAGGCGCAAGCGGCAGAGGCGGAGCTGCAGCGCCGGCTGAGCGGGCAAGGCCCCACGCCTGGGGCTGCCGCTCAGGGCGGCTCGGGCGCTGTGCGCTCAGCACGCGCTGCGCGCCGTGCCGCGCCGGTGTCCTATCGCGACGATTCTGATGAGGATGGGCAGGATGAGGGGCGGGGCTGGAGAAGCAGTCGGCGGGGCGGTTCCAGTAAGTGGGAGCTGGGGAGGGGGAGGCTGGATGCACTTGGTGCACTGCATGTCTGCCATGCGATGTCACACCCCACTTATGTCCGTGCAACCCTCTCTGCCCTCTCTCCCTGCAGGCGGGCGCCCAAGCACCGGGCGCAGCAGCGGCAGCGCAGCGGCGGCGGCAGCGGCAGCAGCCTACGACCCACTGTCTGATTCTGATGCTGAGCTGGACCGCCAGGTGAGAAAGGCGTGGGTATAACCTCACTTGGAAGTGGGATGGTGTTAGAAGGTCATCAGCATGAGGGATAATAGAGCACACACGCCAAAGGGCGGCGAGTGCCATGCAGAACCTACACGCTCTCTGCCCCCTGCCTGCTCCCCACCCTCCCCCCGCTGCTCTCAGATGGAGGCGCAACGCATGCAGGTGGACGACGACTCGGACCCAGGATCAGAGTATGGCGAGGATGCCGAGATGGAGCTGCTGCAGGAGGGTGAGTGAATCTGGTTGTGTGGGTGTGGGCGGGAAGGCGTGCAAGGGGCCGAGCTGCACACAGTGCAAGGTAGTGCCGCCTTGCCCAGTGCGCAGGGAAAGATGCTTGAAAGTGCTGCTGCATGGCAATGTGGAACCCTCAGCATCACGCCCCTGTTGCCTGCCATCAAAAGCAGGCGGCTTGGAGGGCCTGGGCGACGAGGAGGGAAAGGAGGAGTGGTTGGCGAGGCAGAAGGCGCGCCTGCGCGGCCTGCTGGCCCGCCTGCAGCAGGTGCTGATCCATGTGGCTTCGGGTAAGCGGGGCGCCCGTAGGCTTGGACTCGGCTGTTGATGATAGTTTGGGTGCCTTCAGGCTGCGCAGTGGCGCTTCGCCAAGCTACGATGGTGGGGCGCTGCTACGCGGAGAATGACAGCAGGACATGCACAGCATGTTCATGTGCCCGTCCAACTTCCCACAGCACAAATCGCATCACCAAACCTGGCCCCCCCCCCCCCCCCCCCGCAGGCCTGGACCTGCCGCCCAACCCGCTGGACGACATCCTGGAGCAGCTGGGAGGGCGAGACGCAGTGGCTGAGCTGACCGGACGCAAGGCAGCGGTGGTGAGAGGGGAGGTTGGCTGGGGCCGCCTGCTGGAGTGGGGGCGGGGCAAGTCGGCAGTCAGCCCTTCTGTCTTGTCCAATTCGTCTGTCACAGCTGTGTGGTTCATCAGCAACTCAGCCTGACGATCTCTTGGCCGCAAGCTCCCTTCTACCCTGTGCAGGTGCGCAACGCGGACGGCAAGGGCGCCTCTCTGCAGAACCGCGCAGACCCCAACCTCAAGGCAAGTGGGAAGGCTGGGGGTGGGAGGCAGTGCAACTCAGAGGGTGGGAGGTGGTTGGCCGGAGGCCGGCACATGTGGGAGCTGGTCTGTCGGGCACAGCGATGCAAATGCTTCTTCTGACCCATGCTGTGCTGCTTACCTGCCCTGCTGTGCAGGAGAAGCAGATGTTCATGGACGACAAGGCGAGCGGGGCGGAGGGGCGGAGGGTGGGAGGGTGTGGGATATGTGGACCAAACAAGGGAGCAAACAGCAGCATGGCAATGTGGGGAGGTGTAACTGCTTGCAACCCACTGCTCAACCACACATGCCCTGCTGCCTCCATTTCTTCCTCCCTGCAGAAGCGGGTGGCCATCATCTCGGATGCCGCATCAACAGGCATCTCCCTGCAGGCCGACCGCCGTGCGCGCAACCAGCGGCGGCGCGTGCATGTGAGGCGGCATGCCGCCGCTGGTCTGCACGTGTCTCCTGCTTTGCTGTACTGCTGCTAATTAAGCCTGGCAGGTGGCCTCACCAACTCTGTGCAGGTGTGATGAGAAATGCCCTTCGCCTTCCCACTCTTGTTCCGTTGTCACCCCCACAGATCACGCTGGAGCTGCCCTGGAGCGCGGACAAGGCCATCCAGCAGTTCGGCCGCTCCCACCGCAGCAACCAGGTGGGGCGGAGGTTTCTCAGCTGATGCAAAACAGCAGGGCGGGTCGGAGTAAAGCATCCCAGCGCGCTCCCACCCTGGTTCCCTTTAGTCATCAAGCACAGCTCTCTGCCTCCTTCCCTGTGCAGGCCTCTGCCCCGCACTACATCCTGCTGGTCACTCCCCTGGCTGGGGAGTCGCGCTTTGCGAGCGCTGCGGCCAAGGTGGGTTGGAAGCAGCTGTGGTGGCTGAGATGTGCATCCGTCCGCTTCAAGCTACGCCCAACTTATGTGTAAAGGAAATGATGCCACTGCCCTTCTCGGCAACATACTGGAGCCCTGACCCTGCCTCCCCTTGGCTTCCCTAACCGCAGCGCCTGGCCACGCTGGGTGCGCTGCTGCACGGTTCCCGCCACGCCACCGGCGCCGGCTCAGGTGGGTGGGCAGGCAGGCTTGGAGGGGCGGGATGTTGCATTGCGCAGCAAGGGCGGTTGGCAATGGACAGTATGTCAAGTCACGGCTACCGCTTTTGTGCCTCTGTTGCATGCAACTTCAACCACCCACCCTTGCGCCTGCAGAGCTCAAGTCGTTTGACGTGGACAACAAGTGAGGAGAAGAGGTTCAACGTTTTTAGTAAAAGGACGCAGGGCATATGTTGAGCCGGCCCCTGTGGTTTACACAACTGCCCTGACCCTTCCGCTTGCCCTCCAACCCGTACACAGGCACGGTGCGGAGGCCCTGGACCTGTGCCTCACCTCCATCCTGGGCCGCGAGTTTGGGTCCATCCGCCAGCGCTCCAAGCTCAACGTGCAGGTGGGCAGAGTGGGTAGGGCTGGACGCTCGTGAGATCGAGCATGACGAGATGGCAGCTGCCGGGGTGCTGTGGTTGGGTTCAAGGTTGCAGTTGCGATGCATGCGCAGCAGAGGCATATGCCAACTCCTGCCATCCTGCCGCACCCCCCATGCCCCAGGTGCCGCTGCCCCAGGTGCCCGAGGGCATCCAGGACAGCGAGGTGCGGCGGTGACATCTGTCTAGAATTTTTTGGCGCTTGCGCCTAGCAACCGTGGCATGGTGTCCTGCTCTCCTGTTTTGTTGGCAGCGTTCGGCCCATTAGACAGTCCCGCACAACTACCAAACGACCCAAACTGCCCACATCAACTACGCAGCTGCTGCCGGACCTGGGTGAGGCGCCCGCCACCCAGGCCGACAAGCGCTTCAAGCAGGTGGGCGGCTGGAGCGGGGAGCCGGCTTTGGGTGTGCTATGAGTTCTGGTCGAAGGTAGGAAGTTGTGAGTTGTTTTTTGCCGCCGCCCAGTGCTTTGAGCCTTGCGCCGCACTTGCCGCCCTCTTCTGCACCCCTCCCAGTTCATGCGCGCCCGCCTGCTGAGCGTGGGCCTGCTCAAGCCCGACTACAACGGCCAGCCGCGCATGCCGGACAAGAAGGTGGAAGTGCGCAGGTGCGGCGGCTGCACAAGGCTGCTGTATGCTGACTTGACGAAAAGGCGGGGTGGGAGGTGGCTGGCATTGGGGAGTGGGGCAGCAGCTGCACTGCATTGGTACTTCTACCATGCAATCTGTCGTGTGCGCCCTACCTCACCCGACCCTGTCCCGCGTGCCACCCACCCACCCCCCGCCCACCAGCTTCCTGAACAAGCTGCTGGGCATGCGGCTGGAGGACCAGGACCTGCTCTTCTCCTACTTTGCCGCCTCCATGGACAAGGCGAGAACGAGAATGCACTGCAGTGCTGCTTGCTGTTGTTCAGCTGAACGGTCCTCATGACGGCATGGAGGCAGGGTGCCTCCTGCCCATCACATGCGACAACTGTTGATCTGTGCACCCCTTTGCTGCCACGCAGGTCATCTCCTCGTACCGGGCGCTGGGGCAGCTGGACGTGGGTAAGCGAGAGATTAACACGGGGAGGGGTGGAAGCGTCCACAAAACAAGGCGCTTGACTGCTGAGCACCAGCTGTGCCCCAGCCAGGCCTGCCCTCTTTGGTCACTTGCTGCCCCTTACCCTCCGTCCCTCCCTCCCTCCCTCTACAACCCACAGGCATCATGACCATCAAGGGCTCCTCCTGCCAGGTGGACGACCGCAGCCTGGTGCAGCGCGATG
>VFQO010007062.1_pt1 | contig 41916 bp, 43 predicted proteins | sample 3512331 | NCBI WGS metagenome assembly VFQO01 (sample SAMN10412371, study PRJNA504923) | tailings metagenome | isolation source: Replicate 3 from Balatoc abandoned mine | place: Philippines: Itogon, Benguet | collected 2017-08-28 | reverse complement strand
GTCAGACTTCTCCATATAAGGCATTCAATTGGGTTTCATAGGTGGCTTGAATGGCCGCACGCTTGATACGTCCATTACTTGTTGTCAGGCCATTTGCGAGGGTGAACGGGCTGGAAGCCCGAATCCAGTGTTGTATCTGGGCATAATCGGGCAGGGTTTGATTGATCTCGTGCAGGTTGGCATCAATGGCCGAATCGGTAGCCTGGGCATCCACGACCAGTACAGCGGTATTCCATGGTTTTGCCTCGCCAAATACTGCTGCCTGGTGAATACTGGGCGATAGGCATAGCTCGCGCTCTACCCATTCAGGTGCGACATTCCGCCCGAAGGAAGTGATGAAGACGTTCTTTTTACGCGCTGTGATATGCAGGAAGCCATCGGCATCCAGGTGACCGATGTCTCCGGTGTATATGCTTTGTGCTGCCTGTGTCGCACCACCCAGATAACCCTGCATAGCGGGGTAGTGCACGATGATTTCGCCATCCGGCGCAAAGTTGACGCGCACGTGTTGTAACGGCTTGCCTACACTGCCTGGCTTGCGGTGGCGTAATGTGTTGAGGGCGACCACGGATCCGCATTCGGACAATCCATAACCCTCAAATACCGGTAGACCGAGGGCTTCTGCTCTTTTCAGCAGGCGCGGCGATACGCTGGCCCCACCCACGGCAATAAAACGCAAATCGGGCAAGGACATGGGTGAAGATTCTAGGTGCATGACTAGGCCATACAAGAGTTCGGGCGTGAGTACGGCTGTCGTGATCTGGCGTTGTTTAAGCTGGGCTAGTAACAATTGCGCTTGAAAGGTGGAGGAGCCAGTAAGCCCCAGCTTGTTGAGCGGCAAGAGAGTGGTGCTGGTGCCCACCAACAAGGGCGTGTAAATGCCGGCAATGTTTTCCAGTAACGTCGAGAGTGGTAATACGCAGAGATGTTTATCTCGCAGGCTGGCCCATGATGCCGTCGCTAGTGAGTTCGCTACTTGTGCCATGGTATCTGCCGAGAGGCATACCCCTTTGGGGGTACCTGTGGTGCCTGAGGTATAAGTCACCTTGGCTGTATTCTTTGGAAAGGCCGCAGGATAAGGGTTGCTCAATGCATACATGCCAACTTTGTACTGCCCGGAAGCATCGTGCCATGCCTGTGGGTTGGCATTCAATAAACCAGCGGATTGGTACAGCGCCAGGATGGGCATGCCTTCCTGGGTGAGCAGCATCTTCAAGCCAGCATCGTGCGCTGTATGCAGCAATTGCTCTGCAGAAAAAAACAAGGGCAAGGGGACGACAATCGTTTCTGCAAATGCGCCTGCCAGGTCGGCAATCATCCAACTGATGGAGTTATCCATGAAAATTCCCACCGCCTGCCCTCGATAAGGCTGCAACTGGCTGGCAAGCGAATGCACGGCTTGGAACAATTCCGCATAAGTCAAAGCGCTATTTTCATCTTGCACCGCCACCCGTGTGGGATACAGCACCGCACCATGCGCCAGGGCGAGGATAACTAAATTGTTTGGCTCCTGCTCCCAAAGCAAGCTATCCGCCGAGGTTTCTTCTAGGCAAGCCATCATGATGTGCTCCTGTTCCTGGCAATAGCCAATACTTTGGGTTCGCAATCGTAATAAGTGCCCCATCCATCGCGGGTATCTGGCGGTAATTTCTCCAGCCGGGCTTCACCTAGCGTCACCATGGGGATGGTTAGTTTTTGGAGTGAGTTATAGAGCGTTGTTGTCGCAGTGAATACGGCCCATTCCGTGGCAGTTTCATGTAAATGGCGGCTGATGCAAGACAATAAGGTGCGGATGTCATGGTGGCGGCGTACGGCAAAGTTACCGATCTCGAAGATCGAGGCGCGTGCTACTGCTTGCCTTGTCAAATCCTGCAACGCTTGTTCTATTGAAACATCCAAATAATGTTCAAGAAATAAGTCTTCCTCATTAGCGCGACGCAGACCGCAAGTGGCTAATAGCTCGCCCTTGCGGTTATTCAGGCTCATGATTGTTGGCATGAAATGCGTAATCTTGGCGGCATGAATAGACCAGTATTTCTCACGGATAAAATCTTCCAATCGCTGGCGGCAAGGTGATTGCCTATCATGTAGTGATACAGCAATTTCCTCAGGACAATGAAGAGAGATGTCAGCCTGCTCAGCCGCTTTATGTCGCGTCTGAGCTATAGGCAGCGTTGTATCTGCTTGGTATCGAGGGTGCAGCATGTCGCTCGTCCTTGGTGAGTCATCGTATGCTTAATAAATGGCAAGTGATGTGCCAACCTGAACGAACACACAGTTGCTTATAGTAAAACGATGGAAATAGCTTAGGTTGGCAATGGACCCCCCGCAGGAAAACCGCACCAGAACTGGAATTAAGGACAAGGGGGGAGTGGAAAGTAAGAGGCAGTCTTATTCTTGATTGTTACCGTGATACCGTTTAATACGGAATAACCCTGCAAAAATTGTAGATGAATACTGCAATCCTGCATGAAAAAGCGTGAATGAACTGGTGAGCAGCATTGATGGGGGATTCAAGGCTGCTGTCTCAGAGTGAGGGAAGAGTGGACTTATTGAAAATGCAAAAACCGGGTATCGAAACCCAGAGTGAGGTGAATAATATAGAAACACTAGCCATAAGCCTTCTATATTAAATTTTGCTATTGCTGATGATCAGATTGCGAATGTATCAATGGAACAATAAATAAAAAGGGTTAGCCTAAGCTAACCCTTTGAAAATTTGGTGCGCCCGAAGAGATTCGAACTCCTGACCCCTTGGTTCGTAGCCTTCTGGGGCTGGAGTGGCGCGTATATTAATCAATGGGTTAGGGGCGTTCGTTGCAATCAAACAGCCTATAAAAGCCTATTGGAGTGCAGAAAGTCGCGCAAAATTCGCGCAGATTAAATTCATTAGTGGGTACATTGAGACCAAGAACCAAGGTATAAGAATTTTCCCTATCCAGAACTTCGGGGATATATCTTTAGTTTCACTATCTCAGGCGTCGGCACAGTTTCAATAATGGCTTATCGCCATTAGAGTATGAAAAGCGTTATTTCGAGGGGCTGGCGACTGTCTAGGATAGTAGGGGCCAATTCAGTTCTAAAGCTTTAATATATCTGGCTTAAACTACTGGGATTGAAGCAATCTGACTCAATTAACGTAATAGGATAACAATGGCACAAATCAAACGCGCACTTAGTTTTTCCGCCGTATGCCTCCTAACCAGCTATGCTTGGGCAGAGGAAACTAAGATCGACAGGCAGACTGAAACATCTATGCCGAGGCAAAAGAACATGTATGGTATTGGCGTTGGCATGATCCCCAAGACATCAGGCTCCAAAGACTTTCGTACACTAGTACTGCCTGTCATCAATGCCAACTACGGTGACCGATTTTATATCAATGGCCTGCAAGCTGGCGTTTGGCTCTTGGACTCCGACGATAAAAGGCTAAGATTTGGACTATCTGCAGATGCAAGGTTTGGCTGGGATGCTGACGACAGCAGCCGCACCAAAGGCATGCATGACCGGGACTTCTCGGTAGATGTTGGCCCAGTCCTCCGTTGGCAAACCGATTACGGCACTGTAAACGCCCAATGGGGTTTTGACGCTGGAAACGCAAGCAACGGCCAAAACGTACAGCTCCAATTTATTCGAAGTCTGTACCGCTCTAGTCAATTCCGCATCAATGGCCTGATCGGCGTGCAATGGAACAACAAGAAATTCAATGACTATTACTTTGGCGTAGATGCCGATGAAGCAAGGCCAGGCCGACCAGCCTATGAAGCAGGTGCCGGTACGCAATATCAAATCGGGGTCAATGGCATTTACAGCGTAAAAGAAAACCAAGCCTTATTCTTTGGCCTAATTGCCAACCGCTTAGGCAACGAGCAAGCCGACAGCCCAATCGTTGAAACCAGAACTCAACCGCTAGGATTTATTGGATACTCAATCGGGTTCTAAAGTTTTTAGGTAATGATTCTGTCAAATACTTGATTGTCACGCTACAAAGATAAAAAGGCCTCACAAGGAGGCCTTTCGTTTTACTTCTCGCTTACTGCACTTTCCTACGCCGAGATGCAAAGCCTAGAACACTCAAGCCTAATGCCAACATAGCGTAGGTATCTGCCTCAGGTACAGCACTGACGGTGTACCAAGCACTGCCACCTTGAGCATCAGTCAAACCTTGCACGTGAAGTGCAAACGATTTGGAGTTTAGCTCAACGGGGCCATTAAACGTTGCTGTCCAGCTAACACTCTCGTTCGCAGTTAAACGATCTTGACCTTGGAATAAGTCAAAGCGGAAATCATAAATACCACCTGGGCCGCTACCATTTTTATAGCTAACAGGAGCATCACCTAATACATTCGATACAGTCACTTTCGCATCTGCATCCACTGCAATAGAGCCGATAAATGCTTTATTAGTAAACAAGGCATTCAGATCATTGGCAGTCAGGGTGAAATAGTAAACATTGCCAATATTGTTATAGCTCAAAGTAGCAAAACTACTAGCCGGAGTGAAGTCTCCCGATAGCAAAGTACCGTAGTTGTCATTTGTCGCTGCTTGCGCAGAAACACCTGAAGCCATTGCTGCAACCAAGGCAATAGCAGTCATTGTCTTTTTCAACATGTTTAACTCCATAGTTAAGAATTTTTTAATTATTTGTTGTTATGGGGTGGATTATCTCTCGTCTAAGATTAGTTACAATAGGCCGTTCGAGCTAATGTAACCAACTGATTTTATTGTAAGAACAAATAATACTCAGTCTCAACACTGCAACGAACCCATCATAATAAAACTTATATCTTCACAACTATGGAGAGAGCCATGAACGCAAAAGTTAAACAGATATTGCTGACTATTCCAGCCTTCTGCATCACCCTGAGTTTGAGCGGTCCTTTACTAGCAGACCCGCCCCATGGAAAAGGTAATGGCAATGGTGGCCCTCCAGGGCAAATGAAAAAGCAACAGCACGGTGGTGGTGGATCTGACCGCCACGCTTATGATGATCGCAGAAATGGTGGCAACATCGATATTGACATCCATTTTTCAAGCAACCAGCGCGTCATCATCCAGGATTACTACCGCGATCAATACCAGGCCGGCCACTGCCCACCTGGACTAGCGAAAAAGAACAACGGCTGCATGCCTCCAGGACAAGCCAAGAAATGGCGTCGAGGCTACCCATTACCTCGCGATATTATCTATTACGATCTACCACCAGTAATCATTGCTCGACTAGACCCACCACCTCGCGGCTATAAATACGTCAGAGTGGCGGCTGATATTCTCATGATCGCCATTGGCACTGGCATGGTGATTGATGCCATAGAAGACTTGGGAAGCATGTAAAAATAAAGGCCTATGTCATGATGGTATAGGCCTTCTTTCTATCGTCAAGATGGTGAACGTTTCACCTTGGAGTTCTGAATTGATTGATGGTTTTGTGTACAGCTTGTATCAGTTCCGCATTTTCGACCATTGCAGAGACAGGCAGCAAAATATTAGGATTTGGCATTGAGGTGGGGCATGCATAAGTTCCTCTTTGACAGTTACGGGTGTTTCTTTTATAGCTTCTGGTAAAAGACATTAATAAGCAGTTTTATTGAATTATTTCTATATTTCAAATAATATAAAAATATGGAAATGAAAACTATCGTTACTGCATTATCTGCCTTGGCACAGGAATCACGCCTCGCAATTTATCGACTCCTTGTTCAGGCGGGGCCTGATGGGCTGCACGCTGGCAGAATCAGTGAAACCCTTGATGTGTCACCTTCCTCTCTCTCTTTTCACCTTAAAGAACTAAGTCATGCGCAATTAGTGACTTCTCGTCATGAAGGCAGGTTTGTCATCTACTCAGCAAATTACATACAGATGAACAATGTCCTGGCATACCTCACTGAGAATTGTTGTGGTGGTGCACCTTGCATGCCAGTTCAATTTCAACCTATCTCACAGCCTATTAAATGATCACCAAAACCTTCAATGTACTTATCCTTTGTACAGGTAACTCCGCAAGAAGCATCATGGCTGAGGCCTTATTCAATACGCTGGGCCGGGGTAGATTCAAGGCCTTTAGCGCTGGTAGCAATCCTACTGGCAAAGTAAATCCCTTCGCCATTGAGCAGGTGGCTGACCTTGGTTATCCCACTGAGGTGTTGCGTAGCAAGAGTTGGGATGAGTTTACCCAAGCTAATGCACCTAAGATGGATATCGTCATCACTGTCTGCGATAACGCCGCTGGCGAGGTTTGCCCCATCTGGCCTGGTTCGCCGATATCAGGGCATTGGGGATTTGAAGATCCTGCCGCAGCTGAAGGTAGCAATGAGGATAAACGTGCTGCCTTTGCCCAGATCCGCAGCCAGATCCAGGGATGCGTTGTACGTTTTATTCGCCTGCCTTTGGAGTCAATGGACATCCCTAGTATCAAGCGCGAACTGGATGGCATTAAATGAATACGTTTGAACGTTATCTCACCCTATGGGTAGCGTTGTGCATTTTCATCGGAGTTTTCTTTGGCCAGTTGTGGCCTGAGATATTTCAAACCATTGCTAGCCTTGAGTTCGCGCAGGTCAATCTGCCAGTCGGTTTCTTGATTTGGGTCATGATCATCCCGATGCTGGCCAAGGTGGATTTTTCCGCACTTTGGCAAGTACGCCAGCACGGCAAGGGTATCGCTATTACCTTGTTCATCAACTGGCTAGTGAAGCCATTCTCCATGGCACTGCTAGCCTGGATTTTCATTCGTCACTGGTTCGCCGACTGGCTGCCTGCTGACCAGGTGGATAGTTATATTGCTGGATTAATCTTGCTTGCTGCTGCGCCATGCACGGCAATGGTGTTTATCTGGAGCAGGCTGACCCAAGGGGATCCCTTATTTACCTTATCTCAGGTGGCACTTAACGACAGCATTATGATTTTTGCTTTTGCACCCCTGGTGGGCCTGCTATTGGGTATGTCTGCGATCAGCGTGCCTTGGGCAACACTCACGGCTTCGGTTGTGCTCTACATCGTAATCCCCGTATTACTGGCGCAAATGCTGCGCAAGCGATTGCTGGCCAATGGCCAGGCGCATTTCGAGCGTGTCATGCAAACTGCCGGGCATTGGTCTATCTGCGCCCTATTACTGACATTGGTCTTACTGTTTGGCTTTCAGGGACATGCCATCATTCAGCAGCCAACTGTGATTGTGCTATTAGCCGTTCCTATCCTGATCCAGGTATTCTTCAATGGCGGTCTTGCATACTGGCTGAATTACAAGGCAGGGGAACAGCACAGCATAGCTGGGCCCTCCGCCTTGATTGGTGCGAGTAACTTCTTTGAATTGGCCGTCGCCACGGCCATTAGTTTATTCGGCTTCAAGTCAGGAGCAGCATTAGCTACCGTAGTTGGCGTGCTAATTGAAGTTCCCGCAATGTTGGCTGTGGTGTACATCGTCAATCATAGTAAAACTTGGTATCAACGACATTAGGCAAGGATTGATCACAATGAGCACGCATTACGATGACTTAGTTAATGTTGAGGTATCTCTACTCAAGCAGACCAATATTGCAGAGCTTACCCAATACAAGCCTTCTACTCATCTGCCCCGCATACTAATGCTGTATGGCTCCCTGCGTGAGCGTTCATATAGCAAACTGCTCACCCTCGAAGCAGCACGTTTGCTGGAAGCCCTAGGATGCGAGGTTAAGATATTTAACCCGCAAGGTTTACCCTTACCGGATGAGGCACCTGATACGCATCCAAAGGTAGAGGAATTACGAGCGCTGACCCTGTGGGCGGAAGGGATGGTATGGTGTTCACCTGAGCGTCATGGGACAATGACTGGCATATTGAAATCACAGATTGATTGGATTCCATTGACCATGGGAGCCATTAGGCCAACGCAAGGTAAAACGCTAGCCGTCATGGAGGTCTCTGGAGGCTCGCAGTCATTTAATGCCGTGAACCAAATGAGAATACTGGGTCGTTGGATGCGTATGATCACGATCCCAAATCAATCATCTGTGCCCAAGGCATTTCAGGAGTTTGATGAAGCTGGTCGAATGAAGCCTTCAAGTTACTATGATCGGGTGGTGGATGTCATGGAGGAGTTAGTGAAATTCACGATACTTACCCGTGATATCTCACCATTACTTCTTGACCGATACAGCGAACGCAAGGGAAGCGCCGAAGTCTCATCCTCTAAGCACTTGTAGCAGAAAGCGATGTGATGTCAGCATCAGCCACTACAGTGAATGACAACGCCTGGCACGTTTTTCTGGTGTTCTTCAGGCTGGGACTAACCTCTTTTGGAGGCCCCATCGCACACTTGGGCTATTTTCGTACGGAATTCGTCGAACGTCGCTGCTGGATTGATGATCGTGGCTTTTCTGATCTTGTCGCACTATGCCAGCTCCTGCCGGGACCTACCAGCAGCCAAGTTGGTATGGCACTAGGCTTGAAGCGTGCAGGCTGGCTGGGTTTGCTGGCGGCTTGGGCAGGCTTTACCTTACCATCGGCAATAGCGCTGATCTTGTTCGCCTTCGGCATCATTCAGTATCAAGGATGGATCGAATCAGGCTGGGTGCATGGTTTGAAGATCGTCGCCGTGGCAATAGTAGCACAGGCAGTCTGGAATATGGCCAAGTCGCTATGCCCCGATCTACCTCGTGCTGCCCTGGCTGTTCTAGCAGCACTTCTGACCCTGATCCTGCCAACTGCCACGGGACAGATCGCTGCCATCGTCGTTGGCGGTCTTCTGGGCCGCTGGCGACTCACTTTGTCACAGCAGACTCTTAGCCAAGCATATGTATATCCTGTCTCACGCACACTTGGCATCGTCGCTTTGCTGCTTTTCTTCGGATCATTAATTGCCTTACCACTATGGGCTGCGGTCAGTGGTTCCTCCAGTGTGGCACTGCTCCAAGGCGTTTATTATTCTGGCGCGCTTGTCTTTGGTGGTGGTCATGTCGTCTTTCCGTTACTTCACGCCGCGGTCATACCTAGTGGAGCAGTAAGTAGTGCTGATTTTCTAGCTGGATATGGCGCAGTGCAAGCTGTACCTGGGCCGCTCTTCGCCTTCGCGGCATATCTGGGCGCTGTCGCTCAGGGGCCTCTACATGGCTGGCTAGGTGGATTTGTGCTACTTGCGGTAATTTTTCTGCCGGCTTGTCTGGTGCTCATCGGCGCGCTGCCTTTATGGCAGAGCCTCCGTCACCGCCAGGGCATCCAAACTACAATAGCAGGGATCAACGCCAGTGTGGTTGGTATCTTGCTATCAGCACTTTATGACCCGGTGTGGACCAGTGCCATTCATAGCACAGCAGATTTTGTGCTAGCGCTGACTGCATTTGGGCTGCTAGTTTATTGTGGTTTACCGCCAGTCTTGGTGGTCTTGATAGCTGCCTTAGGCGGCTGGGGCATATTATCGTTTGCAATTTAAATCCAGCGTATTGCCACTCAGCTGCTTGAAGAACTTAGGCTGTTGAGTGTAATAGTCTAAGGCTTCGCACCTGCACCTGATGATCTTTTAACAGAATGAATCACCCATAGTGTGTTCAAATTTTGCCTAACGGAATTGAGGATGTAGAATAAAAAAGGGTGTTAGCCGCATGCTGCGGCGAGACAGGTTAATGCGTTAGGTCGGGCCGCCACGCGGAGCTTGTACGCCTATGCATCAGCAACGCCCTGGCCGCCGGGTATCCCGCGCTCAGCTATTGACCAAGTTCGCCTTCGCCAAGGTTGAGCGGTTTTTTCATATCGAAGCAGTCAGCGGTATCGTATTGCTGATTGCTGCCTTGATTGCCCTCATCTGGGCAAATTCTCCATTCGCTGAAAGCTACCATCACCTCTGGCATACCCCGCTGTCTATCGGATTTGGCCAGTCGCTATTTTCCGAGTCTCTGCATTTCTGGATCAACGATGTCCTCATGACCCTCTTCTTTCTCGTGGTTGGCATGGAGATCCGCCGTGAAATCCACGAAGGAGCATTAAGCAGCCTCAAGCAAGCTGCCTTGCCATTTGCCGCAGCATTAGGCGGCGTGGCGATCCCCGCGCTCATTTATCTTGCCCTGAATACTGACCCTGCCAGGCAACAGGGATGGGCCATACCGACCGCCACTGATATTGCCTTTGCCGTTGGCGTGCTCGCGTTGTTGGGACGCTCCATTCCCAGCAATGTCCGGATATTCTTGCTCGCCCTGGCCGTGATTGATGACATCATCGCCGTCTTGATCATTGCCTTGTTTTATTCGGGTGGACTGGATTACAGCGGTTTCGCTCTCGCTGGCATAGGCATAGCCAGCGTCATCCTGCTACAGCGTATGGGCATAGGTTCCGCTTATGCCTACGTACTGCCTGGTGCCATCATCTGGATTGGGTTGTTCATTACCGGAGCCCATCCCAGCTTGGCTGGCGTCGTCCTCGGGCTCATGACCCCGGTACTTTCCTCGAGAGTTCGCAGGCGGCCTCTCGCACTGATCTCACGCGTTCATCGCCAGTTGCTCAAGGAAGCATCCTCAGATCACCAGCAACTGGCACAACCACTGCGCAGACTCCGTATTGCCCAGCGCGAATTGCTGCCGCCGGTGACCCGAATCGAAATGGCACTTCACCCCTGGGTGGCGTTCGGCATCATGCCATTATTCGCCCTGGCCAATGCCGGGGTCAGCCTGCAAGGAGCAGACCTCTACCAGGATGGGGCACAGTGGGTCATGTTCGGTATCGCCATCGCCTTGATCTTTGGAAAACCGATTGGCGTGATCAGCGTGAGCTGGCTGATGGTGCGATTGGGATGGTGCAGATTGCCCGCTGGTGTCACATGGTCTGGCGTATGCCTGATTGGGGTACTCGCCGGGATTGGTTTCACCATGTCCATTTTTGTATCCATGCTCGCATTCCAGGATGACGGACTGCTCAGTGCTGCAAAACTCGGCGTCCTATCTGGATCACTCGTAGCAGCTGTCCTGGGATTGGTAATAGGAGGTTTCTATATTCAGTCCCACAGACGCATTTCATCAAGCATCGACTAACGCTAGCTTGAGAGAACATAAGGGAGAACGCATGCAACACAGAGCTGCTGGAGCCATATTGATCAGTTTCATACTATTCACCTTGCAAGGCTGTGGAGGACAACACGATTTGGCGGGGGCCTTGTCAGAAAGGGATGGGAAAACGTATCTCTCGACAAGTATTGAAAAACTATCCCAAACCCGGATCAAGTTCTTGGTGAGTGCTCTTGGTCAACCGCAGGGGCAGATTGAGATCAAGCATGGTCGCATGACGTATTACACATTAATTCATTCTGTGCAAAAGCGCGGGAAGATCAGCAACTACACGGACATGGAAAGTGAATGTATTGGTTTCGAGAGTAAAGCAAAGGAGCAGTTTTATCTGATGTGCCGCGCTATGAAGACTTTTGCTGCGAGCTATCAAGTACCCTCTGAAAACAGATCACATGAGGTTTCTGTGAATGAAAACCAACTTTTTTACATCATAGGGCAAGGCAAGATTGATGCACCAAGCTCCCAAGCTTACTACGATGTAAATGTAGGCTCTTAAAATAAGTGAAAACCTAGCCCCATAAAAATCAAAGATTTTTTCATTTTAAAAATTCTGATATATAGAAAATTTCGATGAAAAAGTGAAAACTTCCTAACAATACAGCGCCTTTCTGGCTATTCAATTCAAAGATAGAATTCACCCTTGTGAGCAATAAGTCTTTTACACAAAACTTTGCCTAACCTCAAGCTGGGTGGTGTAAGAAATTTTGTGTAAACGGTCATTGGCAGGAAACTGCTACCACTTTATTAGGAGTCATAATGACCGCGGTAAAAGCAGCCATTTCCAAAGGTGTGCTAGATAGTTTTTTATTCGGATACCAGAAGCCTGAAGGCCTGATTGGCGAGGGTGGATTATTGAAGCAATTCATCAAGGTATTGGTGGAGTGCGTGCTGGAGGCCAAAATGTATGATCACCTTGGCCATACTGCGCAATGCACGCGTGACGAACGCTACGAGCAATAACTCGGAATGGAAAGACCAGAAAAACAATAAAAGGGGAGTTTGGAGAGATACCGATTGAGGTACCACGTGAACTGCCCTTTTTATCTCAGCCATGTCCGGACTTACCATCTTAAACAACGATGCCCGATATAGGCCATGATGGCACTCGGTACAATCATCCCGAGTACATACCACACAGCCAAGAATGGTGCCGCCATTTCTGGGCAATGCAATGCATACACACTGGCTCCAGCGCTCCCGGCAAGCCATCCCGCAATGGCACCAGTCAACACCGGCCTGGTTGGGGCAAGATTGCGTAAAGCCAATAACGCTGTAGCACCCACAGGCAAGGCTAGAAACGTGATATTAATGATGCAAACCCGCCAGGTTTTTCCCCATAACAATTCGGGACGCATCGCTGGGTCTGTGACATTCCAGGTCCAGATAGCCCATCCCCACAACACAACGATGGGAATAGCAAGCACCCAATACCCAAGCAAGGGTAATTTGCCGGGATGTGCCAACGCGAACACAAATATAAATCCAATAATGACATTAGCCATGGGGACTCCCAGTTTCATCCAAAAAGCAAAACTGGTACTGATTTCTTTCAAATCAGGTCTAACGCCATAGATCATCAACAGTAATATGAAAGATATCATCACACCTGCCAGCAATGCCATGCTGATGCGTTTTTCGGCCGCATATTGCGGAACCGGTTGTGCACCTGTTGAGATGATCTTGATCAATTCATCGGTTTTCATGCTTGCTCCTTCCACATTTTTGCCAGTGCTTTCATGCCACGATGTACGCCAACCTTAATCGCGGATACTGACATTCCCGTCATGGCCGCTGCTTCTGCAACTGACCGACCCTCCAACTTTGTATGCTGTATGGGTAAGCGTTGATGTGCTGGTAATGCATCAAGCATTGTGCCTAGATCCCTCTTTGACTCATTGGCTGCCTCATCGGAAATTGCCAGCCATTCAGCATCCTCCTCCAAAGGCTCATGCAGGGCTTCAAGTTTGGATCGGCGACGGAAGTAGTCGATCATTTTGTAGCGTGCCACGGCATACAACCATGGGGTCAAGGGTTCATTTCTGCGATAGGTATGGCGTTGGGTATGAATGGCCAGCAAAGTCTCCTGCAGTAAATCTTCCACTTCATCAGGGGCACTACTAAGACGCCGCCTTAAATACGCCCTTAGCACTGAACTGACACACTGTAGAAAGCACTGATAGGACTCAGCATTACCGTCAAGGGCTCTCAGCATCAAATTGCGCAGTTCTTGTTCCATCATGATCTAGAGAATTCGCTGGAGAAGAGGTAAAGGTTACAGATAGTCATAGAAAAAATATTTAATTATTTTTATGGCTATCTGTAACCATGAGTTGTTCAAGAGCGTATTAGCAAGAGAACATTGTGATTTTGCCTCATCAAGTGCTCACGATGTATCTCAACCCAAATAGGAGCCTTACCATGAACATCAAACACCTGGCTGCATTAGCCACCGCCATTATTGCCACTTCTACATTTGCTGGTAGCCCTGCAGAAAAAAAATGTAGTGCTGGCACATGCAGTAAAAAGGAAGTCTCTTCGCAGAAGAAAGATGCCTCATGCTCGAAAAAAGAGGCTACCACTGAGCAAAACGATGCATCTTCCGCCAAGAAGGAAGCCTCTTGCAGTAAAAAAGAAGCTTCCTGCTCTAAGAAATAAGGACGTTGCCATGGCTGGACTGGGTTACCGAGGTGAAATGGCAGACTGGGATATGTCGGCAGTGGAGGCTGATTTTTTTGAAGTAGCACCTGAAAACTGGATTAAACGAGACAGATCACCACTCTACAAGCTATTGGAATCAGGTCGCCCAGTCAGGCTGCATGGTGTATCACTCAGCCTCGGCGGACAAGCTCCCATCCAGCAGGAGTTTCTGATGGATGTACGCGAACTGATGGCAGACCTAGGTACAGACTACTACTCTGATCATCTGGCTGCCAGTGGCGACGTCCATCAACTGTATGATTTATTTCCTATCCCATTTACTCACAGCGAAGTGATCCGCATCAGTGACCGCATCAAACAAGTGCAGGATATATTGGGCCTCCGGATCGCCGTAGAAAATACCACTTACTACACAAATATTGGAGAAATGAATGAGGTGGAGTTCTTGATGCAAGTGGTTGAAAGAGCCGATTGCAACATATTGCTCGATATCAACAACATTGCCGTGAACCACAAGAATCACTCACTGACGGACGTGCATAATTTTGTATCTCATGTAGATACGCAGCGCGTCACTTATATGCACGTAGCAGGCCATGAGTTTGATGAGCGTTTTGGTTTGTATATTGATACCCATAGCCAAACCGTGGAGATCCAAACCAGAGAAGTTGCACTTGCATTACTCCAACAACATCACATCCCCATTTTGCTCGAGTGGGACAACGACATCCCAGGCCTCACCACTATTAATCAAGAGCTATCATGCTTGAAGACTTCTATCTCTACGTAAGAGGGGCGACTGAGGTCATTCCGCACGGATACAGCGAAGCCGGAATGCGGGCTTATCGCCATTTTGTACTCCTTGGGGCTAGCCAAATGATAGAAGCGCATTTTCCGGCGATCCGCCAGCAATTGGGTGAACCTGCATGGAAAGAATTAATGCAGGCCTTCGTTCGCCACTCTGCCTGGACATCGCATTATTATGGAGATATCAAAGATGAATTCTTGGCATTCCTTGCACGCGAAAGCGATAGAGAAGATTCATGATCTTGGGTTACTCGGACTCAGAGTATGGGCTGCTCAGGAGTTTATTGGGGCAGGTTATACTAAATTGAGTGGCGGAATTCATGCGCCAGAATGGTTCAGTAGCTTGCTGTTTCCCTTTCCGCTACATTTCCTTGGCCCTGATCCGAATTGGATAGCTGCAGGGGTGGGAGAACTCTTATTGGGAGTTGCCTTACTGCTTGGCGTGTACAGTCGATTAGCAGCTCTAGGATTGTTGTATATCACCTTTGTAGCGATATATACCGTCCATTTTGATTTAGGCTGGGCTGGGTGGAATCAGATTGATACAGAGGCAGGTCTCGGGTTCAAGGTACCGCTGATGCTGGCTTTAATGCTATTTACGATATTAACTCAGGGAAGTGGACGTTATAGTGTTGACGAGAAATTCTTATCAACTAAAAAATACTTCAAACCGCTTGATTGAATAGGACACGATGAAACGGCTCCTATTACGTAGGCAGCTCAAGACTCATAAAAATGAGTTCAAGGGCAATCTGGCTTTGCAATAGATGGATTTGCATCCGGCAAAAAAACACCCAAGGTTTGATCCAAGGGCGACTGTCGTACACATAATAAAGGGGCTACCTCTCGTGACAGAAGTAGTGCTCAAATTTTACTACAAACCTGGGTACTTAAATAACGATGCATAATCAGTTGTTTGTGTTAGCGTGATTGTGTCAGTAAGTCTGGATCAAAACTGATCTGAAAGTCATCAATATTTGAAGTATCAGCATCTATATCATTTGTTGGTATATTTTCCTGTTCCTTTTGGATAGATGGGGCAGCCACTGGCATTGAGATAGCAAGGCGTCCGGTGGCGATTGTTGCTCCAGTTTCTGCGAGCCGCTTAATAATGGTTGCCCGTTTTCGCTTATCAACATTGTCAATCGAATGATGAAGCTCTGGATATTGAGATTTGTGAATCCTGAGTTTGACCAGAATTAACTCATCATCGTGCATGCTTTGCTCCTAGCCGTTGACGAAGAACCTGCTCACCAGCGAATTGAAACCCTCGCACGTTTGAAAACTGTGGATCAGGAAGCGTGTTGATAGTGTGCCTTGGGAAGGCAGCTTCTACAGCACGCTTGAAAAGCTTCGCTCCACCACCCACAAGAATAATGTTGTCAATGTTGGCACCATTCCCAATTTGAGCAGCCATGCTTGAGATAAAGCTCTGGATGACCGTATAAGCGGCGTCATGGAATGGGGTTAGCTCCCATGAGTTCCCAAAGAGCTGAACAGGTTGGGCATTTCTAACAGCCTCATCAAATAGTGCTAAGTTAGTCAGAGGTATTTTGATATCAGGATGTCTACTGAAATTGTCAGCTAACTCTTGAAGGTAGGCAGATACCCCCCCTGGAATACTTCCGCAAGTATTGGTCCTTTTCTCAATCCCATTGCAACCATACCAATCAAGCGTGTAGAAGCCTGGATCAATGATCAGATTCTGCTTACCTTTCACATCATGAAAGCTGCTGCTTTGAAATGCGAAATCAAACAGCCCACCCAAGGGTTGCGGCACAACCCAAACATCATGGATATGTACAGCCCTATCATCTGAGATCATCATGACTCCGGTGTAAAGCTGTTTGAGCAGTGAAGCGGTCTTGCCGTCATCAAACACTGAGACTGGTAACCCAAGCACTAACAACGCTATCTCATCCTGACCTATATAATGTAGTGCTCCTTTCATCAAGGCGCTGTAAGTATCAGTCTTGACGTAGTCAATGCTCCTGATATTCACATCACTATCTTTTGCTGCATCCTCAACATCTTTTCCAACTTCATACTGGACACCATTCACCTTAACCCGCTGAGTGTCACGACCATGACTTATACCATCAACCTTAGACGCCAATGGCGCACGGGATGGAAATGAGAATGTTGCTATCTCCTTATATAAGCCACGGTCGGTAACTAGCTTCGTTTGACCGTAACCGATGTCAATTGCTCGAACTACAGTATTGCTCATATTCAATTACTCATAAACAAAGGAGTACCTATTTTATGAGTAATTAAAATTAACCAATCTTCGAATGCTGAGGGTTTTTGACTGAACATTCCCCAGGGTAGGAATAGAGTGGGGCCCAAATGGCTAACAAAAATATCTGGGTCAGAATGTGCAAATATTTTGGTGTCTAAAAGGTCTCCAGATGGGCCTCATTGTTATGAAATTAAAATTTTCAAATGATGTTTTTACATGATTGTCACCCAATTGGTCCCAAGCAGTGGATATTCAATTGAAAAGTTAATGTCGAATTGATCATTGATGAAGATAGTGTCCAGTGTCCGTCAAATAGTCGGGTAAAAAACCACGTCATTCGATGGGGTAGCATTTCAAATTCCCTGTTAAGCTGCACTCATTGAATTTGCATTACGAATACCCTCCGTCTGTAGATGACAGACATCGACACTCACAGCTTCGTCGCTATTAATAAATAGCAACTGCATGCTGATGAAATGCCATTTTTTAGATATGGCATTTATTTTTTAACGTAATCCGAGAAACTTGCTGAAAACTAGAGGGTTTAGAACTTCAGCAATATCAAGGCCTGCGCGAAATATCACGTCCAAAAACTCACTAGAGTGAGTAATTTCCCATCCCAATTCAGCCTTCCTAGCGATTGCGCCTTTGAACCTTGAGCCCTTACGGCAGACGGGCCTTAGGTAAGAAGGCGTCTGTCATCCATCTAGGATGTCCAGGCCAAGATTGGCGAATCACCTACGTATGCCCACGAGTTAAGAGGCCATCCGACCAATTTATGACGGATGTAAAACGTAACCCACCACTCCTTAGGGGACTGGAATCGGTTCTGTAGCAGCGCTACAGCGTAAGGGGTGCTAATTAGCCAGCACCTTTCACGGCAACTCATTTTTAAGGATAGGGCTATTAAGAGAATTCAATTATTCAATCGTATTTACGTATAAAGGAAATAGAAAATGTCCAACAGTCAGAATCAAGTTAAGAGTGTTTCAGTTGAGCAAGTGCCATACAAAAAAAATAGCAAGGCTATGCTGGCTTCTTTAATAAGTGAGAATGTAGGTAAAAGATTTGACGGTAAACCTGCATCGTTTAAGACTCAAGAAGAGCGTGAAAGGACCATATACCGATTTTTTGATGCTTTAGAAGAGTTAGGGGTAACAGGTCTTTATCCTCAGAATCTAAAAGAGAAGCACCTGAAGATGGTTTTTTCTCTATGGGAACTCAGGTTAGGGCCATCGTCATTGCAAAACAATTTCACTCATGCGAAAGCAATATTTAGATGGATCGGTAAGGAGGGGGTTGTTGGAAAGCTTGAAGATTATCTCAAGGACCCGTCTAAGGGAAAGCGTATTTACGCCGCTCTTAAAGACAAATCTTGGGATAATTTAGATGAAATCGGGAAGTCAGAATTACTACAGCGTATTCGTGACGCTGATTATCATGTGTGGTTACAGGTAATAGCACAAGATGCATTTGGGCTTCGTAAAAAGGAGGCCATCTGCTTCAAGCCACATCAAGATATCGTCGATGGAAAGCTCTATGTCCGGAAAGGAGCAAAAGGGGGCAGGAATCGGGTGATCCCTTTAAATTCGGATCAACTCGAGGTTGCTGAATTTCTCAAAAGTCAGCTTCAAGATACAAATAGCCATTTAGGCGATCCCCATAAAACTTTGAAGCAGAATATGACCAGATATTCGAATGTGCTCTACCGGTTGAATATCAAGCAGGCCGGGGTGGGCGCGTTGAGAGTGACTGGGCATGGGTTAAGGGCGGGGTTCGCTATGCGGACCTTCAGGCGAATGGGAGGCTCAATGCCTATTCTGACTGAACCCATCAGTTTAATGTCGCCTGCAGAGGATCATGCACTACGGTTGAAGGTTGCTGAGTTTCTTGGACATTCTCGAGTGTCTGTTACTGCGGCCTACTATGGTCCCTCAACTTTGAGAGGGTTAACCAAATTGAGCAAAAGTGCGCAGATGCAATTGATTGGCAAGGTGCTGGACCTAAAACAAGGTGCCACATATGCTTTTGGGACTAAGGCATTTACAACGCCTGACCTGGTTAAAGTGCCTGCGAGGAGCATTACAGGTATATATGCCGAGTCTTTGCGAATCGGTGACAACTACTATCTAAAGATAGTTGATGCCTTCAATGGGGTGCCTGAAAACATCAACGTGGATTATTTGGATAGTGTCAAACTGGTTAGTTTACCTAAGTAAAAGGCCGGTTAGTGAAGCTCAAAATTAGCGTTTGAGTTTGACTGATGGAAAGACAAACCTGGTTCAGTGTTATGGGCTGCTAATGTCCAACGGTGGGCCAGGGCTAGTTCTCGACAAATAGTTAGGCCCAAACCTGCTCCATGATCCCTATCCGGAAAATAGCGGCATATCCATCACTAACAGCCGCCACTCTCATGGGGTTGATAAGCACTAGAAGTTACTTGAGTGGTAGCTTCAATGCATTCAGACCCGCTTGCGCACAAGCCTCATCCTCGTGAGGCATTCCACCGCTTACCCCCACTGCACCCAGGAATTTATTACCCGCTTTAATCGGCAGGCCACCTGCAATAGTAATGAAGCCCGGGATGTGGGCTAAACCAGGTGCAGGCCCACCTTTCTTATCCTTACCAAAGGCAAACTCGTCTAGCATACTGGTTGGCATTTGCATTTTGGCTGAGTTCAGAGCCTTCAGATTCGCGATTTCTCCTGAACCGATGTATGCACCATCAGCACGCTGAAAGTAGATTGGGTTTGCACCCTCATCTACGACTGACACACTCATTTTCCAGCCATGCTTGGAAGCCTCAACCTGACAGCCATCTGCTATTTTCTTAGCAGTATCAAGATTCATTGCAGGCTGACTTTCCAATGCCCCAGCCTCTACACTCAGGGTGGCCCCAATGATGGCCAAACTAGTCGCCAATTTTTTGAAATGCATGGTGTGATCCTTTAAGTGGTTTGATGATGTAACGCTAATGAAAATTGCTGCTTATTCCTGAAACCAGGTTTTAACTCAGGCCAAATGTTTTTCTTAAACTTGAATCGACAGGAGCAGCAGGCATGAAGCGACGCAACTTCCTTAGAAGTGAAGCTTCTCCTTTTGGAGTGTGGCGCATACTCCACTTACCCAGAGCTGCCTCAACAATGGTTCTTGCGACCCCATCGGGGTCAGGGGCATTCTGAACACTCTGTTGCACAGCATTGGAGACTTTAGTACGGTCATCATTATAGGCAGGAATTTTAGTGGTCGCGCTGGGTGCATTGAGATCCAGATTGGTCTTGGTGTACGACGGCTCGACGAGTGAGATGCGAATTCCAAAGTTGCGTACCTCATGATCCAGACTTTCAGATAAGCCTTCTAAGGCGTGCTTGGATGCAGAGTAGAGCGCCATATATGGCGCCGGAAGGAAACCTAGCACAGAGCTGATGTTGATGATCCGCCCAGATTTTTGAGCTCGCATGTACGGAAGCACGGCTTTCGTTGTCCGTAAAATTCCAAACACATTCGTATCAAACAGGGATTGAGCCTCTGCGATTGATGTCTCTTCTGTCGCACCTAGTAATGTCACACCTGCACTGTTGACCAGCACATTAATCTCTTTAGACCAAGACAATATGCCTTGAAAACCGCTTTGAACAGACGCTTCATCCCTGACATCCATTTCGACCAGAACAACTCCGGGAATTGGGGAGACTGTCGATTTGTTGCGGACAGTGCCGTATACCTGGCAGCCCCGTTCGGCAAACTTCTGTGCAGTAACACGGCCAATGCCCGATGACACTCCAGTAACAACGACAACTTTGGAATTAGACATAACAGATTCCTTTCATTTGGTTGAATTTGGATGAATGGTCATCATCCGTGTGACATAGAAGGTTTGATCTTGAACCAGATGGAGTACATGGCCGGTAGGAACACTAGAGTCAGAATAGTCCCCGCGAAAGTACCGCCGATTAGTGTGTAGGCTAGCGTGCCCCAGAACACTGAATGCGTTAGTGGAATAAATGCCAGGATGGCTGCCAGAGCCGTAAGGATGACCGGTCTAGCTCGTTGAACGGTTGCCTCAACCACAGCATCAAAGGAACTCAAGCCTTCCTTGAGGTTATGATTAATTTGCTCAATCAGGATCAATGTATTGCGCATCAAAATGCCAGATAGTGCAATCAGGCCGACCAGCGCATTGATACCAAATGGTTGCTGGAATAACAGTAAGGTAGGTACTACCCCGATCAATCCTAGAGGGCTGGTGGCAAACACCATTACCATGGCAGCTATGGAACGCACCTGCAGAATGAGGATGAGCAACGTCACTGCAATCATGATTGGGAACAATGGCAACAGGGCTTTGGTGGCCTTTTCTGACTCTTCTATTGCTCCAGCTACATTGATCTTATATCCAGCTGGCAAGCTAGCAATAATAGGCTGGAGTTCTTCCAAAATAGCGGCAGATACATCTGGTGGTTGGAGGCTTTCTGAGATATCGCCTCGTACCGTAATTGTGGGAGTTCGATCTCGTCTTCTTAAGATAGGCTCCTCCATCCTGATCTCGACTTTACCCACTTGAGATAATGGAATCCGTTGTCCTGCAGAACCTACAAGAGTGAACCCAGAGATTTTTTCTGGATCAAGCCGCAGCTCGCTAGTCGCCCGGCCCACCACCTGCACAGTCCTGATATCCTCTCGAGTCTCCGTGATGGGGACACCAGTTAACAAAAACTGGAGTTGTTGAGAAACACTGCTTGGTGTTAGGCCTACTGCGTGCAGGCGATCCTGATTCAACGTGAAGTGCAGGGATGGTACGAGCGTCCCCCAATCCGTATTAACAGTGCGCATCATAGGGCTTGCTTGCATCACCTTGGCTACAGATACCGCTATTTCCCTTAGCTTTGCAGGATCCTCTCCAGAAACCCGAAATGCGACTGGATAAGGCGAGTATGGGCCAAACACTAATTGGGTAACACGCACTTGAGCCTGGGGAGCCAAACCGTCCACGATGGCTTTTCTCAGCCTTAATTTCAGGGTTTCACGTTCTTCCTGGTTATCGGTTCGCACGACAATTTTTGCAAAAGAAGGATCAGGGAGCTCAGGAGACATTGCCAGGTAGAAACGTGGAGCGCCTTGGCCGATATACGAGGTCACAATCTTGGCCTCCTCCTGCTTGGCCAACCATGCTTCAACTTTGGCGGTAGCAATACTGGTTTGCTCAATTGAAGTGCCATATGGCATTTGAACCTCAATCAACACTTCCGGGCGATCTGATGTCGGAAAGAACTGCTTCTTTACAATGCCCATGCCGAGTATAGCTAGCGTGAAGCTACCGACTACGATAGCTGCCACCAACCATTTATACTGGATTACGCGGCCAAGTAGAGAGCGAAACCTTCTGTAATTCGGAGTGTTATATATTGCAGTGTGACTTCCTTCCACCTTCTTGATTTCTGGCAGCATTTTGACGCCCAAATACGGCGTAAACACTACGGCCACAAGCCAGGACACAATGAGTGCGGTGCCAACAACCCAGAACATATTGCTGGTGTATTCACCCGCTGTGGATTGGGCAAACCCATTAGGCATAAAGCCAATCGCCGTCACCAATGTGCCAGATAGCATTGGAGCAGCGGTATGACTCCAAGCGTAAGCGGAAGCGGCGACCCGGCTGTAGCCTTCCTCCATTTTTACCACCATGGTTTCAATGGCAATGATGGCATCGTCAACGAGAAGCCCCAGCGCCAATATCAGGGAGCCTAATGTGATGCGATCAAAATTCTTGCCCGTTGCCGCCATAATCACAAAAACTGCAGCCAGGGTTAGAGGTACTGCTGCAGCCACAACGACGCCGACGCGCCAGCCCATGCTCAGGAAGCAAACCAGCATCACAACCAGCAGCGCCACAAAGAACTTAACCATGAACTCATCCACCGCACCATGGATGTTGACTGCTTGATCCGTGACTTTGCTCAAGCCCATACCCAAGGGTGACTCAGCATTGATGGCCGCAACTTCATGATCTAAAGCTTGGCCTAGATCCAGTCCATTCCATCCCTCGCGCATGATGATGCCCAGCAGCAAAGCCTGTTTGCCATTGTTGCGAACAATGAAGGTTGAGGGGTCTTCATACCCTCTTTCAACCGTGGCGATATCGGATAATGTAAACGTACGCCCTTTAGCCACGATGGGAGTATCACGGATCTTCTGTAGCTGATCGAAGGCGCCCTCAATCCGAATAAAGACTTTGGATCCTTTGGTGTCGATTGAGCCGGCAGGTGTTAATACATTCTGGTCATTCAATGCAGAGAAAATTTCTTGCGGGGTAATGCCAAGGGTAGCTAAGCGATCATGGGAAAAGCTGACAAATATCCGCTCTGGCTGCTCCCCGATGATATTGACCTTTTTGACCCCGGGAACATGCAACAGGCGCTGACGCATTTTCTCAGCATCTCGGACGAGAAGTCGCTGAGGTTCCCCTTCTGCCTCCAGTGCAAATAGCGCAAAAGTGACATCGGCATACTCATCATTGACGAATGGGCCAATGACGCCCTTGGGAAGTGAGAGAGCCTCGTCACTAATTTTCTTGCGTGCCTGGTAGAACTCTTCCTGAACTTGGGATGGGGGAGTGGCATCCAGCAAGGTAACTGTGGTGAATGCGAGGCCAGGCCGAGTGTAGGTTTCTGATCGATCATACCAACGCAGTTCCTGCATGCGTTTTTCTAGCTTTTCCGCTACCTGATCCTGCATTTCCTGCGCTGTAGCGCCAGGCCATGCAGTGACCACGGTCATGATCTTGACGGTAAAGGGAGGATCTTCAGCCCGTCCCATATTGAAGAATGCAACTATCCCAGCAATCGTGATCAGGATAATCAGAAACAAGGTAATAGAGCGTTCCCTGACTGCTAGTGCGGAGAGATTAAACTTGGTCATTTCTTAGCCCCTGCATCAAGCGCTGAAATGACTTCTGCAACCTTCACCTTATCGCCTTCGTGCAAGAGGTGGGTTCCCAGCGTGACAATCCTCTCATTCTCATGAATGTTGCCTTCTACCAGTGCGACTTCGTCAGTTAATTTCTGTATTTTTACTTCGCGCCAGGCAACACGCTTAGGCTCACCTTCAACGACCCAGACACCCGATCCCTTGCCTGCATCAAGGACTGCTGATATCGGTACTTGAATGAGATGTGTATTGGAAGCTAGGTTATTGCCGATCTCAACAGTGACTGTTGCTCCCAGGGGGGCATTGGCTAAGCCACCCTCGAGTACGTATCTGGCTTCAAATGTTCTAGTAAGGCGGTCAGCAGAGGCAGACAATTGCCTGAGCTTTACTTGGGTAGAGTTTTGCTCCTGACTATATAACCGAGCCTGGGCAACGGATCCAAGGGTGGGGCGGATGGTTTCAGGGAGATTGATGATCGCTTCACGCTTGCCGGTATGCGCGACTTGAATCACAGTCTGACCTGCCGCTACCACTTGCCCTGGCTCCGCCAAGGTATCAACTACAACCCCATCAGCATCAGCCAATAACACAGAATATGTTGAGGTATTTTTAGCAACGTCAGCCTGCGCCTCTGCAGCTTTTAATTGAGCTTGGGCAGCATCGGCAGCAGCCTTGATCTGGTCATAGGTCGATGCGGAAATAGCACCCGTCGCAACCAGATCCCGATATCTGGCTTCGTCATCGGCCGTTTGCCGGGCTCGAACTCTCGCTGCTGCTACCGTTTCTAATTGAGCATGGGCTGCCAGTTGCAGATCAACTGGATCAAGTCGCATCAGCGGTTGGCCACGCTTAACAACCTGTCCTGCATCCACCAAGCGCTCGAGGATTTTCCCCGCTACCCGAAACCCCATATCACTTTGAATACGCGCTGCTACCACTCCGGTAAATGCGCGGCTTTGGTCAGTGCTAGATGAAGCATACCCAGTGCGGACAACCGGAATTTCAGTCCGAGGGTCAGAAGGTGTCTTTTCAGCGCAAGCGATCAGCGCCAACGGTAGAAGAATGACAACAATGGCGAATGCATGTCTGCTGCGAAGCATAGGTTACCCCTTCAAAATGGTAGTAACGCATTTTGCATCCAGTGACCAAATCAGTCAATAGTCACTAAAAGTTATGGGGCTAAACTTCGCAGTATCAGATTTAAAATCATCACGCCTGCATCTTCAGCGCGATCCAGGTTATGTTGGAGCAGTAATGGGTTCAGGTAAGGCTTCATGACGAAGTAGATGGCATTAACTGTTTCATCTATCGGAGTTTTCCGCTCAAACTCACCAGATGCCCGGCCTTCTTGGAGTAACTTCAGGATGGTTTGCTTCAGCTGGGCATCATAATTGGCTACAGAGTTCCAGTGCTCACCAGCAGCTGCTGCAGCGATGTCGTAAAGCTTCCTGTCTTGGAAAAACAGCTGAACACTCGCACCAATGGCTGATTTGAACATGCGTCTGAACCGCTCTGAGGACGTAGGTGCATCCTCTATGCTCTCTGAAATGGTGGTCAAGATTTTGCTAAGCGTATTGGAGCAGATCACTTCGCCAATTGCCTGCTTTGAATCAAAAAACTTATAGATATATGCCTTCGAAAATCCTATGGATTTAGCTAAATCTGAGACAGTTGTTTTCTCGTAACCATAACGACTGAAATGTTCTGCGGCTGCTTCTACGATCTGATCGCGCACATCGTGATCAGCAGGACCTCGGGCTGGGGGTGGTGACTTTTCTTTCATAAGCCGAGCTTACCTTTCTTTGATTTGTTTGACAAATAGTGACCAATCAGTAATATAGTCACTCACATTTACTTTTAGTTCACGGATCGCTATGTTCTTACGCCACCCTCTTGCTTTACTAATTAGTGCTAGTGTATTGGCTGGTTGTGCAGTTGGCCCTGAATATAAGAAACCAGAAGTATCTCTCCCTGACCATTTTATGGGGCAGGCCCAACTTGAACATCGGAATCAAAAAGCGATAAAAGACATGGTTTCATGGTGGGATGGCTTTGATGATCCACTATTGAGTCGTTTTGTTTCTTTGGCGTTGGAGCAAAATCTTGACATCGCTCAGGCTTTGGCTCGCATTGCCCAAGCAAAATCTGGGATGAGTATGGCACAAGCGGCGTTATTGCCATCTATTGACGGAACTGCACAAGGAACACGAGTCCACCAGTCGCTAGAAACTCCGCTGGGCCAATTACTTAATAATGTTCCAGGATATGACAGGAATGCCTCAATGTATGAGACAAACCTTGTTGCTGCTTGGGAGCTTGATATCTTCGGTGGCTTACGCCGTGAACGCGAAGCTGCAATGTCTGAATATTTGGCGGCAAAAGCAGGAGGGGATGCAACACGTCTAGCGGTTGCAGCCCAAACAGCGGATATCTATATCACGATACGAAGTCTGCAAACCCGGTTGGACATCAATCGAAAGCAACTCCAAACCCAACAAGATTTACTATCCAAGGTAAGCATTCTTTATCAGAGAGGGCTTGCCCCCAAACTTCAGGTTCAGCAAACCGAAGGGGCTCTCTCACACGTTAAAGCGACTATTCCTATGATAGAAGCTGGTTTAGACACAGCAATGAATGCCCTGGATGTCTTGCTGGGCGCTGCGCCCGGTGCTTACAGGTCTGATCTTGGCCAGCTAACCACGATTCCTCTTGCTCCTCAAGTCAGCTCAATTGGTTCTCCAGCAGACTTGTTGCAACGTAGACCAGATATCATGGTGGCCGAACAGCGCCTGAAAGCTGCTAATGCGAAAATTGGAGTAGCTACTTCTGAGTACTACCCAAAATTTGGCCTGAATGTTTTATTAGGAAGTGCAACGGCGATCTCCTCTGGCAACCTATTTAGTAGCAATGCAAATCAAGCTGCAGGTGTACTGGGACTGAGATGGAGATTATTTGATTTTGGCAGGATCAATGCTCAAATCGATTTGGCCAAAGGTAAGGAATTGGAAGCGTTGTCCGCATACCGTCAAGCAGCGCTCCGGGCAACTGAGGATGTTGAGAACTCCATCTCGGCCTTGATTAAACGGGATGAGCAGGTTGAGGCGCTCACTCAGGGGGAGTTATTTCTACAACAAGCTAGAGAGTCTTCATTTATAGCGTACCAAAAGGGAGTCAGCAGTTTAATTGACGTATTACATGCTGACGAGACTCTTCTGAGAACCGCTGATGCTCGTGCGCAAGCTCAGACTGAGGCGGCACATGCGGCGGTCGCAATGTTCAAGGCATTGGGTGGAGGCTGGACAAACGATGGTTTTTCATCTCAAGCATCTTCGCAGGTAAACACGGCGAAAGCACCTAATTGACTCAGCCGAATCAAGAATTTCTATCATGGTAAGTCATGCGGACAGCTCACCTTCGAGCCTATGGATTGTATTCGGCATTGCTAGCCTCGCCACATTTCTTGTATCCATTGATTCAACGATACTTTATGCAGCTTTTACTAACATTTCGGCAAGTTTCCCTCATGCTAGCTCCTCAAGTATCTCTTGGGTAATGAATGCATATACGATCGTATATGCTGCAACCTTAATCCCAGCAGGAGGAATGGCGGATAGATTCGGTAGAAAAAGGGTGTTCATGCTTGGCGTAGCTTTGTTCACGTTGGCATCGTTTTTGTGTGGCCTAGCCCCAAATATATATTTACTTATCTCAGCCAGAATCATTCAAGCAGTTGGGGCAGCAATGATCGGCCCTGCAGCGCTATCGCTTATTCTTGAAGCATTCCCACAAACTAAAAGAGCACAAGTCATCAGCGCATGGGGAGCGGTAGGTGCCCTTGCCGCAGCCCTTGGACCTGCATCTGGGACATTCATCGTCGATAGCTTGGGGTGGGAGTGGGCATTCTTCATCAATGTGCCGATAGGTATTTATTGTGTGCTGCGCGGAAGAAAAAACTTAACCGAATCCAGCAACGCCAAAACGCTCGTTAGATTCGATGCCATAGGCATGGCATTAATTATTCTATCCATTGGCCTTATGACAACTAGCATCATAGGTATTGGGAGTATCAGTCTGTCTTCACTTCAGCGCCTATTCATATTTTTGGTAAGTGGTGGAGTGATGCTGATATTTGCGAGTTGGTGCAAAACAGCAGCCAACCCACTAGTAGACTTGGCCTTGTTCAAGAATAGAACTTACCTATTCGTGAATATTGCTTCATTTCTTTTTTCTATTGCCTTCGCCACCATGTTCTTCTCATTCTTCTTTTTTATGACGAGCATCTGGCACTTTAGCCTGCCACTCACTGGGCTCGCGATCACTCCAGGGCCATTGATGGTCATTCCTGTTGCTATTTTGAGCGGCAAGATAGCCTCGCGAATTGGGCATCGAAAGCTCCTTATATATGGGTGCCTGGTGTTTGCTTCTGGCGCTTGCTGGTACTTGATCGTGCCAGGTACTACGCCCAATTACTTGGTTGACTGGCTTCCTGGGCAAATACTCACAGGTATTGCGATCGGCATGGTGATGCCCTCGCTGTCAGCTGCTGCTGTGCATGACCTTCCTAAGAAGGACTACGCTATAGGCAGTTCTATCAATCAAGCAATCAGGCAAATTGGGACTGTTGTTGGTGTGGCCATTACGATTAGTGTATTAGCACACTCTCATCTCGAGATGGCTTACTTTCATCAGCTCTATCTCGTCCAGATTGGCTTAGCGCTTCTGGCAGCGATTCTGGTGACGCAGGTGGACACGGCACCTAAGCAAAGATGAGTGACGCGATTATGGATTTTTTAGCATGGGTTTCAATGCCTGCAAGGCAAACTGACTGGAAGTTAGCAGCTCTGCGTTTGAAGAACCATCCCTTGCGCGTAGTGCCATGCCATGAATAAAGCCAAAGTAAAACTCAGCCAAGGCACTTGTGTTTGCTGCCTCAACAAGCTCACCCTCTGCCAGAGCTCTGTCAAACCTTGCCTTGAGTATTTCTTTGTAGAGTGCTCTAAGCCCCATGAGGTAATTCACATGTTCCTGATGTTCAGGTGCGCAGTTAATTGCACCAGCCATAATCAAACAACTAGGAGGATTTGGCCCAGAAAACATCTCAACGTTTTCTCGAAGGGATTGCTCTAGCGCAGCATAGACTGAAGGGGTGTCATTTAGCACCTTCAAGGGGCCTTGCTCAACCCTGGCTTTATATATGTCGACGACTTCTCTGAATAAAGCATCCTTATTGCCAAAAGCGGCATACACACTAGGAGCTTTCATCCCAATCGCGGCAACCAAATCCGCCATAGTCGTGCCTTCAAAGCCTTTTTCCCAGAAAACCATCATGGCTTTCTTTAAGGCTTCTTCCCGGTCAAATGTCCGTGGTCGTCCAGCTGGTGACATGAGTTTTATCCGTACAAATTAAATATATAATGTAGATTACATAAATGTGTTGACAAATGCAATGGCGACATTTAATAATGTAATCCAGATTACATAAATCAAATTCCTCCATAGTTTGATGGATCGTATCTGGATAAATATTTTATTAAATGAAAGGGTTTAACATGAAGATCAAAGTCGCCATTCTCAGTACTCTTATGCTCACACTTGGTTCTGTAGGAAGTGCATTTGCAGACAGCAGTAATCCTGACCATTCCAAGAACATCTTTGTTGAAAGAACCGTGTTAGGACACTGGACGCCTGAAGCTACTGCAAAATCTAACGATAAGCCTGATGTCGACAAATCATTGGATTTATTTTATGACGCGGTGTTGGATAGAAATGCTCGTATCACACCTGCAACTAAAGATGATGTGACAAAAACTCCACCAGCATCAGATATTATGACCAGTCAGTTCGAAGCAAAATATCGCAAGCATTAGGCTTAGCTATATCTCCATTATTCAAGCATATGCATGTAAGTGCATATGCTTTTTTACTGTAATGCCGGTTGAGAAGTCTTTGAGGGTCTTTTCGCTAAGAAACTAGGAAGCTGCTGTGTTCTCGTGGTAGGAGCTTGGGGAGTAGGAGCTGCTGAAACATCCATGAAAAAGCCAGCTTATCAAAGCTGGCCTCAATTGAGAATTACAATATATAAAGGGTACGTTATCCCTTGTTCGACTTCCATTTATCCCTAATGTAGATTATTGCGAAAACTATGTTTCCGCCGACACCTAGAGTCAAGGCGCCGTAAATCAATATTTCTTCACCTGTCATGATGTGGTTCCATTCATATCCAACTCATAAGTTACAAAAAGGGCAATATTAATCTTCACCCTGAGATTTCTCGTCCTGATAGCTTTCAACCAATGCTGTGTTTCAACTACTCAACTTTGCCGTTTATCGGTTTTATGTACTACCTATTCGTTTATTGATTGGTTAGGGTCAGCAGTTGAATCCCTAGTTGAGAGTCAAGAAAACGCTGTTTGTCCTCACTAATCCGCCAGAACATCGCTGCGTCTTTTACCACCATAAATGCGTGAAGTGAAACGGCCCAGGAAAATAAAAATACCCCTGTTGCATTAAGCAGCGCGGATGTGAATTGAAGTGTTGTATCTAACTGGCCAGCGTTCATCACTAATACAATACCCACAATATATAGTGCCGTAGCAAACTTCCAGCTATGCATGTCCTTTCCGGCCATTAATCGCGGCAATCCAATAAGTCCCAATGGTGTGAGCGATAGCACTAGTAAGCGATCTGCTTTTTGCTTTGCTTGTTGTATTTGTGTTGTGTCATGCATTTCGTAATTCCTATGTTATCAATGGGCCGACCACATGCCGGCCATAAGCTCATCATAGAGATTTCCGAAAAAAACCAAGCTCACCTATTAGGTACGCTCCCCATGCAGCACTGAATCGCCCCTACTATCTTAGACAGTCGCCAGCCCCTCGAAAAAACGCTTTTCATACTCTACTGGCGATAGGACATTATTGATACTAAGTGATATTAGTGGTTGATTTAGCTACATCCAGAATTTCTTCAGATAGTGCACTACCAGCTGTTGCTCTTGCTAGAACTTGCGCACCTACCCACTGTGAGAATGTAGCGATTGCCTTATTTTTTCTATCTGCATCATTTTCTCCTTGCATCATTGTTGCTAAATGCTCAATAAGGGTCAGAGTACCATCACTGAATATTTGTTTGAGCTCAGGCTGATGACGGGGCACCTCAGATGCCAAAGTGTTGAACATACATGCCTGGCCAGGATTATCGCGGTTGGCTTTTGAAAGATATGTTCTGCCTATACGTTGGTAGGGATCTTCTATTTTAGGATCTGCTATATGACCAAGCCACTTATTGTTAATGTCATCGATTAACATCTGACAGGCTTGAGCCATCAAATCATCTTTCGAGTCGAAGCTATTATAAAAACCACCGACAGTGAGTCCGGCTGCCCTCATTAAATCTGCAACGCCTATACCATTAAAACCGCGCTCCCGAAATAATTTCCCAGCAGTCTTTAGTACGAGCTCACGGTTTTCTTCAGCTTGCTTTCTACTCACCCTCATTGAAATCTCCACAAGATTCATGATACCCCCGCATTCCTAACTAAAGTTGCTATGGCAATGCTGGGTGATACTTAAATTATATATGCCGCTTGATATTTATATATTATGTACGTAATATATAAATCATTAATTTCCAGTCCACTGAGAAATGGAAAGACCTCATTTTTTTGTTGGGGTGGCTCAATAGCAGAATGACTGAATTTCCCTTTCTATGAATGGGAATCGACCCGATGCTATCCCTCACAATATAGAAATATTAAATTTACCCTTATTAAATATGGAGTTACCTATGAATTACTCATTTAAAGCCTTATCCTTAATAATGGGTTGTGCACTCGGGCTGACAAGTCTAAACATCCTCGCAGAGGTTTCAGATGTACAGGCCAACATCAGCAAGCTTCACGTACCACCTGGTTTTAAGGTAGAAATATATGCGGAAGTGCCAGGAGCAAGGCAAATGGCACTCGGTTCTAACGGTAATATTTATGTTGGTACACGTGGCAAGAAGGTTTATGCCGTAGTTGATAAGAACAAGGATCGTAAGGCAGATGAGGTCATTACCATTCTTGATGATTTGAACATAGGGAATGGTGTTGCTATGTATCAAGGCAACCTGTATGTGGCAGAACAAAATAGGATTGCACGTTACCCTGCCGCAGACTTTGACCTATCACTACCCTTCTCACAAATGCGTGAGATTATCTATGACCAACTACCAGACAAGTTTCTCCATGGCTGGCGCTACATTGCTTTTGGCGTTGACGGGAAACTCTATGTCTCTGTAGGCGCACCATGCAACGTTTGCGAACCTAATGGTATTGAAGCGACAATCCTCCGCATGGACCCTGACGGTAAAAATGCTGAAGTATTTGCCAAAGGTGTGCGTAACTCAGTAGGGTTGGATTTCCAACCAGGAACGAACACTCTTTATTTTACTGATAATGGAATAGATATGATGGGGGATGATATCCCTGGTGACGAGTTCAATGCTGCTACTCGGGTTGGACAACATTTTGGATTTCCTTACATTAGCGGTAAAAATTCTCACCCAAAAGAGTTCGAAGGGAAGAATGCCCCTCAGCCTGTAATAGCACCAGTCATGGAGTTCCAGGCTCATAGTGCCAATCTTGGTTTCAAGTTTTACACTGGCAATCAATTTCCTTCGACTTACAAAGGGAGTGCCATCGTGGCTCAGCATGGGTCATGGAATCGATCCAAGGCGGTGGGATATCAATTGATTCGTGTGATTTTTGATAGTAGGAATAAAGTTAAGAGCCAAGAAGTATTTATCGATGGTTGGTTAAATGATGGTGAAGCTTGGGGGCGGCCAACAGATGTATTGCAGTTACCTGATGGTTCATTGTTGGTTTCAGATGACTATGCCGGTGTGATTTACCGTGTGTCCTATGACAAATCAAAAGCGGTAGACTAATGTTGTAGTTAGGGTGAACACGCTGAACAGATTTTAATACAGATGATCCATGTAGTAGCTTATGCCTGAGGTGAAAACTTCAGGCATTTTTTTAAATCTTGATTAACAAATATACAATTAATTGAATGAATTCCTCTGTTGCCTTGGCACTTTGTAAATGAACAAATATTTTTGATGGATGAGCCTGTGATTTGCATTGCCTCAAAACCCATCCGATTAATTTCGAAACTACCAAGTTTGAAGTTAATTGATTCATAACTTTTTCCTGTTCCTTAAGTTATGAACAACGTGACCCATCAAACTTTAAAGACGCTAACTGATTGGTTAAGTAAGTCAGCTTGCTCTTGCATAGATTGAGAAGCTGCTGCCGCTTCCTCCACCAAAGCAGCGTTCTGCTGCGTTACCTCATCCATTTGCATGATGGCTTGATTAACCTGCTCAATGCCTGTGCTCTGCTCAAAGCTTGCATGTGCAATATCGTTCACCATCTCCGTCACCCTCTCAACGCTCTCTCTTATACCGTTCATGGTCTCTCCTGCTCTGACAACCTGACTACTTCCTTGGTCTACGTTTTCAACAGATTCATTGATAAGTGACTTTATTTCTTTAGCAGCATTGGCGGAGCGCTGTGCCAGGTTTCGAACCTCCGAAGCCACAACGGCAAACCCCTTACCCTGCTCACCAGCTCTGGCTGCTTCTACTGCAGCATTAAGTGCCAGAATGTTAGTTTGGAAAGCAATACCATCGACTACAGAGATAATGTCGGAAATACGTTTGGACGATTGATTAATAATTTGCATGGTAGCTATTACTTCAGCAATAACGTGTGATCCTTCAGAAGCTAAGTTGGATGCTGAACCCGCTAAACCATTTGCTAAGTTTGCATTTTCAGCATTTTGTTTGACGGTAGAAGTTAACTGCTCCATTGCCGAGGCAGTTTCTTCTAGCGAACTTGCTTGCTCTTCAGTTCTGCTAGAGAGATCTAAGTTGCCTAATGCAATTTCTTTTGAGGCTATAGCAATTTTGTCAGATCCTTGACGGACCTCACCCACAATATCGGCCAAATTGTGGTTCATAAGCTTAAGTGAGTTAAGAAGCTCTCCAATCTCATCAAAGGAGGATGAATGGACTTCAGATGTCAAATCACCATTTGCGACTGCGTTTGCGACAATTAAGGCATCTGATAAAGGTTTCGTAATGCTTGCGGATAGTTTGATTGCCATCACTACTCCAAGAATGATGGCCACCAAACCGAGTGAAAGAAGTATAAGGCTGCTCGTATTTTTAACATTTTGAATTTCAGCACCCGCCTGATTAATCAGCTCTCTCTCAAGATTGGCAATCGCGTTCATACTGTCAAAATATTCAGTACGAGCAGGCATGAACTCAGCCTTAATCTTCTGATCGATTACCTCAACGTCTATACCTTGCTCCTTCAATACAAAAAGACTCTCTCTAATCTTGTTATAAGCAGCTTGCTTTTCTTTTGACAAATCGAATAGTTGTTTAGCCTTTTCGTTAGTCACCATCTCATCAAGCTTCCTGACTATCAGCTTATTAGCGTCTGACGTCTCTCTTATCTGCTGAGCATACATTTCAATCATTGATCTATCCGTGCTTTTCAATGCAGCTAAGGTTCGTATTCCATTTTGTTTACTATTTGCCACCCACTCATTAGTGAGGCGTTCCATAACCAACTCCTCCTCAGCCATGACTTGAGCTGTTACACCAACCTTCGCAAGTTGGGTCATTCCAACTGCAATAATTAGAACCATAAGTGCCAGGATGATGATGTATCCGCCTAACAATCGTTTACCAATCTTGATATCAGCAAGTCTCAATTACAGATTCCTTTCCAAAATCTAATAGGGTGTGCATACCAAATCGCCTAGGGGTGCAACGCTTTAAATGCATTAGAACACCATATACATTATATTCGTAATATATATTGCATTGAGTGGGGCATCTCCAATTGATTAAACAACTACCATAATTATACATTATGAACATAATATATAATTGACACAGCATTCTGCTCTGGAGTATATTTAGATTACGATGGTAATCAATAAATCATCCTTTCCTTTCACTTCACATGGACTCTAAAATGAAATTAAATTTTCTAGTAGCAAGCCTGACATTAATCGGCACAATATTCGCCAATCATGTTGCAGCGTTTGAAAATCACCCAGTGCTCAATCTCGATACTGCTCAGAAAATCGCTGCCGGTTGCCAAGCAGAAGCAGTGAAGCATGGTTGGAAGATGAGTGTTTCAGTTGTTGACGCTGGTGCAAATCCTATTTATTTTCACCGCGCAGATGGCGCATACATTGGCTCGGGTGAAATTGCCAATCTGAAAGCCCAAAACTCAGCAAAAATGCAAATGCCAACTAGTCTGCTGGAAGAGTTTTCATTTGGTAAGGATAAAAAAGGTGGCCCAGCACCTGGCTTAGCCCATATCCCAGGCTTCATTACATTGGCAGGTGGCTTACCAATAAAAACAAGTAAGAATTTTTTGGGAGCAGTTGGTGTGAGTGGCGGTATGCCTAACGAAGATGAGGCATGTGCTCAAGCTGGATTGGATGCCGTAAAGCCAGTACTCAAATAATTGTCAACTTAACTCTAAGGATCTGTGATGAAGGTCACGCGAGACAAAGCAGAGCTAAATCGAGAATTAGTGATTGAGGCAGCTTCTGAGTTATTCAGAGAACGTGGTTTTGATGGTATCAGTATTGCCGAGATCATGAATTCTGTTGGCCTGACAGTTGGTGGATTTTACAAAAGCTTTGAATCTAAAGATGATCTTCTCGCTCACTGTTGCAGAAAAATAAGCGAACAGTCTTTAACAAAGTGGGGAAGTTACGTTACCAACCCAAAAATCACAGATCCTCTAAAGAAAATTGGATCGTCCTATCTTTCTTCTAAAAATAGAGATGATCTGAAACACACATGTATTTTTACAACATTGGCTCCCGAAGCACCCCGACACTCTAATGAAGTCAAGGATGCATTCAGTAATAGCGTAGATTTAACTATTGAATTTTTATCAACAATCGTTGCTGGCGATACTGAGCATTCAAAGCGGATGAATGCAATAAGTACATTCTCACAATGGGTGGGGGCTCTAATCCTGTCCCGCGCTGCTGGGGATTCAGAGCTCTCTATCGAAATTCTGGAAGCCGTGAAAGCTGAATCCAGCATAGATTAATCATTGGAGATTTACATGCATTATAAGAATTTTGGTAAAGGCTCAGGTTTACGTGTATCTGAGATAGTACTAGGTTGCGGTAATTTTGGTACACGCTGGGGCTATGGAGCAGAACCACAAGAAGCAAAAGATATATTCAACCTTTATGCAGATAACGGTGGTAATTTTTTGGATACAGCTGATAGTTATCAGTTAGGTCAATCTGAAGAGTTGATCGGTGAGTTTCTAAAAGGCCGAAGAAATGAATTTGTTTTATCATCTAAATTTACGCTTGGTGGCCCCGGTAAAGGAGCGACAGGCACTGGTAACAGCCGCCAGGTCATGATTGCCTCTCTCGAGGCGAGCCTTAAGAGATTGAAGACAGATCGGATTGATCTTTACTGGGTGCATATGCCTGATGGGATTACTGCCTCCGATGAAATTATGAGGGCAATGGATGATCTAGTCCGAGCTGGAAAAATAAACTACATCGGATTCTCAGACTTCCCTGCATGGCGGATTGCGCGCGCGGCAACAATTGCTGAAATACGAGGCTGGGCTCCTGTTATTGCAGTTCAAATGGAATATAGCCTTGTAGAAAGAACATCAGAAAGAGATTTGATCCCAATGGCCAACGCCTTGGGATTGGGGATGGTTGGCTGGTCACCCTTAGGTGGTGGTCTGCTTACTGGCAAATATCGCCGCGGTGAAGAGGGCCGCGCTAATACCTTCAAACGCCTGATTCACTCAGAGGACAATCTCCGTAAAACTAATATCATGGATGCATTAGTATCGATTGCATCTGAATTAGAAGTTACTCCTGGAGAAGTCGCTTTAGCCTGGATATCATCTTCTGGGGTCTTGCCAATAATTGGTCCTAGGACCGCCCGTCAATTGAAGGAAAATATTGCTTCAATAACAGTTCAGCTCAGCTATGAGCATATTAAACTCCTGACAAGTACCAGTGCAATTACACTTGGATTCCCTCATGATTTTTTAGCCAACTCAGCGCAAAGAAGCCGTCTTTCAGTTGGTCAGGAAGAGCTAAATGTGAATTTGATGGCTTGATGAATGGATCGCCTCGACTATCCTAAACAGTCAGCAGTCCCTCGCAATAACGCTTTTCATGTTCTTGGGATTTTTTTCATCACAACTAGACATCATGTGTTTACCGTCCCAATCATATAATTGCTTCCCGCACATTACCTGTGGTTAGGCGCTGCATAGCTTGGGGAGATTGGCCATAGGCACGTAGGAAGGCCTGCCGCATGCGCTCTCTTTCTCCAAAGCCTGATTCCCGAGCAATGATCTCAATAGGATGATGGCCACTTTCCATCATGAGCCTTGCAGCCTCAATTCGAAGACGCTCCACGGCTTTTGCTGGTGATATTCCAGTTTCCTCCGAAAAAATCCGACTGAATTGCCTAGGACTTAAATTGGCGACCTCTGCCAAGGTTTCGATAGTCAGTTCTTCTTTGAGATGTTCGCGGGCATAGTTTAGAACCATTTGTACACGATCTGACTTGGCATCAAGATCAAGCAAAGTTGAGAATTGCGATTGTCCGCCTCCCCTGCGCTGATAAATTACAAGCTTTCGTGCTACTTGACGAGCGATCTCCGGTCCTAAATCCTTTTCAACAATCGCTAAAGCCAAATCAATCCCAGCCGTCAATCCAGCCGAAGTCCATATCTGGCCATCAACTACAAATATTCTGTCCTCATCGAGTAGCACGTTCGGATACTTTTTTTTGAAACTATTGGCGTGGTACCAATGGGTGGTGGCACGTTTACCCTCCAAAAGTCCCGCCTCAGCCAAGACGAAAGCACCGGTACAAATTGAAGCCACACGACGAATATGATTGGGGGCCTCGCTGAGATATGCAAGAAGACTCGGGGATGGAAGTAGACCGTCATTATCACCCCCGACGATTAAAGTGTCGTAGGTATCTATCCCAAGTCGCTCTGTATTGACCGAGAAAGTCTGCGACGTCATCACGGGGCCACCATGCTCAGATACAAGTCGGAACTTATAGAACTTACTCTCACTGAGGATGTTGGCGTATTCAAAGACGCTTCCCACAGCCAGCCCAAGTGCCTGGAAATTAGGGAATACCAATAACCCAACCGTATGCATTCACTCTCCAACAGAATGGCAATTTTAGGTGTCTTGACATGATTCAAGACATACCATGAAATTAAAAAACATTAAAATTACAAAGATTTATTATCAATTAAATCATATATTACAATGTATTATCAATAAAAATCCTGCTCACCACCTTAATAAATCGCGCAATCAAACCAATGTCTTAAATCATTGCATATATGTCATTGTGGTTATTTACCCTTCAGTACAGAATGTGTTGAAATTCAATGAATTGTTGAAATTAACTCATCAAAGGGAGAGGCGACATGACATCTACAACTAAAGGTACGGCATTAGTTACAGGGGCATCCACAGGTATTGGTGCAGTGTATGCAGATCGACTGGCTAAACGTGGTTATGACCTGATTTTGGTGGCGCGCAACACTCAGCGCTTAAAAGCCTTAGCTGACCGCCTGACATCTGAAACTGGCCGCTCTGTCAGCACTATTGGTGCAGATCTTAATGACAAGGCTTCCTTGTTGAAACTTGAAAACATTCTGCGTGAGGATCAAAGTATCACGCTTCTGATCAATAACGCCGGTGTAGGTTCTGTTGCTTCCATTTTGGATGGTGGCGTCGATGAGATGGAAGCCATGATCAACTTGAACATTACGGCTCTCACTCGGCTTACTTACGCAATCGCACCTATTTTTGCCGCAAAAGGCTCTGGCACCATCGTAAACATCTCCTCTGTCGTTGCTATTGATGTTGAATTACTCAATGGCGTTTACAGTGCTTCCAAATCATATGTATTGAGCTTGGGCCATGCATTACAACGTGATTTGGCAGGCAAGGGGGTACGCATACAAACTGTATTGCCAGGGGGTACCGCAACCGAATTCTGGGATGTTGCGGGATATGCACAAGTGAAGGAAGCTCCAACAACAATGAGTGCCGCAGATCTGGTTGATGCAGCGTTGGCAGGTTTGGATCAAGGCGAACTGGTCACCATTCCTCCATTGCAAGATGGCGGGGACTGGGATCGCTGGGAAGCTGGCCGCCGTGATTTTCACCTTAAATTTGGCAATGCCAAGCCAGGTGCACGTTACGGTTTGAATTAAACATTCTTCATGTGGGGGCAATGAACAGCTCATGCACCACGTTCATGCCTCCTTTTGCAGGAGGCAACATATACCTAAACCTATGGCGTGAGCAATGAATGTCACACAACCTATTCAAACATTCAGAACAACCGAAGTAATTGGTCCATTTCATTGCACTTAATCTTTCTAAGCTGCTTCAAGTTAGCAACGGCATTCAGGACCACGAAAATGATTAAAGAATTTGTACTGGGTGATCACAAGCTCAACCGGCTTGGTTACGGCTCCATGCGTATTACCGGAAATGGAATTTGGGGTGAGCCTGAGGACCGGGCGCAATGTCTTGCCACTTTACGGAGGGCTCGTGAGTTAGGTGTTAACTTCATTGATACGGCAGATAGTTATGGCCCTGATGTCAGTGAACAACTGATCAAAGAAGCCCTGTATCCATATGAGGGGTTATTCATTGCCACAAAAGGTGGGCTTACCCGTCAAGGCGATAATTTATGGGCTCCTGTTGGACGCCCCGAATATTTACGCCAATGCTTACTGATGAGTATGCGTAGGTTAGGCGTTGAGCAAATCGACTTATGGCAACTACATCGTATTGACCCCAAAGTCCCAAGGCAAGAGCAGTTCGAAGCAGTTGCTGAGTTTCAGAAAGAAGGTTTGATTAAGCACATTGGACTGAGCGAAGTGAGTGTGGAAGACATCAAGGCCGCACAAGCGATGTTCACAGTAGCTACCGTCCAGAATCAATACAACTTGGCCCTTAAGAAGTATGAAGATGTCCTGAATTACTGTACGGATCAGGGAATTGGTTTCATCCCATGGTATCCCTTAGCTAAGACCAAGTTGCCTGTTAAAGAGTCTCCTCTAGGTAAGATAGCTCATCGATATGGAGCCACTCCTTTGCAAGTTGCTCTTGCATGGTTATTACATCGTAGTCCGGTAATGATCCCAATCCCTGGCACAAGCAAGGTCGCGCACCTTGAGGAAAATATGCAGGGGCTGGATATTGAGCTACAAGCGTCAGATTTCGAAGAATTATCCAGATTTGGAAATCAATAACCACACTGAAAGACTGCGACATCAAAGCACCATGGGTGTAATTTGACCTGAAGCCTTAATCCACAACTATGACATCCTCTAAAACCTTCTGGGCCATCGTGATTTCAGCGGCTGCTATCATGATGGTCACCATGGGCATACGGCAATCCATGGGACTATTCGTGTCTCCTTTAAATACTGCAACAGGCTTAGGCATCGTAAGTATCAGCTTTGCGATGGCGGTGGGACAGTTCTCGTGGGGGTTGGCGCAGCCGCTGTTTGGTATACTTGCAGACCGTATTGGCTCTTTCAAAACCATTGCCGTTGGCACTGTAATGATGGCATTAGGTCTAGCTTTCACGCCCTATATGCAATCAGATATGGGACTGACGGTAGCCTTAGGCGTCATGATGGCAGCCGGGGCAGGAGCTGGTAGTTTTTCAATCCTGATCGGTGCTGCTGCTCAGAGAATCTCCGCAGAAAAACGCTCTATGGCTGCAGGCATTATTAATGCCGGTGGATCTTTTGGCCAGTTTGTCTTTGCCCCCATCACCCAAACCCTGATTCACTCCCTGAACTGGATTGGCGCGTTGTTGACGCTTGCTGCAACCTCTCTTAGTGCGATTCTTCTGGCTTTGCCACTGCGTGATAAAAAATCCCCAGTCCAACTGCCGGCAGTTAGTCAAGCCGAAGGCATCACATTGTGGCAGCAGGTAATATTCGCACTCCAGGATCGAAGCTATTGGTATATACACGCAGGGTTCTTTACTTGCGGGTTTCATATTGCTTTTTTAGTAACGCACTTGCCTGGTGAGGTGAATCTTTGCGGCTTATCAGCTTCTGTAGGAGCAACCTCCCTAGCGATCATCGGGCTGACAAATGTAATTGGCAGTTTGTATGCTGGTTGGCTAGGACAGCACCATCTTATGAAAATGATCCTATTTTGGATGTATGCCTCTCGTGCATTAATTGTAGCCATATACCTTATGGCACCAAAAAATGAATGGACATTTTATGTCTTTGCCGGTGCACTGGGATTCACATGGCTATCCACTATACCGCCAACCGCAGGTTTAGTTGGAAAGCTGTTTGGTACAAGGTACCTCGCCACTCTATTTGGCCTAACCCTGTTTAGTCATCAAGTCGGCGGTTTTCTAGGTGCATGGCTAGGAGGTATTTCTTTGTACGCTAGAGGTAACTACGAGTGGATGTGGTATGCAGATATCGCACTAGCTTTGATAGCGGGTATATTAAACCTACCCATTCGGGAGCGAAGATGGTGAGTTTCAAGCTGAAATCTACTTTGAAATGCCTTGCAGACCAGCAACTGTAAGAGTGCCACATGACATTGTGTCACTAGAGATCCTCGAGAGGGCAATGAAGCAATATGCGCTATTCAGGCTGAATGAGATTTGGAAGAATGAACGGCACTGTCAGTAAGCTCAGCAGCATCTTTACTGGTATTTATCCCTTAGACCGTCATGCCACCACTAAAGCAAACTACCCAGCATTTATTGAATAAGCGGAGCGCTTAGTGATGAGCCAAGCATCATGGTTGATACTGAGGCTGCTCAAGCACTAAGCGTCTATCGCTTGGATATTTCCCGTAGTGGGGCATCCTTCTCTATTACTCAATCGACGGTTAGCACGCCCCACCTAGAGTCCCAGCTTTTCATATCCTCGCGATAATCCCAGCCATAATGGGGACACACAGTGCCCCCTACACGAGGTAATCCCTGCCAGTAGCATCTCCCATCTCCTTGGATGGAGACAACCTCTAGCACCGTAGCAAAGTGACCTTTGGTGGCGCGGGCTTTGACATAGGGTTGTTTCCTATCTCCAACCCTGCCTTTGAAATATGCAATGTCTTTAGCAATGCTGGAGTCTTTGGGAATGATGG
>VFQO010000485.1_pt1 | contig 41955 bp, 38 predicted proteins | sample 3512331 | NCBI WGS metagenome assembly VFQO01 (sample SAMN10412371, study PRJNA504923) | tailings metagenome | isolation source: Replicate 3 from Balatoc abandoned mine | place: Philippines: Itogon, Benguet | collected 2017-08-28 | reverse complement strand
CCGGCGTGCGCGGCGTGCGCTTCAACTTCGTCAAGCGCCTGGTGGACTTCACGCCGAAGGACGAGCTGCTGGAGATCGCGGCACGCATCGCGCCGCTGGGCTGGCACGTCGTCATCTACTTCGAGGCCGTGGATCTGCCCGAGCTGTGGGACTTCTTCACCGCGCTGCCGACCACCGTGGTGGTGGACCACATGGGCCGGCCCGACGTGACGAAGCCGGTCGACGGCCCCGAGTTCGCGCTGTTCGAGAAGTTCATGCGCGAGCACACCAACGTGTGGAGCAAGGTCAGCTGCCCCGAGCGCCTGAGCGTCGCCGGCCCGCCGGCGCTGCAGGGCGAGCAGGCGGCCTACCGTGATGTGGTGCCGTTCGCGCGCCGCATCGTCGAGCAGTTCCCCGACCGCGTGCTCTGGGGCACCGACTGGCCGCACCCCAACCTGAAGAACCACATGCCCGACGACGGGCTGCTGGTGGATTTCATCCCGCACATCGCGGTGACGGCCGAGCTGCAGCAGAAGCTCCTCGTCACCAACCCGATGCGCCTGTACTGGCCGGAGGAGGTCTGAACATGGCTTTGAACAAACCGTATCTCGACGTGCCCGGCACGACGATCTTCGACGCCGACCAGTCGCGCAAGGGCTACTGGCTGAACCAGTTCTGCATGAGCCTGATGAAAGCGCCCAACCGCGAGCGCTTCCTGGCCGACCCGAAGGCCACTCTCGACGAGTGGCCGATGACGCAGGCGCAGAAGGAGGCCGTGCTGGCGCGCGACCTCAACCGCTGCATCGCCGAGGGCGGGAACATCTACTTCCTGGCCAAGATCGGCGCCACCTACGGCAAGAGCTTCCAGCAGATGGCCGGCAGCATGACCGGCATGACCGAAGAGGAGTACCGCAACATGATGATCGCCGGCGGCCGTTCGCCCGAAGGCAACCGCTACGCCGGCGAGGACGGCAGCGCGCAGCCGCAGCACCAGCCGCAGGGCAGCGCAGAGAGGCCGGGGTTCTGACCATGGCCACCATCACCGCATCGGTCTACACCAGCCACGTGCCGGCCATCGGCGCCGCGCTCGACCTGGGCAAGAGCCACGAACCCTACTGGCAGCCGCTGTTCCAGGGCTACGAGTTCTCCAAGCAGTGGATGCAGGAGAACAAGCCCGACGTCGTCTTCCTCGTCTACAACGACCACGCCACGGCCTTCAGCCTGGAGATGATCCCCACGTTCGCCATCGGCACGGCGGCCAGCTACCAGCCCGCCGACGAAGGCTGGGGGCCGCGCCCGGTGCCGGTGGTGCAGGGGCACCCGGAGCTCGCCAGCCACATCGCGCAGAGCGTGATCCAGGACGACTTCGACCTCACCATCGTGAACAAGATGGACGTCGACCACGGCCTCACCGTGCCGCTGAGCCTGATGTGCGGCCAGCCACCGCAGAGCGACTTCGCCTGGCCCTGCCCGGTGATCCCGTTCGCGGTGAACGTGGTGCAGTACCCGGTGCCCTCGGGCCGGCGCTGCTTCCAGCTGGGCCGCGCCATCCGCCGCGCGGTCGAGAGCTTCGACCAGCCGCTGAAGGTGCAGATCTGGGGCACCGGCGGCATGAGCCACCAGTTGCAGGGCCCGCGCGCCGGGCTCATCAACCAGCCCTGGGACAACGCCTTCCTCGACCAGCTGATCGCCGACCCCGCGACGCTGGCGAACAAGCCGCACATCGAATACGTGCGCGAGGCCGGCAGCGAAGGCATCGAGCTCGTGATGTGGCTGATCGCGCGCGGCGCGATGGCCGACGTCGACGGCGGCCCGGCGCCGCGCGTGGCGCACCGCTTCTACCATGTGCCCGCGAGCAACACCGCGGTGGGCCACCTGATCCTGGAGAACCAAGCATGACCATCCAAGTTGCCCTCGCCGGTGCCGGCGCCTTCGGCATCAAGCACCTGGACGCCATCAAGAACATCGACGGCGTCGAGGTCGTGTCGCTGGTCAGCCGCGAGCTGTCCAAGACGCAGGAAGTGGCCGACAAGTACGGCGTGCGCCACGTCACCACCGATCTCGCCAAGAGCCTGAAGCTGCGCGAGGTCGACGCGGTGATCCTGTGCACGCCGACGCAGATGCACGCGTCGCAGACCATTGCCTGCCTGGAAGCGGGCAAGCACGTGCAGGTGGAGATTCCGCTGGCCGACTCGTGGCGCGACGCGCAGGCCGTGGCGCGGCTGGCGCAGGGCAGCGGCAAGGTCTCGATGTGCGGGCACACGCGCCGCTTCAACCCCAGCCACCAGTGGGTGCACAAGAAGATCGCCGCTGGCGAATTCAACATCCAGCAGATGGACGTGCAGACCTACTTCTTCCGCCGCACGAACATGAACGCGCTGGGCCAGCCGCGCAGCTGGACCGACCACCTGCTGTGGCACCACGCCGCGCACACGGTGGACCTGTTCGCGTACCAGGCCGGCAGCCCGATCGTGAAGGCCAACGCGATCCAGGGGCCGATCCACCCGGCGCTCGGCATCGCGATGGACATGAGCATCCAGCTGCAGGCCGCCAACGGCGCGATCTGCACGCTGTCACTCAGCTTCAACAACGACGGGCCGCTGGGCACCTTCTTCCGCTACATCGGCGACACCGGCACCTACATCGCGCGCTACGACGACCTGTTCACGGGCAAGGACGAGAAGATCGACGTCAGCCGGGTGGACGTGTCGATGAACGGCATCGAGCTGCAGGACCGCGAGTTCTTCGCCGCCATCCGCGACGGCCGCGAACCCAACGCCAGCGTCGCCAAGGTGCTGCCCTGCTACGAGGTGCTGCACCAGCTGGAGCAGCAACTGGCGTAGTCGGCCACGTCTGCTGCACCCGCAAGGCGCGGCAGGCCTTCAGCTGGGGTGGAAGTGGCGGCTGTTCAGTTCACCCTGCCAGGCGCCCTTGTCGAAGACCAGATCGCACTGCACCGCCTCGGCGCTGCCGCCCTCCAGACCCAGGCTGCCCACCGATTGCCAGCGCTCGTCTCGAAAGGCGGCGCTGAGGCGTGCAAACAGGTCTGCCTTGTACAGGGTGTCCTCGTTCTTCAGGTGCAGCCCCTTGGTCTCCAGCAGCACCATGCGCGTGACGCCGTCCGCTGCATGCGCGGCAAACACGAAGTCGGGGTACACCTTGCCGCGCTTCCAGCCCTGCAACCCAAGCTGCGTGCGCGCCACGTTGCGGTGCCACCATCGCACCGCCTGCTGTTCGTCGAGCCAGCCCGCAACCCGGTGTTCGAACTCGTTGAGGTCCGGCGCGCGCAGTGGCGGCACGAAGAGCGTTCGTGTCATCACCTGGGCATCGCCGTCCCGCGTCCACGGCAGCGCCTGGCCCGCCACCATCTGCTCGAATTCGGCGGGAAGTTCGAAGTCGGCCGCGTCCGCACGCAGCCGGAACTGAATGCGGCCGGCAGCCAGCAGGGCTGCAAACTCGGCCTCCGCCAAGACGTCGCGATCCGTCTGAATGCCCAACCGCATCGCCTCGATGAGCGACAGCGCCGAACCGGCGATAGCCGCCTCGTCGAAGCCACGCTCACGCAGCACCGACTCCACAGTGTCCAGCCAACTCCACGCCAACCAGGGGTTGGGTGCCAGGTCCGTGAGGCTGCGCACGATGCGCGCCCGGTCCAGCACCAGCGGTGAGGCGTCTTCCGTGGGCGCACGGGGCGCCGTGCCGCTCAGCAGGTCCAGGCCCAGCGCCAGGTGCGCGGCGCCGCGCGCACGTGCATCGGGTGCCCAGTGGGCCACCCAGCCCTGCGGCTGCAGACGGTGCCAGGGCACGGCCGCGAGCACGTCGCTGTCGTAATCGAGGTCGCGGCGTGAGCCGTCGTCTTCGGTCCACGTGACCTTGGGCAGCAGCAGCCGCACGCCGGCCCACTCCGGCCGGCGCCGCTGGGGCACCGCCCGTGGCCCATCGGACTCGGACTCGCTGCCACCCTGCACGCTGACGCCGAGGTCCCCCATGCCTTCGTCCTCCAGCGACTTCTTGATCGCACCCACGACTTCGCCGGTCTTCGCGTCATGGCACAGCACATAGCAGGCGTCCAGCGCCGGATGCCCGGTCTTTGCCACCTGGGGCAGGCGCAGGATGCGGCCCACCAGCTGCGTCATCGCGGACAGGTTGCGCCCGGCAGCCAGCGCGCACAGCACGTAGGCAAACGGGCAGTCCCAGCCCTCCTGCAAGGCCTGCTTGGTGATGATGGCGCGCACTTCGCAGGTGGGCGACAGCAGGTCGATGTTCTCCGGTGCCGCCAGGTCGTTGCGCTCGCTGGTCTTGATGGCGATGTGGCGCTCCTGCAGGCCCAGGGCCAGCAGGTGGGCCTTGGCGTCGTCGGCATGGATGAACCCTGCATCGCGCATGTCGGAGCCGGTGCGTTCCACCTGCACCAGCAGGATGGGGCGGATGTAGCGCGCCGTCTCGGCCTGCAGCGTCTGTGCCTGACGCTGCAGCGTGTCCAGGCGTTCCAGCGCCGCACCCAGGCAGGTGCGCCAGTCGCTCCAGCCCCGCACGTCCACGTGAATGGGCAGCTTGATCATCTCGGCCTCGTCCAGGTCGAGGCCGCGCACGTTCACCAGCACGTTGCTGCCGCTGGTCTTGCCGCCCTTCTTGGCCGCCGCGAGCCGCGGCGTCGCCGATAGCTCCAGCATGAAACAAGGGTTGAAGCCGTCGATGGTTTCCAGTGCCCCCTCGCTGTAGGCGTGGTGGCCTTCGTCAATGACCACCAGCGGCCGCACCAACCGCATGACGTTGCCGAGCGAGCTCTTCACGATGCTGCCCAGCTGCGCGCGCGACTCGGCGGCGCTCTGTCCCAGGCTGCGGTAGGCCTCCAGGTTGGGCACCGCCTGCAGCAGCGCGTGGTGCGCCGTGTAGTCGTCGTCGCGCGGCAGGAAGCCGCCGACGCGGCCGCTGTCGGCAAAGAACTTCAGCGTTTCCTTGTTGCGGCGGTTCGCTGCCGCCAGCATCAGCACCATCACGCACAGCGAACCTTCCACGTCCTGGCGCGACAGCGGGTGCGACTTCTCCACCACCTTCACGCGGCCGGCACCGGCCACGTTCAGCAGTTGTCGGTACGGATGGTCGCGGTCGGTGAGGGCCTTGTACGTCTGGCGGTAGATGGCTTCGTTGGGCACCACCCACAACACCAGGCCGGTGCTCGCGCGCACCCAGCCTTGCAGGATCTGGCCCACCGCTGCCGCGGCCAGCAGCGTCTTGCCGCCGCCCGTGGGCACCTTCAGGCACACGTTGGGAATCGCGCGCCCGGCGCCGTCCCAGCGGCTGTGGTGCCCGGCGCTCTGGCCCGGCAGCAGCGTGGGCAGTTCGCCGGCCTTGCGCAGCGCCTCCCAGGTCCGCCGCGGAAAGTCTTCTGCCAGCCGCAGCGCTTCTTCGGCGCCCTCCAGCGCGCGCAGGGCTTCGGCCTGGGCCTGGCCCAGCGCACGCTGGCGCTGCAGCTCGGCGAGGTACTTCACCAGCTGCTCCAGCACCCGGGTCTGGAAGTCCTTCAGCACCACGCTGCCGGGCGGTGCGCCCACCGCCGCGCGCTGCGGCTGCCACAGCACCCGGCGGTCGCGTTCGATTTCCTGCCGGAACACGGGCTCCTGCACGCGCTGCCAGTGCACCGCGTCCAGCTTGTACAGCGTGGGCAGTTGGGCCAGGCGCAGCAGCAGGGCCTGGTGCTCGTGGTCCTGCCAGTCCGGGGCGTCCACCGCCAGGTCGATGTCCGACACGTCGCGGTGGTCGCCGCGCGCTCGCGAGCCGAAGATCCACACCTGCCGGATGCCCGGGCTGCTCTCGAACAGCCGCCGCAGGTCGTGCAGCGTGGGCGCGGAGATGCCGAAGCTGGCGTCAGCGTTGGCGGCGGCGTTGGCGCCTGCAACCTGGGGCGCGGCCATCACTCGTCGGCCCGTGCCTGCAGCACGGCCAGCAGGTCGTCGAACAGGCGCACGGCGTCCTGGCGCACGAACGCGGCCACCTGCACCGCATAGGGCTCGTGGTACGTGTGCGAGGTGAGGTTGCGCATCTTGCGCATCTGGTTCCAGGCGCCTTCGTCGGCGACCAGCCGGTTCGCGAAGGCGCGCGGCAGCACGGCGAACGCCTCCTCGGCCACGTCGGCGCCGCGCGCGCGCAGCCAGCGGTAGGCGGCCTTCCAGCCGGTCTCGAAGGTGAACTCGAAGCGCTGGATCAGCGCGTCGCGCACGATCGGCGTCTCGTCCAGCGGCAGCACCTCGTGCAGCCTGCCCAGCGCCTTGGCGAACTGGTCCAGGGCCAGCTGGAAACGCGGGTCCACCATCGTCAGCCCTCCCGGTACAGCGCGAAGGGCAGCGCCGCAAAGTCGATGCCCAGCGCCTTCAACTGCCGGTTGCCCAGGTACTTGGCCGGCGCGAACACCAGGTGCGCGAGCCGCATGCCCGTGGCAGCGTCGGCCGACTGCCCCCAGGCCGCGATGCGCTGCGCCAGCGAGAGCGTCAGCGCTGCTTCCGGGCTCTTCAGGAACGCCAGGTCGGGCTGGTACACCAGCCAGACGTGGCGGTCTTGTGCGCGGCCCAGGTACCACGCGGGCGCATCGGCCGGTGCCGGCGGCAGCGTGCCGCCGGTGGCGGTGTGGAACAGCCATTCACCCAGCGCCTGCGCCGTGGGCAGGTGCTCGCCGCTCAGCATCTTCTCCAGGCTGATCGGCTCGCCCAGCGTGCAGTAGGTGAAGCTGCCGCCCAGGCCCGGCGCGCGCTCGCTCACCCGGCGCACGCCTTCCACGCGCAGCACGCCGTCGTCGACCCGGGCGTCGATGCTGTCGAAGCGCTTGTCGGGGGTGCTGCCCTGGTCGGCGAGGTCGCCTTCGGCCAGGCCTTCGCGCGCCTTGATGGCGTCCACCTGTGCCAGCAGCGCGTCGGCCTTCTTCAGCTGCGTGAGCGTGATCTTCTGTTCCAGCAGCGTCTCGCGCTGGGTGCCGACCCAGGCATAACCGTGGATGGCGCGGCGCACGCGCTCGGCCGTCAGCGTGTCGGCGTAGTCCTCGCCTTCGACCAGGATGAAGCGGCGGCTGCCGCCGTCCTTCGCGTTGGCCTTCAGCACGGCGTGGGCGGTGGTGCCGGAGCCGGCGAAGGAGTCGAGGATGAGGGCATCACCTTCGGCACCGACTTCAATGACGCGCGACAGGAGCGCGACCGGCTTTGGCGTTACGAAAGCATCCCACGACGCGTTGTCGCTAAACATACGAACCAGCTCGGTCTTTGAATGCCGAGTGCTTCCAACCTGTTGCCACTGCCATAGCGTTTGCGGAACTACTCCGTCCTGAACCTCGCTCAGGAAGCGCTTGACGTTGGGATCGGAGTCGCCGGTCGGTCCCCACCAAATGCGACCGTCTGCATTGAGTTCCTTGAACTTCTCTTCGCTGACGGACCAGTATCGCCCCGTCGGAGGGCCGGCAATAGTTCGACCCTTCGGCGTCTTGATGGCGTAAGTGCCCTTCGAGTAAAAGTTCCGAGCGTCTAGATCGCTCAGCATCCATGGCCCGCGGGGATCCTGATCCGGATTTTTGTAGCGAGCGAGCATCTCCTCGCTTCTCGGAATCAGATTCAGATCAAACGATGGCTTCGACTTCGCAAATACCAGAACGTAGTCGTGATCCTCACTGAAATACTGAGCTGTATTTTTCGGGCTGTCCGCCTTGTGCCAAATGCAGGTTGCGATGAAATTGTCTTCCCCAAACAACTCATCCATCACCATCCGCGCCCGATGCACCTCGTTGTCGTCGAGCGTCATCCAGATCGAGCCGCGCTCGCTGAGCAGTTCGCGCAGCAGCGTCAGCCGCGGCCACATCATGCACAGCCACTTGTCGTGGCGCAGCAGGTCGTCGCCGTCCACCGGGTTGGTGGACAGCCACTCCTTCATGATGGGCGAGTTGACGTTGTCGCTGTAGCACCAGCCTTCGTTGCCGGTGTTGTAGGGCGGGTCGATGAAGATCAGGTCCACCTTCCCGGCGTAGCGGGGCAGCAGGCTCTTCAGTGCGGCCAGGTTGTCGCCGTGGATCACGAGGTTGCCGCCCAGGTCGGGCGCACCAACACCCTTGTCCGCGTGGGCCACCAGCGGACGGTAGGGCACCGTCAGGTGGTGGTTGTAGACATACTCCTTGCCTTTGAAGACGATCTCCGGCATGCACACATCCTCCGATTCAGCGGCGCATTCTCGCCTGACCCGGGCCATCGGCCCCTTCACTGTCGCGCCCATCGGCCTGGGCTGCATGAACCTGAGCCACGGCTACGGCGCGCCGCCGCCCGTGGCCGACGCCGAGCGCCTGCTGCTGGCGGCGCTGGACCAGGGCGTGACGCTGTTCGACACCGCCGCGCTGTACGGCTTCGGCGCCAACGAGACGCTGGTGGGCCGTGTGCTGCAGGCGCACCGCGCGAAGATCACGCTGTGCAGCAAGGGCGGCATGGCCGGCGTGCAGTTTCCCGATGGCGTCAAGCGCGTCATCGACGGCAGCCCCAAGGCCATCCAGCGCAACTGCGACGACAGCCTGCGCCGGCTGGGCACCGAGGTCATCGACCTGTACTACCTGCACCGCTGGGACAAGCAGGTGCCCATCGAGGACAGCGTGGGCGCGATGGCGCGGCTGGTGCAGCAGGGCAAGGTGCGCGCGCTGGGCCTGAGCGAGGTGTCGGCCGCGACCCTGCGCCGCGCGCACGCGGTGCACCCGATCGCCGCGGTGCAGACCGAGTACTCGCCCTGGACGCGCAACCCGGAGATCGCGGTGCTCCAGGCCTGCCGCGACATCGGCGCCGCCTTCGTGGCGTTCAGCCCGGTGGGGCGCGGCTTCCTCACCTGCACGCCGCCCGACCCGGCGGCGCTGGACGCGAAGGACATCCGCCGCACGATGCCGCGCTTCGAGCCCGCGCAGCACGCGCAGAACCTGCAGCTGCTGGCGCGCTTTGCCGCCATCGCGGCGCAGGCCGGCATCACGCCGGCGCAGCTGTGCCTGGCCTGGCTGCTGGCCAAGGGGCCGCACATCGTGCCGATCCCCGGCACCACCAGCCTGGCGCACCTGCGCGAGAACCTGGCGGCCGCGGCCATCACGCTGTCGCCCGAGACCGTGGCGGCGGTGGACGCCACGGTGAACGAACGCACGGTGGCGGGCGGGCGCTACAGCGCGGCCAGCCAGGCCGAGATCGACACGGAAGTGTTCTGAGCATGCGCCGCACCCTGGTTGGATGGGGGACGTTGCTGGCGGCCCTGGCCGCGCTGGTTCCGGTGGCCCCGGCCACGGCGCAGGTGCTGGCGCCGCTGGCAGGCCCAGGCGACACGCTGCCCGCCGCCTGGCAGTTCCGTGGCCTGCCACAGCAGCAACTGGCGCGCACGGCCTACAGCGTGGTGCGGCAGGACGGCGCGGCCGTGCTGCGCATCGACGCGCGTGCCTCCTACGGCAACCTGGTGCACACGCTGCCCGCCGGCAGCAGCGCGCAGCGGCTGGCCTGGCGCTGGCGTGTGGAGCAGCCCAACCCGCAGGCCGATCTGCGCACCAAGGCCGGCGACGACAACGCCGTCAAGATCTGCCTACTGTTCGACCTGCCGCTGGACGCCGTGCCCTTCGTCGAACGCCAGCTGCTGCGGCTGGCGCGCAGCCGCAGCGACGAGCTGCTGCCCGCGGCCACGCTCTGCTACACCTGGGACGCGCGCCTGCCGGCCGGCACGCTGCTCGACAACCCGTATTCGCGCCGCGTGCGCAGCCTCGTGCTGCGCGGCGTGGAGGCCGCCCCCGGCCGCTGGCAGGTCGAGACACGCGACATCGCGGCCGACTTCCTGCGCGCCTTCGGCGACGAGGCGCGCAGCCTGCCGCCGCTGCTGGCGGTGGCGGTGGCCGGCGACGCCGACAACACCGGTGCCACGAGCCTGGCCTTCGTGGCCGATCTGGCGCTCGACTAGCCGCAGCCCGGCCGCGTCCCGGCTGTAGCCCGCGGGCATACTGTTGCCCCCTTTGTCTGCACTGCAGCGGCCTGACGCCGCCGCTCCGTCGCCCGCCATGGACCTGTCCCGCTTCCCCCGCCGCCGCTACACGCCGTTTGCCACGCCGATCGAGCCGCTGCCGCGCTTCAGCGCGGCGCTGGCCGCCACCTGCCCGGGCGGCCGCGGCCCCGAGGTCTGGGTCAAGCGCGACGACATGCTGGGCCTGTTCCCGGGCGGCAACAAGACGCGCAAACTCGAATTCCTCGTCGCCGACGCGCTGGCGCAGGGCGCCGACACGCTGATCACCTGCGGCGCGCCGCAGAGCAACCACTGCCGCATCACGCTGGCCGCGGCGGTGAAGGAAGGGCTGCAGTGCCGCTTCGTGATCGAAGAGCGCATCGCCGGCAGCTACGACGAACAGGCCGGCGGCAACCACTTCATGTTCCGCCTGCTGGGCGTGGAGCACATCACCGTGGTGCCGGCCGGCACCAACATGGCCGCTGCGATGCAGGCCGAGGCCGACGCGCTGGCTGCGCAGGGCCGCAAGGGCTACGTCATCGCCGGCGGCGGCAGCAATGCCATTGGCGGCCTGGGCTACGTGGCCTGCGCGCAGGAACTGCAGCAGCAGCTGTTCGACACCGGCCTGCAGTTCGACCGCGTCGTCGTCGGCTCGGGCAGCTCGGGCACGCACGGCGGGCTGCTGGCGGGTTTTCTCGGCAACCACATCCACATCCCCATCACCGGCATCGGCGTCAGCCGCGACCACGCCGACCAGCACCCGCTGGTGTTGAAGGAAGCGCAGGCCGTGTGCGACCTGCTGCAGCTGGGCATCACGGTGGACCCGGCGGCAGTGCAGTGCGTGGGCGGCTACTGGCAGCCCAAGTACTCGGTGCCCAACCGGCGCATGGTGGAAGCGGTGCAACTGGCCGCGCGCACCGAAGGTCTGCTGCTGGACCCGGTCTACACCGGCAAGGTGATGGCCGGGCTCATCGGCATGGCGCGCGAGGGCGCCATCGGCGCGCAGGAACGGGTGCTGTTCCTGCACACCGGCGGCATGCCGTCGCTGTTCGCGTTCGACGACGTGCTGCTCGGGCGCCAGGCGGTCACCAACCCCTGATCCTCAGCGGCTGAACGACCACGCCAGGCGCGCCGTCTCCACCACCGACTGGCCTTCGATGCGGCCGCTGCCGCCGACCTGGCCGCTGATCTCCCAGCCGTAGCCCGCCATCTGCGTGGTGCGCGAGTCGCTGCCCTTGGGGCAGACGGCCAGCACCTCGGCGGTCCAGAACGTGATCAGCCGCGCGGTGTACGTGGCCGGGCTGGTGCTCTCGTCGACCACCAGTTCCACCAGCCGCGTGTCGCCGCTCACCGGCGACGTGGCAGGCGTCACTGAGACCCAGCAGTCGTCGTCGGTCACCTGCATCTCCAGCTGGCCTTCGGGGCGGTAGACCTTGCGGCTGCCGGCGCTGGCTGCGCGGTCCAGCCGCCATGTGACGTCGGCCTGCACCAGCACCGTGGTGCCGGCGATCGAGGGGCCGTCCTCGGCCGTCAGCGTGCCGATCCAGCGGTCGTCGGTGATCTTCACGCTGGAGGTCAGCAGCAGCTTGCGGCCGCTGGCGTCGTGCGTGCTCTCGAAGTTCACCCACACGGTGTCGGGCTCGGGCACCGTGGCCGGAGCGGTGTAGACCGCGCCCGCGCTGCCGGTGTTCGGCACCACGGTGCCGTCGGTGGCGTTGCCGCCTTCGTCGAGGAACACCGACCACGTGCGCGTGTAGCCGGGCTTGCTGTTGAGCAGCGGCACCTGGCGCGTCTCGAGCATCGGCATGTAAATGCAGGCCTCGACGCCGCTGTCGAAGCGCTCGCAGGTACCGATCTCGACTTCATAGCCGCGCACGCGGGCGTAGGGCACCAGCGGCAGCGTGCCGTTGACGGCCACCTCGGCGGCCTTCGGCTTCAGGCTGAAGGCCAGGTACTTGACGATGGTGAAGTCCACCGAGACGCTGGCTGCCGTGGCCTGCAGCCCCGCCGAGCCGGGCACTGCCGGCGCCGCCACCAGCTGCGGCGGCAACGTGGCCTGCAGCGTGCGCGCGGTGCGGTCGATGCGGTCGGCCGGCAGCGAGAACCAGGTGCCGTCGACGCGCTGCACGGCGATGCGCAGGCCGTCGATGTCGGTCAGCTCTGCCTCGCTCACCTGCAGCGTCAGCGCCAGCGGCCGGCTCGGCGCGGCCGACAGCTGCAGCAGCAGGCCGTCGCCGCGGCCGTCGGGCGCGGTGTTGGCCACGCGCTGCAGCGTCGCGCTGCTGCCCGCGGGCAGGGCGCCGGCGGGCACGTCCACGGCCACGGCGCCCGCCTGCAGCCGGCCGCCGGCGGTGCCCACCGGCACCACGCTGGCGTCGCCCTGGGCGGCGCCGCGCGGGCTGGTCATGGGTTCTTCGTCGGTGGTGGTCGCCTGGCCCTCGGCCAGCAGCGTGCGCGCGGCGTCGGTGGCCATCACGCGGTAGCGGTAGGCGCGGCCGGCGGCCAGGCCGTCGTCGAGAAACTGGCCGCTGCGGCCGTCCACCTGCGCCAGCTCGGTGTAGCTGCCGCCGTCGTCCTGGCGCTCGATGGCCACGGTGGTGGCGGTGGCGGCCGGCGCCCAGTGCAGCGTCGCGGTGCGGGCCGAGCTGCCCACCGCGCCGAACTGCGCCAGCGGCGCGGGCGTGCCGGTGGCGGGCGGCGGCGTGGTGCCGGTGTCGGCCGGGGTGTCGCTGCCGCCGCAGGCGGCGAGCAGCAGGGCGCTGGCAGCGGCCGCCAGCAGGAACTTCGGGATCGCGGACATGGGAACTCTCGGGTGTCTGGACAGAGCCGCCAGTGTCCGCAGCGGGCCGCGCCGCGGCATCGGCCGCTGGAGCCATCGGCCGCGGCCGCGAGGAGCCATTGCCGACGCCGACCCCGGGCCACAATGCCCCGATGGAACTGCGGCAACTGCGCTACTTCGTCAGCGTCGTCGAGCACGGCAGCATGGGCCGCGCCGCGCAGGCGCTGGGCGTCGTGACCTCGGCGCTGAGCCAGCAGATCAGCCGCCTGGAAGGCGAGCTGTCGGCGCGGCTGCTGCAGCGCGGGGCCGGCGGTGTCACGCCCACCGACGCCGGCCTGGCCTTCTTCCAGCAGGCGCAGCTGGTGCTGCGCCACGCCGACGACGCGCAGCGCGCGGCGCAGCAGCGGCGGCTGTCGGGCCATGTCAGCGTCGGCCTGGCGCCGACCACGGCCTCGGTGCTGGGCCTGCCGCTGGTGCAGGCGATGCGCGCGCGCTACCCCGACGTGCGGCTGCACCTGGTGGAAGCGCTCTCGGGCCACCTGGCCGACATGCTGGTCACGCGGCGGCTCGACCTGGCCATCGTCTTCAGCAGCACGGCCGCGCGGCGCTGGAGCGTGCTGCCGCTGCTGCGCGAACGCCTGTTCGTGATGGCCGCGGCCGGCCTGCCGGGCGCCGAGGTGCTGGACGGTGAGGTGCAGCCGGCGCAGCTGGCCAGCCTGCCGCTGGTGCTGCCCACCGGCCCGCACGGGTTGCGCAGCACCGTGGACGCGGCCTTTGCCGCGGCCGGCGTGGTGCCCGAGGTGGTGCTGGAGATCGACTCGCTGCCGGTGCTGATGGCCAGCGTGCATGCCGGCATCGCCGCCACCATCCAGCCCGGTGCCGCGCTCGCGCTGCCCGGCGCCGGGCCGCTGCGCGCGGCCGTGCTGGCCGGCACCGCCGGGCGCGACAACCTGCTGGCCAGCCTGAACGACGACGAGCTCTCGCCGGCCGCCCTGGCCGCGCGCGTGACGGTGGCCGAGGTGGCGCGCTCGCTGGTGGCGGCGGGCCGCTGGGCAGGCGCCGGGCTGCTGGCGGGCTGACGGCGCACGGGCGCGCTGGCACGTGAAGGAATGCGCGAATCATGGAAACTGCACTCAATCAACGTTATTGTTGCATTTAATCGCATTCACAAATGATATCAATGATACTTCTGGCATCGGTGGTGGCGTTGCACGCTGCCGCTCCATCCAAGATGCAAGAGGTGCCTTGTGCAGACGATTTCGACGATGACCGTGGCGCGCCGGCTGGCGCTGGGTTTCGGGCTCATGTTGGCCATCCTGGTGGTGGTGGCGCTGGTGGCGCTGGCCAAGGTGCAGGCCATCGACGCCGCGCTGCGTGCAAACAGCAACGACCACGCCGTGGTGCAGCGCCACGCCATCAACTTCCGCGGCTCGGCGCACGACCGCTCGATCGCCGTGCGTGACGTGGTGCTGAGCGCCAGCCCGGCCGAGCGCCAGAAGGAACGGCAGGCCATCGACGAGCTGGCCGCGTTCTACGCCCGCTCGGCCGGCCCGCTGGAGAAGTTGATCGCCGCCCCCGGTGCTTCGCCCGAACTGGCGCAGCTGTACGCCGGCATCCGCGAGATCGAGGCCCAGTCGGTCGCCACGACGCAGCGTGTCATCGCCGCCGTCGAGCAGGGCGACATTGCCACGGCGCAACAGCTGCTGTGGCAGCAGGCCAAGCCGCAATACGTGCAGTGGCTGGCGGCGATCAACCGCCTGATCGACTTCGAGGAAGCACGCATCCAGGCCGAGAACGCCGTCGCGCTGCGCGAGGCCGGCAGCTTCCGCGCCGTGATGCTGTCGGCCCTGGCCGCGGCCCTGCTGTGCGGCGTGCTGCTGGCCTGGGCGCTGTCGCGCAGCATCGTGCGCCAGCTGGGTGCCGAGCCCGAGGCCCTGGGTGCGGCGGCGAGCCGCGTCGCCCAGGGCGACCTGAGCCCGGTGCCGGGCGCGGCCCAGGCGCCGGCCGGCAGCGTGCTGGCGTCGCTGGGCGCGATGCAGCGCAGCCTGGCGCAGCTGGTGGGCGCCGTGCGCGGTGCCTCCGACAGCATCGCCACTGGCTCCAGCGAGATCGCCACCGGCAACGTCGACCTGAGCAGCCGCACCGAGTCGCAGGCCAGCCACCTGCAGCAGACGGCAGCCGCGATGGAAGAGCTGTCGCAGACCGTGCAGGCCAACGCCGAGACCGCGTCGCGCGCCGACACCATGGCCGGCAGCGCCTCGGCCGCGGCCGTCAAGGGCGGCGAGGTCGTGGGCCAGGTGGTGACGACGATGCACGACATCGCCGACTCGTCGCGCAAGATCGCCGACATCATCGGTGTCATCGACGGCATCGCGTTCCAGACCAACATCCTGGCGCTGAACGCCGCGGTGGAAGCCGCACGCGCCGGTGAACAAGGCCGCGGCTTCGCCGTGGTGGCCAGCGAGGTGCGCAGCCTGGCGCAGCGCAGCGCCACGGCGGCGCGCGAGATCAAGGTGCTGATCGGTGCCAGCGTCGAGAAGGTCGAGAACGGCACGCGCCTGGTGGGTGATGCGGGCCAGACCATGGACAGCATCGTGGCCCAGGTGCAGAGCGTCAGCGCCCTCATCGCCCGCATCTCCGGCGCCACCGCCGAGCAGACCCAGGGCATCGTGCAGGTGGGCCAGGCGGTGACGCAGCTCGACCGCTCGACGCAGCAGAACGCGGCCCTGGTCGAGCAGAGCGCCGCCGCCGCCGACAGCCTGCGGCAGCAGGCGCAGCGGCTGGCCGAGACGGTGCGTGTGTTCAAGCTCGACAACGCCGCCGTGACCCTCTGATCGGGGCCGCCCGTGTTCACGAACCGTGAACACGTATTGACGCGCGGGCGGCTGCGGGCGTGCGGCCGCCGCCCTACAGTCGCGCCACGATGCACGCCACGAACCCGGATTCCCTGGACTTGCTGGTCATCGGCGGCGGTAACGCTGCCCTCTGCGCCGCACTGACCGCGCGCGAAGCCGGTGCCTCGGTGCTGCTGCTCGAAGCCGCGCCGCAGGCCTGGCGCGGCGGCAACAGCATGCACACGCGCAACCTGCGCTGCATGCACGACGCGCCGCAGGACGTGCTGACCGACGCCTACCCCGAAGAAGAGTTCTGGCAGGACCTGCTGAAGGTCACCGGCGGCCGCACCAACGAGCACCTGGCGCGGCTGGCCATCCGCGAAAGCGCGCGCTGCCGCGGCTGGATGCAGCGCCACGGCGTGCGCTTCCAGCCGTCGCTGTCGGGCACGCTGCACCTGAGCCGCACCAATGCCTTCTTCATGGGCGGCGGCAAGGCGCTGGTCAACGCCTACTACCGCAGCGCCGCCGCGCTCGGCGTGCAGATCCGCTACGACACGCCCGTGACCCGGCTGGAACTGGACGGCAGCCGCTTCGTCGCTGCGCACACGGCGGCCGGCGAGCGCATCGCGGCGCGCGCCTGCGTGGTGGCCAGCGGCGGCTTCGAGTCCAACCTGGACTGGCTGCGCGAAGCCTGGGGCACCAACGAACGCGGCGAGCAGCCGGTCGACAACTTCCGCATCCGCGGCACGCGCTTCAACCAGGGCGTGCTGCTGAAGGACCTGCTGGCGCAGGGCGCCGACCGCATCGGCGACCCGACGCAGGCGCACATGGTGGCCATCGACGCGCGCGCGCCGCTGTACGACGGCGGCATCGTCACGCGCGTGGACTGCGTTTCGCTGGGCATCGTGGTCAACCGCGACGGCCTGCGCTTCTACGACGAGGGCGAGGACTTCTGGCCCAAGCGCTACGCCATCTGGGGCCGGCTGGTGGCGCTGCAGCCGGGGCAGGTGGGCCACAGCATCATCGACGCCAAGGCCGTGGGCCGTTTCATGCCGCCGGTGTTCCCGGGGGCCCGGGCCGACACGCTGCCCGAGCTGGCGCGCCAGCTGGGCCTGCCCGAGACCGCCTTCCTGCAGACGGTGGCCGCCTACAACGCCGCCTGCCGTGTCGGCCACTTCGACCACGCGGTGCTCGACGACTGCCACACCGAAGGCTTGGTGCCGGCCAAGACGCACTGGGCGCTGCCCATCGACACGCCGCCCTTCCACGGCTACACGCTGCAGCCGGGCGTGACCTTCACCTACCTGGGCGTGCAGGTGGACGAGCGCGCGGCAGTGCACTTCGGCGGCGTGCCCAGCGCCAACCTGTTCGCTGCCGGCGAGGTGATGGCCGGCAACGTGCTGGGCCAGGGCTACACGGCCGGTGTCGGCATGACCATCGGCACGGTGTTCGGCCGCATTGCCGGGGTTTCGGGGGCCGCGGCGGCCGCGGCCGCAACGCAATCGCAGGAGGCCGCCCGTGCAGCAGCTTGAACAGCTGATCGCAGAGTCCGAGGTGGCGCGTGTGCTGCAGATCTGCAACGCCTGCCGCTACTGCGAAGGCTTCTGCGCCGTGTTCCCGGCGATGGCGCGCCGGCTCGAGTTCCCGCCGGCCGACACGCACTACCTGGCCAACCTGTGCCACAACTGCGGCGCCTGCCTGCACGCCTGCCAGTACGCGCCGCCGCACGCGTTTGCCGTCAACGTGCCGCAGGCCATGGCCCGCGTGCGCGGCAAGACCTACGCCGACTTCGCCTGGCCGCCTGCGCTGGGCGCGCTGTACAGGCGCAACGGACTGACGCTGGCACTGGCGCTGGCCGCGGCGCTGGCGCTGTTCCTGGCGCTCGGCGCGGCGCTGAACGGGCGGCTGTGGGGTGCCGTCGACGGCGGCTTCTATGCCATCTTCCCGCACAACCTGATGGTGGCGCTGTTCGCGCCGGTGTTCGCGTTTGCGGTGCTGGCACTGGGAATGGGCGTGGTGCGTTTCTGGCGCGAGGTCAGCCCCGGCAGCCGCGAACCGGTGACCGCGCCCGCCATCAGCGAAGCCGTGCACAACGTGCTGCGCCTGCGCTACCTCGACGGCGGCCACGGCGAAGGCTGCCACAACGACAGCGACGCCTGGACACACGCGCGCCGCCACCACCACCACCTGGTCTTCTACGGCTTCCTGCTGTGTTTTGCCGCCACCAGCGTGGCGACGCTCTACCACTACGCGCTGGGCTGGGTGGCGCCGTACCCGCTGGCCTTCAGCTGGGCCGGCCTGCCCAAGCTGCTGGGCACCGCAGGCGGCATCGGCCTTGTGCTGGGCACCGTGGGCCTGTGGCGGCTGCAGGCGCGCCGCGACCCGCAGCACGGCGACGCGGCGCAGAAGCCGATGGACCTGGCCTTCATCGCGCTGCTGTTCCTGACCGCCGCCACCGGCCTGGCCCTGCCACTGCTGCGCACCACGCCGGCGCTGCCGCTGGCGCTGTGCCTGCACCTGGGCGCGGTGATGGCGCTGTTCGCGACGCTGCCCTACGGCAAGTTCGCGCACGGCATCTACCGCAGCGCGGCGCTGCTGAAGTGGGCCATCGAGCGCCGGCTGCCCACGCGGCTGCGCCTGGGGTCGGAATGAGCACCGCGCCCCTGCACCCGGGCCGTCGCGCCGTGCTGGCGGTGGCGCTGGCGACCGGCCTGGCATCGCGGGCGCAAGCGCAGTCCGCCAGGCCGCTGCGCCTGGTGGTGCCCTTCACGCCCGGCGGCAGCAGCGACATCCTGGCCCGCGCGCTGGCGCCCAGGCTGGCGCTGGCGCTGGGCACCAACGTCGTGGTCGAGAACCGCCCCGGCGCCGGCGGCTCGGTGGGTGCGGCCGAGGTGGCGCGCGCCGAGCCCGACGGCAGCACGCTGCTGATGGGCCACATCGGCACGCTGGCGGTGAACCCGGCGCTGTACCCGAAGCTGCCCTACGACCCGATCAAGAGCTTCGCGCCGGTGGCCTGGGTGGCGCGTGTGCCCAACGTGCTGGTGGTGCCGGCCGCCGCGCGCGCGCAAAGCTTCGCCGAGTTCGTCGCGCTGGCGCGGGCGCAGCCCGGGCGGCTCACGTTCTCGTCGGGCGGCAACGGCAGCGCCGCGCACATCACCTTCGAGCTGCTGAAGCTGCGGGCGCGCATTTTCATGCTGCACATCCCCTACCGCGGCACGGCACCGTCGATCAACGACCTCATCGCCGGCCAGGTCGACAGCACGTTCACCGGCACGCCGGCCGTGCTGCCGCACGTGAAGGCTGGGCGCCTGCGCGCGCTGGCGGTGTCGAGCCCGCAGCGCATCGCGGCGCTGCGCGATGTGCCCACGGTGGCCGAAAGCAGCTTGCCGGGATTCGAGGCCGACCAGTGGTACGGCGTGGTCGCCCCCGCCGGCACGCCGGCCGCGGTGGTGGCGCGGCTGAACGCCGCGATCAACCAGGCGCTGGCGCTGCCCGAGGTGGCGCAGCAGCTGGCCACCGAAGGCGCCGTGCCCACGCCCGGCACACCGCAGGCTTTCGCAGCGCTGATCGCACGCGAACTGCCGCGCTGGGCCGAGGTGGTGAAGGCCGGCAACGTGCAGCCCAGCTGAGGCCGCCCACTACCATCCACGCATGAACCACGCCCCTGCCTTCCGCCGCCGCACGCTGTGCGCGCTGGGTGCCGCCGCGCTGTGCGGCCCGCTGCACGCGCAGCCGCGCTTTCCCGAGCGGCCGATCTCGCTGCTGGTGCCCTTCGGCCCCGGCGGCATCGCCGATCTCACCGCCCGCGCCGTGGCCGAGGTGATGGCGAAGTCGCTCGGGCAGCCCGTGGTGGTCGAGAACCGGCCCAGCGCCGGCAGCATCGTGGCCTCGCAGGCGGTGGCCACGGCGCGGCCCGACGGCCACACGCTGCTGCTGATGAGCAACGGCAACGCCGTCAGCGTCGGCCTGTTCAGCAAGCTGCCCTACGACACGCTGAAGGCCTTCGCGCCCGTCAGCACGCTGGGCTACTTCGACATCGGCATCTTCGCCGCTGCGGGCGGCCGTTTCGCCACGCTGCGCGAGGCGCTGGCCTTCGCAAAGGCACACCCGGGCAAGCTCAACGTCGGCACCGTGGCCGTGGGCAGCACGCAGCACCTGGCGGCCAAGCTGTTCGAGACCGTCGCCGGCCTCGACGCACTGGTCGTGCCGTACAAGGGTTCGCCGGCGGTACTGGCGGCGCTGCGCGGCGGCGAGATCGATCTCGCCTTCGAGGTCGTCGGGCCGATGGTCGGGCAGGTGGCAGCAGGCGTCGTGAAGGCGCTCGCGGTGTCGTCGGGCCGCCGCAACCCGGCGCTGCCCGAGGTGCCCACGGTGCAGCAGGCGGGCGTGGCCGGCTACAACGTGGCGTCGTGGAACGCCATCGCAGCCCCGGCCGGCACGCCGCCCGAGGTGGTGGCGCAGCTCAACCGCGCCGTGCGCGAGGCCGTGGCGTCGCCGGCAGTGCAGGAGAAGATGGCGCGGCTGGGCATGCGGCTGCAGGGCAGCACGCCGGCCGAACTGCAGGCGCTGCTGGGCAGCGAGATCCGGCGCTGGGGCGAGGTCATCCGCGCCGCGAAGATCGAGCCCGAATGAAGGCCATGACGCCATGACGCTGCCGACACCGTTGCTGCTGCTGCCGGGCCTGCTGTGCGACGCCGCGGTCTGGGCGCCGCTGGCGTCGTGCCGCAGCGGTGTGGTGGTCGAGTACGGCCGCGCCGACAGCATCACCGCGATGGCCGAAGCCGCGCTGGCCGTGGCGCCCCCGGGCCGTTTCGCCGTGGCGGGGGATTCGATGGGCGGCCGTGTCGCGTTCGAGCTGCTGCGCCTGGCGCCCGCGCGCGTGGCCGGCCTGGCCTTGCTGGACACCGGCTGCCACCCGCAGGCTGCAGGCGAGGCCGGCGCACAGGAACGTGCCGGCCGCCTGGCGCTGCTGGACCTGGCGCGGCAGCAGGGCATGCGCGCGATGGCACGCCAGTGGGCGCTGGGCATGGTGCACCCCAGGCGCGTGGACACGCCGCTGTTCGACGCCGTGCTGGACATGCTGGCGCGGCGCGACGTGGCCACGTTCGAGGCCCAGATCCGCGCGCTGCTGGCGCGGCCCGACGCCACGCCGCAGCTGGCGGGCGTGCGCTGCCCGACGCTGCTGCTCACCGGCGAACAAGACGCCTGGAGCCCGCCCGCGCAGCACCGCCGCATGGCCGATGCGATGGCCGGCGCAGAACTGGTGGTGGTGCCCGACTGCGGCCACATGAGCACGATGGAAGCGCCAGCGGCGGTGGACGCTGCGCTGGCCGGCTGGCTGGCGCGGGTCGGCGCTGTCTGAAGCCAGGTTTGACCGCAGTCAACACCGGCCGCAGCCGCCCCGCGCAGACTGCGGCGCCATGGAACAGACCATCCCCGGCACCACGCTGTTCGACGGCGAGCAGGCCCTCAAGGGCTACGCACTGAACAAGATGTGCTTCTCGTTCAACGAGGCCGCCAACCGCGACGCCTTCGTGCAGGACGAGCAGGCGTACTGCCGGCGCTTCGGGCTCGACGACGCGCAGCAGGCGGCCATCCGCGCGCGCGACGTGCCGGGCCTGCTGGCGGCGGGCGGCAACGTCTACTACCTGGCCAAGTTCGCCGGCATCCTGGGCCTGGACGTGCAGGACCTGGGCGCGCTGCAGACGGGCGTCAGCAAGCAGGAATTCGTGGCCCGGCTGCTGGCGCAGGCCCAACCGGTGCAGGAGCGCTGAGATGGCCCGCATCGTCGGCGGCATCGCCACCAGCCACGTGCCGGCCATCGGCCGCGCCATTGCGAAGAACCTGCAGCAAGAGCCCTACTGGAAACCCTGGTTCGACGGCTTCCAGCCGGTGCGCCGCTGGCTGGCCGAGGTGCGGCCCGACGTGGCCGTGGTGCTCTACAACGACCACGGGCTGAACTTCTTCCTCGACAAGATGCCCACCTTCGCGGTGGGCGCGGCGGCGGAGTACCGCAACGCCGACGAAGGCTGGGGCATCCCGACGCTGCCGCCGTTTGCCGGCCACCCGGCGCTGAGCTGGCATCTGATCGAGCAGCTGGTCGGCGACGCGTTCGACATCACCAGCTGCCAGGAGATGCTGGTCGACCACGCCTTCACGCTGCCGCTGGCGCTGCTGTGGCCCACGGCCGAGGGCCCCTGCCCGGTGAAGACGGTGCCGGTGTGCATCAACACCGTGCAGTTTCCGCTGCCCAGCGCCCGCCGCTGCTGGGACCTGGGCCAGGCGATCGGCCGCGCGGTGCAGGCCTGGCCGGGCGACGAACGCGTGGTGGTCCTGGGCACCGGCGGCCTGAGCCACCAGCTCGACGGCCCGCGCGCGGGCTTCATGAACCCTGCGTTCGACCGCCAGTTCATGGCCAGCCTGATCGACGACCCGACCTGGGCCACGCAGTACACCGTGCCGCAGCTGGTGGAGCTGGCCGGCACGCAGGGCGTGGAGCTGCTGATGTGGCTGGCGATGCGCGGCGCGCTGCACGGCGGCGTGCGCCAGGTGCACGCGAACTACCACATCCCGATCTCGAACACGGCCGCCGGGCTGCTGGCGCTGGCGCCGGCCTGAAGCATCGGCCCGGCCGGCGCTGGGTCACAATCCCGGCCCGCTCTTGAAGCGGCGCCGGGCGCCCCCACTGTGCGTTCGCCGTTCAATTTTTCCCTTGGATTCCCATGGACAAGAAGACGCTGTCATTCCAGGCCGAGGTCAAGCAGATCCTGCACCTCGTCACGCATTCGCTGTACTCCAACAAGGAGATCTTCCTGCGCGAGCTGGTGTCCAACGCGTCGGACGCCTGCGACAAGCTGCGCTTCGAGGCGCTGGACAACAGCGCGCTCTACGAAGACGCGCCCAACCTCGAGGTGCGGGTCTGGTACGACGCCGAAGCCAAGACCATCACCATCCGCGACAACGGCATCGGCATGAGCGCCGAGGAAGCCGTGGCGCACCTGGGCACCATCGCCAAGAGCGGCACGCGCGAGTTCATGGCCAAGCTGGAAGGCGACCAGAAGAAGGACGCCAACCTGATCGGCCAGTTCGGCGTGGGCTTCTACAGCGGCTTCATCGTCGCCGACCGCATGACGGTGGAGACGCGCCGCGCCGGCGCCGCGCCGGGCGAGGGCGTGCGCTGGAGCAGCGAAGGCACGGGCGACTTCGAGGTCGAGACCATCACGCGGCCCGAGCGCGGCACCGACGTCATCCTGCACCTGCGCGATGGCGAAGAGGAGTTCCTCAGCCACTGGAAGCTGAAGTCCATCATCGGCAAGTACAGCGACCACATCAGCCTGCCGGTGCTGATGAAGAAGCAGACCTGGGACGCCGAGAAGAGCGAGCAGGTCACCACGGACGAGTGGGAGCCCGTGAACAAGGCCGCGGCGCTGTGGACGCGGCCCAAGAGCGAGATCACCGACGCGCAGTACCAGGAGTTCTACAAGCAGATCAGCTACGACCAGGACGCGCCGCTGGCCTACACGCACAACCGCGTCGAGGGCCGCAGCGAATACACGCAGCTGCTGTTCGTGCCGGCCAAGGCGCCGTTCGACCTGTGGAACCGCGACAAGCGCGGCGGCGTGAAGCTGTATGTCAAGCGCGTCTTCATCATGGACGACGCCGAGGCGCTGATGCCGGTGTACCTGCGCTTCGTGAAGGGCGTGATCGACAGCGCCGACCTGCCGCTGAACGTCAGCCGCGAGCTGCTGCAGGAAAGCCGCGACGTGAAGGCCATCCGCGAAGGCAGCACGAAGAAGGTGCTGGGCATGCTGGAGGACGTGGCCGAACACCAGAAGGACAAGTACGCCGAGTTCTGGACCCAGTTCGGCGCCGTGCTGAAGGAAGGTATCGGCGAGGACCACGCCAACCAGGAGCGCCTGGCCAAGCTGCTGCGCTTCGCCAGCACCACGGCCGACAGCGGCGTCAGCTTCACCGACTACGTGGCCCGCATGAAGGAGGGCCAGGACGCCATCTACTACATCACCGCCGACACCCTGGCGGCGGCCAAGAGCAGCCCGCAGCTGGAGATCTTCCGCAAGAAGGGCATCGAGGTGCTGCTGCTGACCGACCGCGTCGACGAGTGGATGCTGAGCCACCTGTTCGAGTTCGACGGCCACCCGCTGACCAGCGTGGCGAAGGGCGGCGTTGACCTCGGCAAGCTGGAAGACGAGGCCGAGAAGAAGGCCGCGGAAGAGACGGCCGAAGCCTTCAAGCCTGTGCTCGAGCGCCTGAAGACGGCGCTGAAGGAGCGTGCCAAGGACGTGCGCACGACCACGCGGCTGGTCGACTCACCCGCCTGCATCGTGGCCGACGAAGGCGACATGAGCAACCACCTCGCGCGGCTGCTGAAGCAGGCCGGGCAGGCGGCGCCGAGGTCGCTGCCGATCCTGGAAGTGAACCCCGAGCACGCGCTGGTGAAGCGCCTGGACGGCGACGCGCGCTTCGACGAGCTGGCGCAGATCCTGTTCGACCAGGCGCTGCTCGCCGAAGGCGGGCAGCTGGAAGACCCGGCGGCCTACGTGAAGCGCGTCAACGCGCTGCTGGTCGGCTGAGCCCGCGCCACTAGAAGGGCGCGGCGTCGGCCGCGTCCTGCATCGCTTCCAGCTGCTCGCGCAGCTGGGTCGTCTGCTGGCTCCAGTAGGCCGCCGTGCCGAAGAACGGGAAGTTCAGCGGGAAGGTCGGGTCGGACCAGCGCGCCGCCAGCCAGGCGCTGTGGCGCAGCATGCGCAGCGTGCGCAGCGGCTCGATCAGGCGGCGCTCGCGGTCGTCGAAGTCGCTGAACTGCTCGTAGCCGTCGAGCAGCGTGTTCAGCTGCTGCGCCATGGCCGAGCGGTCGCCCGAGACCAGCATCCACAGGTCCTGCACGGCCGGGCCCTGCATCGCGTCGTCCAGGTCCACCACGTGCGGGTGGCCGTCGCGCCAGAGCACGTTGCCCGGGTGGCAGTCGCCGTGCAGGCGCAGCGTGGCCGGGGCCACCGCGTCGAAGGCGGCGGCCACCAGCGCCAGCGCCTGCGTGCAGGTGGCTTCCCAGGCCGGGCGTTCGTTGTCGGTGACGAAGCCGCCCTGCAGCAGCAGCGCCATCGCGGCGTCGCCGTCGGCGCGCGGCTGCAGGTGGTGGCGGTGCTGGAACGGCCGGCGCCGGCCCACCGCGTGCAGGCGGCCGATGAAGCGGCCGATCTGGCGCAGCGTGTCGGGGTCGTCGAGTTCGGGCTCGCGGCCGGCGCAGCGGGCGGCGACCATGAAGCGGTGGCCGGCGCAGGTGGCCAGCGTCGGCGGCGTGCCGTGCAGCTGCACGTCAGCAGCACCGGTGTGCAGCAGCAGCGGCGGCACGACGGGCACCTCGGCCTCGGCGAGTTCGAGCGCGAAACCGTGTTCCTCGACGATCTGCGCGTCGCTCCAGCGGCCCGGGCGGTAGAACTTGGCCACCACCGCGCCGCCGTCTTCCAGCATCACCTGGAAGACGCGGTTCTCGTAGGAATTCAGCTGCAGGATGCGGCCGTCGCCGCGCAGGCCCACGCTGTCCAGCGCGTCGAGCACCTGCGTCGGCGTGAGGTCGGCGTAACCCAGGGCCGCGGACATTCAGTGCCGCGTGGGCGGCGGGGCTGCAGCGCCCAGGTCGAGTCCGGGCGACAGCTCGCGCACCTCCACGCCGGGCCGCAGCGCGCCGAACTCGGTGGTCGCCGCGGTCTCGAAGCGGCTGTCGACGGCGAAGAAGGAATCCTGGAAGAAGCCCGAGTCCTGCCACAGCGTGGTGCGCTCGCGGCGCTTGCTGGCCACGGTGCTGGCGAGGTGGTCGCGCGCCTGCGCCATCGCCGGGGCTGCCTGCGGCCCGCGCGTGGGCGCCACGCTGTGCGGCACCAGCAGCTGCAGTTCAGGAATGGAGGGCAGGTGGTCCACCGGGCAGCGCAGGTAGCGCACGCGGCACGCGCCCAGCACCGACTGCTTGATCTGCTGCACGCGGCGCGAGCTGGCGCGTTCGGTGTCCAGGTCGATCGCCGCCAGCACGCGGCCGTTGGCGCTGCAGATGGCAAACGTGACGTGCGTGGCGCCGAGCAGTTCGTACCAGTAGCGCACCTCGCTCGGATCGGTGGGCTGGCAGAAGCGCACCAGCGGCAGTTTGGACAGCACGATGTGGTGCGGCAGCGCTTCGCGCAGCTGGCGGTAGACGCGGCGTTCGTCGGTGCTGAAGACCGGGCGCGCCGACAGCGTCCACTCGTTGGGCAGCGGTTTCACTTCGGGCTTGCGCCGCGCGTAGATCCACAAGCCGCCGGCAGCGGCCAGAAGGACCGCAGCGACGGACACGAGGATCCACGGAAGTGCTTGCTGCATGGTGTGTTGGAATGCGGCGAACCACCGCTCCTCCAACCACGAGCCGCGATGCCCCCTGCCGGTGGATCTTAAACCCGGGGGGGCACGCGCGAACCCCGCGTCTGCGGGCGCGGGGCGGCGGGCGCGTCCCGCGAGCCGGGGGGCTGCAGCCGCAGAGGGCCGGGCACATCGCCCAGCAGCGCCAGCCAGGCGTCGATCCGGTGCGCGTGCAGCTTCAGGCCGTAGTCCCATTCGGCCACTTGGCGTTCGAACAGCGCTTCCAGGTGCGAGGCAAAGTCCTCGCGCGGCAGCCGCAGGCGTGCCGTGGCGTCCGGTCCTTCCAGCTCCACGCGGGCGCCGGCACGCCGGGCGATGTGCAGCATGGCCTTGTTCTCGGCCAGCGCATGGATCAGCAGCGTGTCGACATGGCGGTTGCGTGCGTGCAGCACGGCGCGGTCGAACAGCCGAGCACCCCAGCCACGGCCGCGTGCGTGTGCAGCGACCGAGACGCCGAACTCGGCCGCCGCCGGCGGCTGCTCGGCAGCCCCCTGGAAGGCCAGATGCGCCATCGCCACCAGCTGCAGCCGCCGGTTGAAGATGCCGAAGATCTCGTCGCGCTCGAAGTCGAGCTGGTCGACGTAGCGCGCCACCTGCTCGTCGCTGGCGATGTAGCCGAAGCGCAGCGCCCGGTCCCGCTGGGGCAAGGCCAGCAGGTGGTCTGCGATGCGCGGCCGGTGGCGCGGCGCCAGCGGCCGGATTGCCACCCAGCGCGGCGCGGCACCGTCCGGCGGCACGGCACGGTCGGCCGGCGCGGCGGGTTGCAGCGGGTGCAGGTCGGGCTCGTGCATCGCCGGGCTCCTCGAAGTGGATGGGGCATGGTAGCGTATCCATTTGGGGTTAACCCTCAAACAAGCCACGCCCGGCCTGCCATCTCCGCGCCCGGACCCTGCCGGCACAGGCGGCAGGCGGTGTATACTCGCGGGCTTTCCCGAAACCGGCGGGGAAACATCTGCCGTGTCGCACCCGTGCGGCATGCGCCCGAACCAAGTCCTGAGAGGCCGCCCTCGACAAGCGGCGCCGAAGGTGGGCGGCAGAGCAGCAACAGCCGGTGTTCGCAGGCTCCAGTGGGGCCTGCATCTAGAGTGAAACCGCATCATGAAGACCTTCAGCGCCAAGCCGGCCGAAGTGAAGCATGAATGGTTTGTGATTGACGCCACCGACAAGGTGCTCGGACGTGTTGCCAGCGAAGTGGCACTCCGTTTGCGCGGCAAGCACAAGGCCATTTACACGCCTCACGTCGACACCGGCGATTTCATCGTCATCGTCAACGCCGACAAGATCCGCGTCACCGGGGCCAAGGCCACGGACAAGATCTACTACCGGCATTCCGGCTTCCCGGGCGGCATCTACGCGACGCCGTTCAAGGACATGCAGGCACGCCATCCCGGCCGTGCGCTGGAGAAGGCGGTCAAGGGCATGCTGCCCAAGGGCCCGCTGGGCTACGCGATGATCAAGAAGCTGAAGGTCTATGCCGGTGCCACGCATCCGCACACCGCTCAGCAACCGAAGCCGCTCGAGATCTGAGGACTGGTGATGATCGGAAACTGGAACTACGGCACCGGCCGCCGCAAGAGCTCGGTGGCTCGCGTCTTCATCAAGAAGGGCACGGGCCAGATCGTCATCAACGGCAAGCCCGTCGATGCCTACTTCGGTCGCCAGACCTCGATCATGATCGTCAAGCAGCCCCTGCTGCTGACGGCCAATGACGCGGCCTTCGACATCAAGGTGAACGTGCACGGCGGCGGCGAGTCCGGCCAGGCCGGCGCGGTGCGCCACGGCATCACGCGCGCCCTGATCGACTACGACGCGGCGCTCAAGCCCGACCTCAGCCGTGCCGGCTTCGTGACGCGTGACGCGCGCGAAGTGGAACGCAAGAAGGTCGGTCTGCACGGCGCCCGCCGCCGGAAGCAGTTCTCCAAGCGTTAATTCGCGGCAGGGGCCTCGCGCCCATGCGCTGGAAGCTGCTGCGGCGCCGACTCTCCGTCAGCGCGCCGCGGATGATCATCCGCAGCCACCTGCCCTGGCCATTGCGCTGGGCGGTGGCTGCTGTCGTTCTGGGCTTCTCGGCCGCTGCGGCGCTGTGGGCCTTCGAGTTCGGCAAGGACATCGCCGGCCTCGACCGTGGTGCCGAGGCCGAACTGGTGCAGTTGCGGGCCGAGGTGGCCACGCTGCGCCGCGACAGCGAACGTGCGGTGTCGGTGGCCAACACCGCCGAAAGCCTGCTGAAGACCGAGCGCGCCGCGCAGGAGCGCCTGGCGCAGCAGCTGCGGCAGCTCGAATCCGACAAGCAGGCCCTGCAGGCTGACCTGGGCTTCTTCGAGAAGCTGCTGCCCGCGGCCGGCGAAGGGCTGCAGTTGCGCGGCCTGCAGGCCGAGCACCAGGGGCCGGGCGAACTGCGCTACCAGCTGCTGGTGATGCAGACCGGCAAGTCACCCGCCGAATTCAACGGTCGCTACGACCTGCTGCTGACCGGCCTGCTCGATGGCAAGGCGTGGTCGATGTCGCTGCAAGGCGGCGCGAGACCACTGTTACTCCGGCAGTACGCACGGGTCGAGGGCCTGGTGTCGCATCCAGCCGAGGCCGTGATAAAAACGGTTCAAGCCCGCGTCATCGACGGCCAGGGCACCGTGCGCGCATCGCAGACCCTGAGGTTCTAGCGGCGCCGCCCTCCAGGAGCCGACCGGAGTCGCCGATGTTGTTTGGGAAGAAGGCACAGCCACCGATCCGCAGCCTGGTGGGCGAAGGCATGTCGGTGCGCGGGGAACTGCGCTTCACCGAGGGGCTGCGCATCGACGGCGAGGTGCAGGGCGACGTCATCGCCACGGGCGAGGCGCGCAGCATCCTGGTCATCAGCGAAAAAGCCCGCGTCTTCGGGAAGGTGAAGGCCAGCCATGTCATCATCAACGGCGAGGTCCATGGGCCTGTGCTGTGTGACGAGCTGCTGGAACTGCAACCCAAGGCACGCATCGTCGGGGAAGTCCGCTACGACGTGCTCGAAATGCACCCCGGTGCGCTGATCGACGGGGAACTGCGGCCCCTGCGCACCACCGACAAACCCACCCTCACGCTGGCGGCGTCGAACGACGCCTGACGATTTCTGGAGAGACCCATGACTGCCATTGCCGAAGCCCTTGCCCCCGCGACCGACGAGATGCCGGCACCGCTGATCTTCACCGACAGCGCTGCGATGAAGGTGAAGGACCTGGTCGACGAAGAAGGCAACCCCGAGCTGAAGCTGCGTGTGTTCGTGCAGGGCGGCGGCTGCTCGGGCTTCCAGTACGGCTTCACCTTCGACGAGGTGATCAACGACGACGACACGCAGATGACGAAGAACGGCGTCACGCTGCTGATCGACGCGATGAGCCTGCAGTACCTGGGCGGCGCCGAGATCGACTACAAGGAAGACCTGCAGGGTGCGCAGTTCGTGATCAAGAACCCGAACGCCACCACCACCTGCGGTTGCGGCTCGTCGTTCTCGGTCTGACGACGCCGACCGCTACGCCGGATACAGCGCGCCCAGCAGGCGCGCACCCCGCGCGCCGGTGACCTGCATCAGGTTGCCGGCGCGTCTTTGTTTGAACGCCCAGGCCAGCCACGCGAAGGCCAGGGCCTCCACCTGGTCGGGCGGCACGCCGACGGCGGCGGTGCTGGTCACCTCCACCTGCGGTAGCCGTGCGGACAACCGCCGCATCAGGTGCCCGTTGAACGCGCCGCCGCCGCACACGCGCAGCACGCGTGTGGCTGGCGCCAACGCATGCAGCGCGTCGCAGGCGGCGCGCACCGTCAGTTCGGCCAGTGTCGCCATCACGTCCTCGGGCCGCAGCCCAGTTGGCAGGCGGCTGTCCAGCCAGTCGGCGTGGAAGAGATCGCGGCCGGTGCTCTTGGGCGGCGGCAGTGCAAAGAATGGTTCGGTCAACCAGCGCTGCAGAAGGCCGGCGTCGACCCGACCGCTGGCGGCCCAGGCACCGCCGGCGTCGAAGGTCTGCTGGCGGTGCCGCTGGCACCACAGGTCCATCAGCGCATTGGCCGGACCGCAGTCGAAGCCGCTCACCGTGCCGTCCGCCGCCAGCAGCGTGAGGTTGGCGATGCCGCCCAGGTTCAGCACCGCGATGTCAGTGCCCGCTTCGCCGAAGCGCTGGGCGTGGAAGGCCGGCACCAGCGGCGCCCCCTGGCCTCCGGCAGCGACGTCGCGGCTGCGGAAGTCGCACACCACGTCAATGCCGGTCAGCTCGGCCAGCAGGGCGCCGTTCATCAACTGCAGCGTGTAGCCGCTGGCATCGAAGGCCTGCGGCCGGTGACGCACGGTCTGGCCGTGGGCGCCGATGCTCTGCACCGCGTCGGCAGGCACGCCGGCCGCCCGCAGTGCTTCGTGGGCCGTCTCGGCGTACAGCCGAACCAGGGCGTTGGCCGCCAGGGCGGCGCGGTGCAGTTCGTCGTGCCCCGCCGTGTTCAGCGCCAGCAATTCGGCGCGCAGCGCGGCAGGCATGGGCTGCTGCGCGTGGGAGAGCACGCGGGTCTGCTGGTCGCTGAGTTCGGCGAGCACGCCGTCGACGCCGTCGAGCGAGGTGCCCGACATCAGCCCCAGCACCAGGGCCATCGCGGTGGGCCCTACTCGGCCAGGCCGCGGCCGCTGCTGAGCGTCTGCGCGATGTCCAGTTGCGCCTGCAGCGCGGCGGCCACACCGGAAAACTGCGCGCGCGCCGCCGGGTCGAGCGTGATGGTCTCGGACGACTTGGCCACCAGCACCGGGTCCTTGTGCTGGCCGTTGACGCGGAATTCGAAGTGCAGGTGCGGCCCGGTGCTCCAGCCGGTGGAGCCCACCGCACCGATGCGCTGGCCTTGCTCGACACGCTGCCCGCGGCGCACGTCGATGCGGCTCAGGTGCGCGTACAGCGTGGATTTCGCGTTGCCGTGCTGGATCTGCACCACGTTGCCGTAGCCGTTCTGCCAACCGGCGAAGTCCACCGTGCCGTCACCGACCGTGCGCACCGGCGTGCCGGTGGGCGCGCCGTAGTCGGTGCCCAGGTGGGCACGCCACTTCTTCTGGATCGGATGGAAGCGCATCGCGAAGCTGGAGGTGACGCGCGAGAACTCCATCGGGCTGGACAGGAAGGTGCGCCGCTTGCTCTGGCCGTCGGGGCCGAAGTAGCCGCCCTTGCCGTTGCTGTCGGTGAACCACATGGCCCGGTGCTGCCGGCCGCCGTTGACGAACTCGGCCGCCAGCACGCGGCCGGCGCCTTCATTCCAGGCGATCACTTCGCCGTCGGCCGTGGGGGCTTCGTAGACGACGCTGAAGGTGTCGCCCTTGCGCAGCTCGCGGCGGAAGTCGATGTCGGTCGAGAACAGTTCGGCAATCTGCGCCGCAACGGCATCCGGCAGCAGCGCGTCGTCGGTGGCGGCGAAGAGCGAGGTGCGGATCGTTCCGCTGCCCATGCGTACCTGGGTCGCCAGCGCTGCCTGCTCGGTGCGCACGACCCAGTGGCCGCCCACGCGCTGCACCGTCATGCGGGTGAAGTGCGTCTTCGCCTGCTCGCTGCGCTCCGCTGGGTAGCGGGCCACGAGCTGGCGCAGCGTGCCGTCTTGCGCCGCGTGGGCCTGCACCATCTTGCCGCCGCGGCCGGCCAGCAGCTTGCGGGCGGCCGGGTCGGTGCGCAGGAAGGCGACGGCTCCGGGATCGCTGACGCCGAGGCGGGCAAGCAGCGATTCGGGCGTGTCGGTGCCGCGCGTGATGTCGTGGCGCACCAGATCCAGCGTGTGCTCGGCGAGGGCGTCGAGCTGCGAGGGGATGTCGTCGGGCGTGACGGCTTCCGTCACCAGCCGCTGCGGCAGCAGCGCGGCATCGGGCGCCAGCGGCGCGATGCCGAAGGCCGTGACGCCGAAACCTCCGAGCAGCACCACGACCGCGGCGACGATGCTGCGGTGGTGGCGGGTGCCGAAGTCTTGTGCGTGCTGGAGCCAGCGGTCCGATGCGAAGTTCAAACCCAACGATCCGTGTGTGACTTGGTTGTTCGAAGTGTGTGTGTTGGCAGACCGTCAGGCCGGTACCTGTCCACTAGAATTCGCCGCCCCATCGGGGACGGCTGAAGGCTGCGAAGTATATCGGCAGCCCCAGGCCGGAAAGCCCGAGAAACCCCGGAAACCGAGCCATGTCTGTATCTGAAGCGGCGCTGCCGCACCCCGTGACCGACCTCGTGCGCGCCGCGTTGGCGGTGTCGCAGCGCGGCTGCGACGAACTGCTGCCCGAAGGCGAGTGGCTGGCCAAGCTGGCCCGTTCTGAGGCCACCGGTGTGCCGCTGCGCATCAAGCTCGGTCTCGATCCCACTGCGCCGGACATCCATATCGGCCATACCGTCGTCTTGAACAAGATGCGGCAGTTGCAGGATTTGGGCCATACCGTGATTTTTCTCATCGGCGACTTCACGTCGATGATCGGCGACCCCTCCGGCCGCAACACCACGCGCCCGCCGCTGACACGCGAACAGATCGAAGCCAACGCCCAGACGTACTACCGCCAGGCCAGCCTGGTGCTCGATCCCGAGAAGACCGAGATCCGCTACAACAGCGAATGGAGCGACGCTTTGGGCGCGCGCGGCATGATCCAGCTGGCCGCAAAGTACACGCTGGCGCGCATGCTGGAGCGCGACGACTTTACGAAGCGTTTCAAGTCCAACAGCCCGATCAGCATCCACGAGCTGCTGTATCCGCTGATGCAGGGCTACGACTCGGTGGCGTTGAAGAGCGACCTCGAGCTCGGCGGCACCGACCAGAAGTTCAACCTGCTGGTCGGCCGTGCGCTGCAGGCCGAATACGGCCAGGAGCCGCAGTGCATCCTGACGATGCCGCTGCTCGAAGGCCTGGACGGCGTCGAGAAGATGTCCAAGAGCAAGGGCAACTACATCGGCATCACCGAAGATCCGAACACGATGTTCGCCAAGGTGCTGTCGGTCAGCGACACGCTGATGTGGAAGTGGTTCACGCTGCTGTCGTTCCGCAGCGAAGCCGAGATCGCGGCGCTGCGGCGCGAGGTCGAGGCCGGCCGCAACCCGAAGGACGCCAAGGTGCTGCTGGCCAAGGAGATCACCGCGCGCTTCCACAGCGCGGCTGCGGCCGAGGCGGCCGAGCAGGACTTCCAGCGCCGCGCTGCCGGTGGCGTGCCCGACGAGATCCCCGAGGTGGCGCTGTCCGGGGCGCCGCTGGCCATCGGCGCTGTGCTGAAGCAGGCCGGCTTGGCGCCGTCCTCCAGCGAGGCGCTGCGCCTGATCGACCAGGGCGGCGTGCGCATCGATGGAGCCGTCGTCAGCGACAAGGCCCTGAAGCTGGGCGCCGGCACGGTGGTGGTGCAGGTGGGCAAGCGCAAGTTCGCGCGCGTGACGCTCAGCGCCTGACGCTGTGCCGATGCAGGTTGCCACCTACCTGAAGATCTCGGTCGCGGTGGCGCTGGCCACCATCGCGCTGAAGACTGGCGCCTGGTGGGTCAGCGGCAGCGTCAGCCTGCTCTCGGACGCGCTGGAGTCGCTGGTCAACCTGGCCGGCGCGATGTTCGCGCTGGCGATGGTGACCATCGCCGCGCGCCCGCCCGACGACGACCATCCTTACGGCCACCACAAGGCCGAATACTTCTCCAGCGGCTTCGAAGGCGTGCTGATCTTCGCCGCGGCGCTGGGCATCGTATGGGCCGCGGTCGACCGCCTGCTGCACCCGCAGCCGCTGGAGGCCGTGGGCTGGGGCCTGGTGCTCAGTGTCGCCAGCTCGGTGATGAACGGCGTGCTGGCCGCGTCGATGCTGAAGAAGGCGCGGGCAGCGCGCTCGATGGCGCTGGAAGCCGACGCCCGCCACCTGTTCACCGACGTCTGGACCTCGGCAGGCGTCGTGCTGGGCCTGCTGGCCGTGCTGGCCACCGGCTGGCAGTGGCTGGATCCGGTGATTGCCATCGCCGTGGCGCTGAACATCCTGCGCGAAGGTGCGCGCCTGGTCTGGGGGTCGGTCAACGGCCTGCTCGACGAGGCGCTCGACGCCGAATCGCTGGCCGCAATCGAGACCACGCTGGAGGGCTTCCGCCACCATGCCATCCGCTTCGACCACGTCGTCACGCGCCGCGCCGGCCAGCGCCGCTTCGTCGACCTGCACATGCACATGCCGGCGGCCTGGACGCTGGGCCGCGCGGCGGCGGTGCGCACGTCGGTCGAGCAGGCGTTGATGGCCGCGGTGCCGGGCCTGCGCGCCAGCATCCAGCTGCTGCCGATGGACGTGGAAGCGCACCTGGGCGACGAACGGGACCCGCTGTGATCGCGCTGGTGCAACGGGTCTCGCAGGCCAGCGTGACGGTCGACGGCACGGTCGTCGGTGCCATCGGGCAGGGCCTGCTGGTGCTGGTGTGCGCCGAGCCGTCCGACGGCCAGGCGCAGGCGGAGAAGCTGGTCGACAAGCTGCTGAAGCTGCGCATCTTCTCCGACGCCGCCGGCAAGATGAACCGCAGCGTGCAGGACGTGGCCGGCGGGCTGCTGATCGTCAGCCAGTTCACGCTCGCGGCCGACACCGCGGGCGGCAACCGCCCCAGCTTCACTGGCGCGGCGCCTGCCGAACAGGGCCGGCGGCTCTATGAGGCCGTGCTCGCCGAGGCCCGGAAACGACACACGCCGGTCGAGGCCGGCGTGTTCGGTGCCGACATGCAGGTCGGCCTGGTGAATGCGGGACCGGTGACGATCCCGCTGCGCATCACTTAGGCGCGCTCAGTCAGCGTATTGCCCTGCCGCCTTGATGGCCGGGCCCCACTTGGCGATCTCGGCCTCGACGAACTTCTTGTGCTCGGCCGGTGCCACGCGGCCGTCGGTCACGACCACGGCGCCCAGCGCTTCCTGGCGCTTGATGAACTCGGGGTCCTTCAGCGCGGCGCGCAGCGCGGTGTTGAGCTGGTCGACCACCGCCTTCGGCGTGTTCTTCGGGGCGTACACGCCGTGCCAGATGCTGACGTTGAAGCCCTTCAGGCCCGACTCGTCCAGCGTCGGCAGCTTGGCCAGCGCCGGCGTGGTCAGGCGCTTGGTCGTCGTGACGGCGAAGGCCTTGACCTTGCCCGACTCGATCTGGCCGGTGGTGTTGGTGGTCTGGTCGCACATGATGTCGACCTGGCCGCCCAGCAGGTCGGTCATCGCCGGGGCCGTGCCCTTGTAGGGCACGGTCGTCATGTCGATGCCCATCTGCTGCTGGAAGAGCAGGCCGCACAGGTGCGATGCGGCGCCCAGACCGGCGTTGGCCAGGTTGATCTTGCCCTTGTTGGCGGTGAGCCAGGTGCGCAGCTCGGCCATGTTGTTGGCCGGCAGCGAGGTGCGGCCGATCAGCGTCATCGGCACGTCGTTGACCATGCCGACGTACTCGAAGTCTTCGAGCACCTTGAACGGCAGGTTGCGGTACAGCGCCGGCGCGGTGGACATGCCGATGTGGTGCAGCAGCAGCGTGTAGCCGTCGGGCGAGGCCTTGGCCACCTTGGCGGCACCCAGCGTACCGCCGGCGCCACCGACGTTCTCGATGACGACCGTCTGGTTGTTCAGGTGCTTGCGCAGCGTCTCGGCGAGGTCGCGCGCGACCTTGTCGGTGGGGCCGCCGGCAGCGAACGGCACGACGATGGTGACCGGCTTCTCGGGATAAGCCGCGGCAGCAGCAGAGGCCAGCGTGGCGGCGGCCACGGCGATCATCAGTTTCTTCATGGACGTGTCTCCGGAAGGCTCCAAAAAGGCAGGGCCGGATGGTAGGCGCAGCCCCGCTGGCGTGCGCCGCGGAAACTACGTAGCGGCTGCGCCTCCAGGGTCAATCCCGATCGGGTTTGACCCGCATCAGGCCAGGTGGTCGGCCAGCACGCGGGCCACGTGCAGCGCCTGGCGCCCGGCGCCGTCGGCGATCTGGTGCCGGCAGCTGGTGCCGTCGGCGACGATGATCGCGTCGGGCGCGGCCCGTACCGCCGGCAGCAGGCTCAGCTCGGCCATCTGCATCGACACCGCGTGGTGCTCGGCGTCGTAGCCGAAGCTGCCGGCCATGCCGCAGCACGAGCTCTCGATCAGCTCGGGCTGCGCGCCGGGGATCAGCTTCAGCACGTCCAGCACCGGCTGCACCGCGCCGAAGGCCTTCTGGTGGCAGTGGCCATGCACGCGCAGCGGCTGCGTCGCGGGCTTGAGCGCCGGGGCGAAGCGGCCGGCCTGCAGCTCGCGCACCAGGAACTCTTCCAGCAGGAAGGCCTGCTTCGACAGCCGCACGGCGCCGTCGCCCAGGCCCATCACCAGCAGTTCGTCGCGCAGCGTCAGCAGGCACGACGGCTCCAGGCCGACGATGGCCAGCCCGCGGTCGGCCAGTGGCAGCAGCGCGTCGAGCAGCTCGCGCGCGCGGTCCTTGGCAGCGTCGGCCATGCCGGCGGCCATCAGCGTGCGGCCGCAGCACAGGTGGCCGCCCGCCTTCTGCGCCACGTGCACCGTGTAGCCCGCGGCCTGCAGCACGCGCACCGCGGCGGTGGCGTTCTCGGTCTCGAAGCCGCCATTGAACGTGTCGACGAACAGCACCACGCCCTTGTCGGCAGCCAGCACCTGCTCGCGCGTGGCCAGCTGCAGCGTGGGCGCCTTCGACCAGAAGGTGTCGCTGCGGAAGGCCGGCAGGCTGCGCTGCGGCGCCAGGCCCAGCCACTTCGCGCTCAGCGCACGCGCCCCCGGCAGCGTGTTGCGCAGGTTGAAGAGCCACGGCAGCTTGGCCGCCGTGTGCACCAGCTCGGGCAGGCGAGCCAGCAGCCGGTCCTTCAACGTGAAGCCGTGGCGGGCGCGATGCTGCGCCGTCCATTCGAGCTTCATCTTGGCCATGTCGACGCCGGTGGGGCAGTCGCGCTTGCAGCCCTTGCAGCCCACGCACAGGTCCAGCGCCTCGGCGACCTCCGGGCCGGTGAAGGCGTCGGGGCCGAGCTGGCCCGACAGCGCCAGCCGCAAGGTGTTGGCGCGGCCGCGCGTGAGGTGCTGTTCATCGCGCGTGACGCGGTAGCTCGGGCACATGGTGCCGGCGTCGAACTTGCGGCAGTGCCCATTGTTGTTGCACATCTCCACCGCCTTGGCCAAGCCTCCGGTGGTGTCGCCGCCGGTGCCGGGCGCGGTGGTTTCCTCGGTGACGGGGTCGTTCTGCACATTCCAGGCCGACCAGTCGTACACCGGCTGCAGCGGGATCGTGCGGTAGCTCGGCGGGAAGCGGAACAACGAGGCGTCGTCCATCTTCGGCGGGTCGATGATCTTGCCCGGGTTCAGCAGGTTGCCCGGGTCCAGGTGCTGCTTGATGGCGCGGAAGGCGCCGGTGATCCGTGGCCCGAACTGCCACTCGATCCACTCGCCGCGGCACAGGCCGTCGCCGTGCTCGCCGCTGAACGCGCCCTTGTATTTGCGCACCAGCGCGCTGGCTTCCTCGGCGATGGCGCGCATCTTCTGCGCGCCGTCGCGCCGCATGTCGAGGATGGGCCGCACGTGCAGCGTGCCCACCGAGGCGTGCGCGTACCAGGTGCCGCGGCTGCCGTGTTTGCGGAACACTTCGGTCAGTGCGTCGGTGTATTCGGCCAGGTGCACCAGCGGCACGGCGCAGTCCTCGATGAAGCTCACCGGCTTGCCGTCGCCCTTCAGGCTCATCATGATGTTCAGGCCGGCCTTGCGCACTTCCCACAGCGCCTTCTGCGGCGCGTCGGCTTCCATGCGCACCACGCTGCCGGGCAGGCCCAGGTCGCCCATCAGTTCGACCAGCGCGTCGAGCTGCCGCACCAGCGCGGGCTTGTCGTCGCCGCTGAATTCCACCAGCAGGATGGCCTCGGGCGCGGCGCCCTGCGCTGCCACCAGCGCGGTCTCGATGACGGTGCGGAAGGCCGGGTTGGCGCGGCTCAGCTCGATCATCGTGCGGTCGACCAGTTCCACCGCGCTGGGCCCGAGCTTCACGATGTGCTGCGCCGCATCCATCGCGCCGTGGAAGCTGGGGAAGTTCACCACGCCCAGCACCTTGGCGCGCGGCAGGGTGCTCAAGCGCAGCGTCAGGCTCTTGGTGACGGCCAGCGTGCCTTCGCTGCCCACCAGCAGGTGGGCCAGGTTGACGCTGCCGTCGTGCGTGTATGGCCGCTCGCTCTTCGGGCGGAAGATGTCGAGGTTGTAGCCGGCCACGCGGCGCAGCACCTGCGGCCAGCGGGCGTCGATCTCGTCGGCCTGCTGCTCGGCCAGGCCGCGCACGAAATCGGCGATCTGGCGCTCGCGGTGGCCCAGCGTGGCCAGCGGGCCGAAGCGCGCCAGCGTGCCGTCGGCCAGCCACGCGTCGATGCCGGCCACGTTGTGCACCATGTTGCCGTAGGCGATGCTGCGGCTGCCGCAGCTGTTGTTGCCGGCCATGCCGCCCAGCGTGGCCTGCGCGCTGGTGGACACGTCGACCGGGTACCACAGCCCCAGCGGCTTGAGCTGCGCGTTCAGGTGGTCCAGCACCAGGCCGGGCTCCACGGTCGCGGTGCGCGCGTCGGCGTCCACCGCGAGCACGCGCCGCAGGTGCTTGGTGCAGTCGATCACCAGCGCGGCGCCGGTGGTCTGCCCGCATTGCGAGGTGCCGCCGCCGCGGGGCAGGACCGGCACCTTCTCTTCGCGGGCGATGGCCAGCGCCACCGCCATGTCCTCGGGCGTGGTGGGCACGAACACACCCACCGGCATCTGCTGGTAGATGGACGCGTCGGTGGCGTAGCGGCCGCGTGCGGCGGCATCGAAGTGCACCTCGCCCTGCGTTTCCTGGCGCAGGCGGCGTTGCAGTGTGGCGGTCATGCGGACGTGGCTCCGTGCAGCGTGCCGGCGTGCATCAGCTCCAGCACGGCATCGCGTTTGTGTTCGAGGTGCTGCACCAGCAGGCGGTGCAGGCCATCGGCGTCGCGGGCGGCCAGCAGGGCCACCATGCGTTCGTGTTCGTCCACCGCGCGCGCCCACTTGGCTTCGTCGAAGTTGGAGCGGAAGCGCAGTGCCTGCAGCCGCGCGTTCACCGTGCGCCAGGTGTGCGTGAGCACCGGGTTGCGCGCGGCGGCGTTGATCAGCGTGTGGATCTGCGCGTTCAGCCGGTAGTAGGTGGACAGGTCGCGGCGCGTGAACGCGGCCAGCATCTCGTAGTGCAGGGCCTGGATCTCGGCCAGCTCGGCCGGCGTGATGCGCTGCGCCGCGAGCGCGCCCGACTGCCCTTCGAGGCCGGCGATGACCTCGAACGTGTCGGCCACGTCCTGTGCGCTCAGGCTGGCGGCCACCGCGCCGCGGTTGGGCAGCAGTTCCACCAGGCCTTCGGCGGCCAGCATCTTGATGGCCTCGCGCAGCGGCGTGCGCGAGACCTGCAGGCTTTCGCTGAGCTCGCGTTCGTTGAGCTTGGCACCGGGCGGAATCTGGCCTTCGACCAGGCGCTGGCGCAGCCGCGTGGCCACCTCCTGGTGCAGCACCTGGCGCGGGATGGAAATGATGTCGGCCACCGTGGAAACCCCAAAGCGCATACAAAAAGATGCGCCGATACGGGCTCATTCTAGCTAGGATCGGTTGACAAATGCATTTTGTATGCAAAACTCCGGCGCATTCCCTGTTGGAGAACACCGCCCATGATCCCGCTCGACCAGCACCCCAGCGGCCGCCATTTCCTGCAGATCCCGGGCCCGAGCCCGGTGCCCGACCGCATCCTGCGCGCGATGAGCCTGCCCACCATCGACCACCGCGGCCCCGAGTTCGCGGTGCTCGGCAAAAAGGTGCTGGCCGGCATGCAGCAGATCTTCCAGACGAAGCACCCGGTGGCCATCTACCCGGCCAGCGGCACCGGCGCCTGGGAAGCGGCGCTGGCCAACACCATGAGCCCGGGCGACACGGTGCTGATGTTCGAGACCGGCCAGTTCGCCGCGCTGTGGCAGAAGATGGCGCTGCGCCTGGGCCTGAACCCCGAGTTCCTGAGCGTGCCCGGCACCGATGCCGAGACCGGCTTGCCAAACGGCTGGCGCCGCGGTGTCGATGCCGCGCTGATCGAGCAGCGCCTGCGTGCCGACGCCGGCCACCAGATCCGCGCCGTGTGCGTGGTGCACAACGAGACCTCCACCGGCGTCACCAGCGACATCGCCGCCGTGCGCCGCGCCATCGACGCCGCCGGCCACCCGGCGCTGCTGATGGTGGACAGCATCTCCGGCCTGGCCAGCGCCGAGTACCGCCACGACGCCTGGGGCGTGGACGTCACCGTCAGCGGCTCGCAGAAGGGCCTGATGCTGCCGCCGGGCATCAGCTTCAACGCCCTGTCGCCCAAGGCGCTGGCGGCGTCCAAGGCGGCCACCCTGCCCAAGGCCTTCTGGGCCTGGGACGAGATCGTCGCCATGAACCAGGGCGGCTACTGGCCCTATACGCCCAGCACCAACCTGCTCTACGGCCTGCACGAGGCGCTGGACATGATCCTCGGCCAGGGGCTGGATGCCGTCTTCGCGCGCCACCGGCGCTGGGCCGAGGGCGTGCGCACCGCCGTGCGCGCCTGGGGCCTGCCGATCCAGTGCGCCGACCCGGCGGTGTACTCCCCGGTGCTCACCGGGGTGGTGACGCCGGCGGGCGTGGACGCCGACGGCCTTCGCCAGCTGATCCACCAGCGCTTCGACCTCTCGCTGGGCACCGGCCTGGGCAAGGTCAAGGGGCGCATGTTCCGCATCGGCCACCTGGGCGACTGCAACGACCTCACCCTGATGGCCGCGCTGTCCGGGGTGGAGATGGGCCTCAGGCTGGCCGGCGTGGCGCTGGCGGGCAGCGGCGTGGCGGCGGCGATGGAGTTCTTTGCCGGGCACCCGGCCCCGGCCCGGACACAGGCCTGAACGCTCCTGAACCCGGCCGGACGGTCCGTCCGGCAGGTCCGCCGCCGCGGCTGGCGCGGCCCTTTCGCAAACCTGCGAGGTCGCTGCGCGGCATGTCAACAGAACCCCTGAACCAGGGGCTTAGGCCTGCGTCTCCCCGCGTGAACGATGGAGGTCCCTCAACCCTCCGCATGACCTCCACCATGACCCATCGCCGCTGGATCGCTGGCGCCGTACTCTGCACCCTGGCCAGCCTGGCCTCGGCCCAGAACGTGGACTGCACGCTGCCCACCGACCCGAACTTCCCCTTCGACCTGCGCCTGGAGGACTACCTGGACGACGTGCCGGTCGGGACCCCGCTGACCGAGCCCCTGGTGCGCGGCTGTGCCCCCGACTCGCCCACCCCGGACCTGCGCTACGCGATCAGCAGCAGCACCGGCACCCTCAAGACCGTGAGCCAGGCTCCCGGTTTCGTGTCGCTGGCGCCCAGCAAGCCCACCGGGACCGTGGTCGTTGGCGACATCACCCTGCCGGCCAACGGCATGTCGCTCCTGATCCATGCGCTGAGCCCGCGCGGCCAGTCCGTCCGCGGCAAGCTCACCGTCAGGCTCTACAACGCCGCGGGCGCCCTGATGGACACCGACACGCTCACGAGCGTTCCCGGCGGCACCTTCTATGGCGCGATCCTGGGCAAGACCAGCGCGCCGGTGGGGCGCATCGAAGTCACCAGCGAGCCCGGCCGCAACGGCGCGCACCTGCTGACGCCGGCGGTGGACTACGTCCGCATCTGGAACGACCCGAGTTTCTGACCGGCCACGCACCACGCGGCACCGCGCGGCAGAAAGGGGGGCCGAGGCCCCCCTGCTTGCGTCCGGTCAGTGCACGGTGCGCTCGAACACGAACTGACCGCCTTCCACGTCCACCGGGATCACGTCCTTGGGCCCGTAGCGGCCCTGCAGGATGAGCTTGCTGACCGGGTTCTCGATGCGGTGCTGGATGGCACGCTTGAGCGGCCGGGCGCCGAACACCGGGTCGAAGCCCGCCTTGGCCAGCTCCGCCAGTGCCGCCGGCGTCACCTCCAGCTTCATCTCCAGCTTGGCCAGGCGCTGCTCCAGCAGCCGCAGCTGGATCCTGGCGATGTTCTCGATGTGCGCACGGTC
>VFQO010007061.1_pt1 | contig 41973 bp, 37 predicted proteins | sample 3512331 | NCBI WGS metagenome assembly VFQO01 (sample SAMN10412371, study PRJNA504923) | tailings metagenome | isolation source: Replicate 3 from Balatoc abandoned mine | place: Philippines: Itogon, Benguet | collected 2017-08-28 | reverse complement strand
ATGGTATTGCACGGTTACCCGTGTGAGAGAGTAGGTCGTCGCCAGGTCCTTTTTTTATAACGCCCCGCGTGCTCCCTTGCACCCGGGGCGTTTGCGTTGATGCCTCGTGAACAACACGCCAGCGTCCCGTGATACCGTACCACGCCAGCGTCCCGTGATAACGTACCGCGAAGGGTCCATTGCAGACGTTTCAGACATTGTTACGTAATTTTGACAATGACAATTTCCCGCTGTACCCTTCTCGCAAACGTTTCCGGACTTGCCCTCCTGGTCTGCCTGCTTTCCCTGCGTCCCGCCAACGTTTCCGCTCAAGAACGCTTTACCGCACGCATCGTCGCGTCGGGGCTCGATACCCCTTGGGGTATGGTCGAAGACCCCTCTGGTCAACTTTGGATTACTGAACGTCCTGGGCGAATTCTACGCCTAGATCCCGCAACAGGTGATAGAACCGTTATGCTCGATATCGAGCCGCGCGTCTTGAATGGCCCCGAATCTGGTATGCTTGGCCTAACACTTCATCCTGCATTCCCAGACTCACCCTACGTCTACGCCATCCACGTTGAACGCGAATGGCCCTGGAGTCAGCACCTCAATCGCTATACGTTTAATGGCGATTCGTTGAGCAACGAAGTTGCCCTGCTCACCATACCGTCGTCATACCACTCCCATGCAGGCGCACGCGTCCTGTTCGGTCTCGATACCACCATCTACATGTGCACAGGTGATGCAACCCGCGGCTCGACGCCTCAAGATACGTCCTCCTGGCTCGGAAAGGTCCTGCGCATCAATCAAGACGGCTCGATTCCCGATGATAATCCGTATCCCGGCTCTCCAATTTGGGCTAAGGGGCTTCGCAATCCACAAGGAATGACCATCCTGCCGGATGGACGGATTTTTACCTCCGAACATGGCCCAGATACCGATGATGAGGTAAACAAAATCGTTAAAGGAGGAAATTACGGTTGGCCAAACGTGGAAGGACGTGCCTCAACACCTGAGCAGCTTGCCTTCAAAGACTCGACAGGAGCAATAGACGCCTTCTGGACGACTGGACGTAAAACATATGGCGTTGGTCCTGTTGCCTACTATTCAGGAACTCGATTCCCTCAGTGGAATCGGTCGCTTTTTGTTGGTTCACTTAAGGACGCAACGTTTACCGTTTTGCACTTCGATCGCGATAGCGACACGGCAACGTCGTACAGGAACTACTTCGCACATGCGTTTGGTCGTATTCGTGACATCATGGTAACACGAAATGGTCGCATCTTTCTGTGCACCAGTAATCGCGACGGAAGAGCGTCCTTCGGTTATCCTAAGCCATCAGACGACCATATCTACGAGATCCTGCCGCTTCCAGACGATGCTATTGCATTGTTCGACGAACAACCGCATCCGGACACGATTTACGCAACTGTTGGCGATACGATTTTTCACACGATGTGGCTTTACAACAGCGGCGATGCTATGGCCGAACTCACCGAGTTTCATGTTCATGGCAACTACCCCGATGCAATCATGAACTGGCGATTCAACGGCAGTACTTGGATTGCCCCACAGCTCCCATGTCCCCATGCTCTGCGCATCATTCCTGCCGTCGACGCTCCCCACACCGTGTCCATGCGATTTAAGGCAGTTACGCCCCCAGTTGAACGGATATACTCCGTTGTAATCAACCCGTCGTATCCCGATATTCGATTCGAACAGGAACTGGTGGAAATCGAGGCGGCTGTGGGCTCGCGCGTTGCCGTCGACATTCCCCTGTTTAACCCATCGGCATTCGAGGTTACGATTACCGGCGTTACGATTTCTGGTCTGAATGCCGACGAGTACCACATCGAAGAGTCACAGTTCCCTATCGTCATTCCGCCTTCGGGCACGGCTCTAATCCGCATCTGGTTTGAACCCAATTCGCTTGGCGATGGTAAGATTGCCGTCGTTCATCCCGTGGGAAATCACCGGCGTGATCGCGAAGTGATTTTGCTAGGCATTGGAACGCCGGTGTCGGTTGACGATGATGTCCACCGCGGTATGCCAACAATCTACCCCGTCCCGGCATCATCGGTTGTTACGGTAACGTTGCCCAGCCCTGCCTCCACAGGAACAAGAATATCGATAATTTCGGCGATTGGTCAAGCCGTCGTCGTCGCCGATGTCCCTATCGGCAGCACGTCGCTGTCCGTCCCGGTTCACCATGTCCCAACCGGCGCGTACAGCGCCGTGATTCACAACGGTACGACCGTTCGTCGTGTACCGATTGTGATTCAACGATGACGCCCATTTGGCTACTCCTTCTCGTTTCAACTGTAGTCGCCGCTGCGCAAACGCGCACACAAACGACTAGACATCCGTTGGCGCAGCCAACGGTTGCCGACGTGGCGACAGCCGTAACCGTAATCCGTTCCGATTCGCGTACGCCAGCCAATGTTCAATTCCAGAGTGTTGGCGTTCGAGAGCCCGAAAAGTCGGTCTACACCCGAAGCGCAGATTCCCTCCGCCATGAAGTGCAGTGCGTTTGCTACGACCCACGGCAGCGCATCACGTACGAGATTAGCGTCGACCCGGCACGCCGCGTAGTCACAGAGTTTAAACGTCTCGACGACGTGCAACCCTTGATTAGCCCGTTCGAGTTTGATACCATCCAGGCCATCGTACATCGCAACGTGCTCTTTCGCAGAGCACTCGAACGTCGAGGCATTCCCATCGACTCGGTCGTCGTAGAACCATGGGCCTCCGGTGTTCCGCGATCGTCATTCCCCGGACGCCTCGTTCGGTGCATCTTCTTTGTTCGGTCGAATGGCGAAATGCGCTACGACCGCCCCATCGAAGGTCTCCACATGCTTGTGAACACATCGACGCGGCAGGCCATGGAAGTCCACGACAAGCTCGTTGTGCCCATCGCCCAGCCCGCCGTTCTTCCCAAAGCTTCCGCACGTCCCAAGGTAAGGCCGCAACCCCGAAGCAAGGGCGACCAGCAGCTCGTTTCGTGGAATAACTGGTCATTCCGATGGGTGCTACAACCTAAAGACGGCCTGGTGCTGTATGACGTTGCTTGGAACGATAATGGACGCCGCCGACCCGTCGCCCACCGGCTTTCGCTCTCCGAGATGTTTGTGCCGTATGGCGACACCTCGGCGGCATGGACGTGGCGCACTGCGTTCGACGCTGGTGAATATGGCGTTGGTCTTTCGTCACGTCCACTAGCCCGTGGCCTCGATGTTCCTGCAAATGCCTCGACTGCCCCCATCGTGATTGTTGACAGAGCCGGTAACCCCATCAACATCCCAGACGCTGTAGCGTGGTACGAAAAACCGTCGGGTCTTTTGTGGCGCCATGTGAACCTCGAATCCGACGTCGTCTCCTCAAAGTCCGGCAGCGAATTCACCATCCAACATTGCGCAACGGTGGGCAACTACGACTACATGATTTCGTGGATCTTCGCCCAAGATGGTACCATCAAATTTGACGTTGCCCTAACAGGTGTTATGCTCGCAAAGGGAACAGGCGATACAGTGTGGTCGCAAAACCTCGACAGCCGCAAGACGTCGCACATGATTCAGCCGCGCCTCTTGGCGCCCTTCCATCAGCACTTCTTTAGTGTGCGTCTCGACCTCGACGTCGACGGCCCCGAAAATTCCGTTCACGAACTCGACATCTGGTCGCCACCGGCCGGCCAGGAGAACCGCTCGCTGAATGCCATGATGATTGACGATTGGGAGTTCCGCTTCGAACACGAAGCACAATCGTCGGTAAAACCCTCGGCTGCACGTCGGTGGAACATTCAACACGCCTCTGCCACGAATTCCTTTGGCATGCCTACGGCCTATTGCCTTGTTCCAGGAATCAATGCCCAGCCATTCCTTAAGCCCGAGGCGGCCCCGCGTAAGCGAGCCGCCTTCATCAACCATTCACTATGGGTTACGCGCCATAACGACAACGAACTCTACGCCGCAGGACCCTATCCCAACCAATCGCAGCCCGGCGAAGGCCTGCCACGCTACGTAGCCGATAACGAATCCATCCGCAATCGCGACGTTGTGGTATGGTACACCTTTGGCGTCACCCACGTTACTCGCCCCGAAGACTGGCCCATTATGCCCGTAGAACATGCCGGCTTCTCCCTTATGCCCATGGGCTTCTTTAACCACAACCCAACCATCAGGTAAAGGGGCACCGTTTGCCGCAAGCGCTACGCTACAGGAACTTGCGCAGGCGGCCGTAAAAGAACGAAACGGAGAGTAGCACGAGTCCGAGAGCTACAAAGGACAGAATTCGATAGGGCGTTTCCAACTCCTGCAAGTCGAATACAAAGACCTTAAGAATCGCTACACCCAACACAGCAATGCCTACCAGTCGAATAGGGCGGATACGGCGGGCGAAACCCAGAGCCAGCAGGATGGCTGCATATACCACCCATGTGACCGACACCGCCAGGCCTTGACTGCTTTCCAGCGTAGCGTGTCGTTCGAAATCCCAATAACCACTATTGGCCATCGCTCTCATCTGCATGCCCCATGGATCGGCCGCTTCGAACGACGCCGTTAGGAACGTTATCGCAACTACCGATCCCCAGGCCATCCACCTCGCGGTGGCACCATATTGCGTTCGCCCTTGGCTTGCCATCCAACCCACCCCAAAGGCCACAGCAATGGCGATTGCTGCGCCTACACGTACGTTGGTAAGGAAGACGTAGGCCGACCAAGGGTCGATGTCGATGACGTGAAACAGAAACGTAAGCATGCCGAGAATGGCTGCTGCCTGAACACCTATGGTGTTGCGAAAGCGCTCACTCGCTCGCGCCAGTACCGGCAGCAGTGCTGCAATCGCCGTGAACACGGCGGCCAGGAGTACATCTGCCAGCCAATAGTAGTGGTTGGCTGTATACCAATCCGAAACACTCCAGCGGTCGGCCATGCCAGCTACCCAATGATGCACTTCCAGTGCAATCGCAAACGCTAGAAACGTGAAAGGTAGGTACTGAGCAAACTCCAGCACCTGCGCAAGCGTGCCCTTTGGCGCACGTGTCGACATAACCAGCAGCAGCGATGCTGCGGTAAGGACGGCTGCTGCAAATCGAATGTTCACAAAGGGCATAACCATGTTGCGCCCTTCCATTTCTAGCACCGATGGGGCAAGCATAAACGAACAGCAAGCAAGCAAGAGGACTATGGCCGACACTATGCGAGGCCCCACGGTGCGATCGCGCAGCGAAAGCCAGGTAGCAACCATCGTGGCTATCGCCGCAACAAGAATGCGTTCAGCCACTGCATCGTGAACATAGATGGTTGTGAGCAAGGCCCCAAGCGCGGCCGTACTTGTTGCCTCGCGAATGTGTTGCATGCTTGTGTAGTTGCGTGTACTCCACCCGGTAGCGTAGATTGTTGCCGCTACTAGCACCATGGCCGCATCGGCCATGTACGTCGGTGCCCCATGCAAGGTAAATAGGAAGAAGAGCGAGAACAGCATTAGGGCTATGCTCCATAACGTGGCTCCAAACTCGGCGTTAACGAGAATGTTCCGGGCGCGATGAAGGGGCACAAGAGCAAGGGTGATGGCAACGAAAACGGCAGCCATAAATGGCGCAACAGGTTGCTCGGCCGAGATGGTCTCTACCGACACGTACCACAGCCACTGCCACAGGCAGGTGCCGAGAAAGGCCAGTATGTAGAGCGGCTGCCATGCGCGACGAAGTGCAATGGTGGCAATCACCAATGCGTCGATGAACAGCACATGCATGAACAACCCCGCAGTGCTAGGATGATCGGTGGGTAGCATGGCCGGAACTAGGAAGCCGGTACATGCCGCTAGAGCAGCAAGGAAGGGCGAATGATGAACGTATGCGCGCCATGCCGACACGAGCGTGATAAACAGCATGGCGAAATAGGCCACAGGGTGTGGAACCAGAGCGTACCAAATGAATGCCGCATATACAGACAAGTAGAGCACCGACGAGCCAATGGCAACTACTCCCTGGGCAACGATGTGCTGACCGCGATTGCGCAAGGTGGCTCCGCCTACCAGGGCTGCTGTGCCAGCGCCTAGGCCAATAACAACCCGCATCGTCTCGGTAATCAGGTTGTTGTCGACGGCCCACGTAAAAAAGAACAAGGCACCAAGCACGATGGCCACTGCGCCTATGCGGCTTAACACCTTGCCGCCGATAATCGTCTCGAGCGATACGGCGGTTGATGTTGTGGCTGTTTGGCTTGTGGCCTGCAACGAAGGTGGTGGAGGGACAGCGTGCGGCAGGTCGGCAGGTTCCTCGTGGGGTTCCGGTGTGGGGACCGGTTCTACCTCCCTGGGCTCAGGTATAGGGCTAGTCGTCGTTGGTGCGCTTGCCGCCGGTTCCACATCAGTTTCGAGCTTTACGCGGTGGCGCAGGGCCTCCTGTAGGGCCAGCAGATCGGCCGATAAACGTGTTACGCGTGCTTCCATCGAGCTAACCTTGCTCATTGCCAACAGTGGCAAGACAATGGAAATCACGGCAATGCCAACGAGCACTGCCAGCAAAAACAGATACTCCACGGATCCCTCCTCCGAAGTTGGTGAAGCGCGAATCTAGCGGAAATTCACTCTCGTTCGTATGATGTCGGCGGCTAGGGCAATGGCCTCGACCGTGCTGCGCTCGTCGGCAAGACCTTTGCCCGCAATGCCGAATGCTGTGCCATGGTCGGGCGAGGTTCGTACAAGCGACAGTCCAACAGTGCAGTTCACGCCGCCACCGTTGGCTAACAGCTTAAGAGGTATCAACCCTTGGTCGTGATACATGGCCACAATGCCGTCGTAGTTGCGGTAGTCGCCAAAGGCAAAGAAACCGTCGGCCGCATGTGGCCCATCGACGTTGTAACCCTCTAGGCATAGGCGTTCAATCGACGGACGAATCAGCACATCTTCCTCGCTGCCTATGCGGCCGTGTTCGCCGGCGTGGGGGTTTAGTGCCAGCACTGCCACACGCGGAGTGCCCACCCCACGGTCGGCCCGCAGGTGGCGGTCGAGCACGCGCACAGTGTCTTCGATGCGGTCGCTCGTTAGCGTATCGGCAACCCGCCGCAGAGGTACGTGAATCGTAGCCAGCGCCACGCGCACGGTTCCACTGCACAGCACCATAACGGCCTGTCCTTGCGCTTTATCGGCCAGGTATTCAGTCTGACCCGGAAAGCCAAAACCAGCCCTTCCACACACGTCCTTGGAGAGGGGCAACGTAACAACTCCGTGTGCTTGGCCGCGCTGAACGAGGTCGACGGCGGCGTCGAGCGATTGCACGGCGTGAAGGCCGCTGTGTGCGTCCAATGCTCCCGGTTCAACGTCTACGACGGCCTCGATCGGGCGAATGGAAACGGTACGGCCGCCGGCAACAAGAGCACCGGCACGAACGTCGGCCGTAAGGCCGTGGGCCGCAATAGCGCTGCGTAACGACACCTCGTTAGAACATAGCGTAATCTCGACATCGGGCGACACGTGTGGCAGTGCGCGTAAAAGACACTCTAAGCTAATGCCGTTTAGGTCGCCCACGCTTACGGCTAGGCGTATGGTGCTCACGATGTTGAGGCGGCGCGACGCCGACGCGTCTTGTAGAAGTTCATTAGCATGCCCACAATCGTGAGGTTCACAATAAGGGCGGTGCCCCCTGCACTCAAAAAGGGTAATGGGATGCCCATGACGGGGAAGAGTCCAATGGCCATGCCGATGTTCACAAGGGTGTGGTATAGCATCACCGAGCCGAAACCAAAGGCAATCACACTGGCGAAACGTGTTCGTACGCTAACGGCTATGTTGGCAGCACGCAGCATGATGGATGCAAGGAGGGCGATGACCATGACGCCCCCAACAAAGCCGAACTCTTCGGTTGGTACGCAGAAGATAAAGTCTGTCCACTGTTCAGGGATATACCGTAACTGCGTTTGCGTTCCCTTGCGGAACCCCTTGCCGGTAACGCCGCCAGAGCCGACGGCAAGCATGGACTGAATAACGTGATAGCCCTCGCCACGGGGATTTCGTTCGGGCTCGAACAGCGTTACTAATCGATTCTGCTGGTGAATTGGAAGCTTGTCGAAAACTGGGCGAACCATTAGGCCTGCACCAACCACAAGGACGACAGAGAGAGCCGTGACAATGACGTTTCGCCGAAAGGCAAAAGCACCAATCGCCATGGCTGCGGCAGCGATGCCAAACCATATCATACCGTCGAACAAGGCCGCATAGAGCGCCGCCGCTCCAACAACGGCACCAGCGATGAGTACATAAAGAGCAAAGAGCGACCCGCCAAGCCAGAGGAAGATGCCCATTCCCATGGCCATAAACACCGTTGCCGAACCCGTGTCGGGCTGCATCATGATTAGGGCCATCGGTAAGAAAAGTATGCCCAAGGCCACACCACCGTCGCGAATGGTAAGCACATCGGTGCCCTTCTCGCTGGCAAACCTAGCAATGGCCATTAGCGTGGTAAGCTTGGCCAGCTCGGATGGCTGGAACGAGAATCCACCAATGTCAATCCAACACTGCTGCCCATTTACAACCTTGCCGATGCCAGGAATAAGTACCGCAACAAGGAGGGCCATGCTTAGTCCATACATTGGCCACGCGGCGTCGCGCATCCAGCGCTCTGGTAAAAAGAACGCCACCAATGCACCTACAAGGCCTATCGAGGCATAAATCACCTGTTTAACAAATGTCGAGCTGGGACCGCTTACGCCGCTGATAAAACTTGGATAGGTTGCGCTGTAAATCGAGATGAGACCCACAGCAAGAACACCAAAGACGGCTAACATCAGCCCCCAGTCAACTAGGTCGTTCATGCGCCGCTGTAGGGCTACGTCGTCGTCGTCGAAACGAATGGTTGCCATGACTACCTATTCCACATGGACGCTACGCCACGTGCGCCCGGTAATGCGTTCGTAGGCCTCGACGTACTTGGCTCGTGTTCCCAATATCACTGGCTGCGGCAGCGGCGGAGGTGGTGGCTGCTTATTCCAAGTTAACGTCTCGAGCCAGTCGCGCAACACTTGCTTGTCGAAGTTGTGCTGTGCCTTCCCCGGTGCGTAGTCGGACGCTAGCCAGTACCGCGAAGAATCTGGCGTGAGTGCTTCGTCGATGAGGATAATGTCGCCGCTTGGCGTAATACCAAATTCAAACTTGGTGTCTGCCAAAATAAGCCCACGTTGTGCCACGTAGTTTGCCGCAGCATCGTACAGGGCAAAGCTGTATTGCCGAACACGATTGGCAACATCGGCGCCAACAATAGCAGCCGCCTGCTCGAACGTGATATTCTCGTCGTGACCTTCTTCGGCCTTCGTTGCCGGGGTGAATATTGGCCTGGGAAGTTTGTCAGATTCTACCAATCCGGGTGGCAAGGCAATGCCACAAACCGTACCGCTGGCCTGGTACTCTTTCCATCCGGAACCAGATAGGTAGCCGCGCACTACACATTCAATGGCAAGCGGAGCAGTGCGCTGTACCACCATGCTGCGATGCCGCAGTACGTCGCGCTCGTGGTCGGTTAGCTCGGCGATGTCGTCGACAGTCAACCCGGTAAGATGGTTCGGCACCACGTTGCCCAACGTCTCAAACCAAAACGCCGATATGGCTGTCAGCAGTGCGCCTTTATCGGGAATCGCCTCATCCATTACCACATCAAACGCCGAGATGCGATCCGTGGCCACCATCAACAAGGCGTCGCCGGCATGGTAGACGTCGCGCACCTTGCCCCTGCGCATCAGTGGTAAGTTGGTTAGCGATGTTGTGTGAAGTGGTAGCATAGTGGTTGGGCAAACCACAAAACTAACCAACGGCCCGTGTCCCTATGGCATAAGCAGTAGCCGCGCCTGTTTGAAGGGGGCGCCGATAGCGTAAACGCCAGCAGCTAGGCCTTCTGGCAAGCGACTACCGCTACCGGTTGCAACCACCTGCCCCTGCATGTTCCATAGTATCCATGGCCCATCGTCGATGCTCCGTTCGGATGGGACATCGTTGTCTTGTCGGACAGACGTCGGCGCTACGTCGTACCGAAGTATCACAATGCTGGAGCTGCCAGCAACACCCACGGGTAGACCGTCTACAGTTCCACGGCCATGGACTTCGGCGCAGGCATACAGGTGTTGGCCGTCGAACACGGCCGATGTGAATTCGGCGGCGCTTTCACCACGAACCACCGATGTTGGACCGCGCGTCGATACAAGGAAGCCAGCTAGGTTCGTCTCGTCACCCGCGTCGAGAACGGCACCGTCGGCTGCCGAAAGACGTCCGCGAAACGAGCCAACCACAACGACGTCTAACGGCGAAGCAGCAGCCCGATAGATGGTGGCACTGCCGGTAGACGAGTGATAGGCCTGAATGAGCTCGCTATCGCTGCCCTGATGTCTGCGAAGCGCTAGCGACGGGAGAACGTCGGCCTCGCACGGTAACGACTCGAACGAGGCGGCCACAACGGCATTGCCAAGGGGTGCGCACACAAGACTCGTGGGAGCGCAATCGGAAGGTGAAGCAATGGTGCGCACGGCGTCTGCGCTCCACTGATGGCCAACAACCGTTGGGAGTGGCGTCTCAGACGACATCGACGCCGAGTGCCAGCGTATGTCTCCGAGTGTGGTTATCAGCATGTGTAGCTCTTGTCCCGACGTCCACATCGACGTCGTCGTTGCGGCAGCAGATCCGAACGACTGAGCCGTGGTGGATGAGGCGGCTTCAAGCCCACCGCGCGTGGTGTACTGAATGAGTGCGCATGACGTCTCGCCCATTGTGTCGGCCAAGACCTTGGTTTCGAACCGTGTTCGGCGCACATAGGTGGCCGCAACGGCAATGCCTTGTTCTTCATCAACCACCATACTGGTTGGTACGTCCGGAAACGGTCCGCCGTCTACACGAAACCACTCCAAGCGTCCGGCAAGGGTATAGCCCACGAGGCCAACGTCGTATTCACCATTGGTGGCAAGCGTAACGTTGTTCACGCGAAGTGTCGAGGGGGCGCCAGTACTGCCGCCAGCCGCAAGGAGGCACGTAATGAAGTCGGTGCCTACGTGAACGTCGGCAGCAGCGTCATCGGCTGGACCGCCGATGTGATTCGTCCAGCGAATCGAGCCATCGGCGTTCAGGCAGACGATGGCGACGTCGCGGAGTCCGCGGGAGCGGAGCGTGGTAGATTCCAAGCGAAGCGAATCGGCGAAGGTAATCGCCAGCACACCGGTGCCCCCTTTCCAGTGAAGGATAGGGCGGGCATCGAGACGAAGAACTGGAATGGTGGTAACGATGGTGGGGCTAACCTGTGCTCTTGCTAAGAATGCAGCGAGCAACCAGGCAACCGGCACCAGCGATAACGCTCGCATTAGGGCCGCACGGAGCGGAAGTAGCCGTGAGTGATGTTAAGGCTGCCGCCAGCACCACGAAGGTTGCCGTAGAAGCGGCCATACACGTACTGGTCATCAGAGCCCTCGACGATGGTCTCGCCAATGGGGGCCGAGGGGTCGGGTTGCATATCGATGCGGCGTCCGTCCTTTGTACGGATAACCATGCGGATATACCGAGGGCTTGACTTTGTGCCAGACCATGGATAGGATCCAGGTTCGACGCCATCCCACGATAGGGTAAGGTTCATGGTATCGAGCTCGTTGATGATACCGTTGAGGGTGACTTGCTGGATACCTAGCGAGGTGTTGACGTTAAGGGGAACGGCAGCTTTGCTTACTTCGATGACAGTTTCGGGATAGAGGGAGCCCGCGACCGTGAATCGATTGACGGCAGGAGTTGGTGCCATCGGCTCGGGTGCATTGCTACAGCCGGCAAGTGCCGCAACGAATGCAAGGCATGTAAGAAGGAGTAGTCTGTGCATTGGATAACCCCGTATGCTGCTTGGGGATGGCAGCACAGGCAAACTTCGTGCCAAACGCCTACAACGGTACGCGGTACTACGTAATTATCCGGCGAGGCCAAGGATTGCCGCCCCTTGCGGAAGAATCCAGATTCCCAAGATGACAAGGATGAGCGATGCCAGCAGGGTGAGCAGCGTATTGCGTGATGCCAGTGGTGCGGGGAGCTTGGCAAAACGCCCCGTCATGTGCGTTAGACCAACGGCAACCAGCATGATCACGGCATGTTCGAGTCGGTGGCGGAGGCCCTCGGAGAACTCGCTCCAGCGGCCAACAAGCACGATCAGTCCGATGACGAACTGCAGGGTGAGCACGAGGGAGTAGGTGCGGTTCGACCACTGTGCTGCCTTACCAAGGGGTTGCTTACGAAGCGTGGCCACGAGTGTCAGGGCGATAGCCACGACAGCAGTGAGGAACACAAGGTTGCGATTGTGGCTGTGCAGTGTGGTAAGGAAGTCGAAGTCCATGGTTTAGCGTCGTTATGTGAAACATCGTGACGTGGAACGGCAAATCTAGGTATGTTCTTTGTAGTTTAGGACCATGAGCACGTACTACATTTTGCGCTACCACGTTGTTGATGACTACGTCACAAAGCGCACGCCGTATCGTCCGGAACACTTGGCGTTGACCGATGAATTTGCCAAGAGTGGGTTCTTATTGTTGGGAGGTGCCGTAGGGGACCCGCCAGATTCTGCTGTGCTGGTCTTTCGGTGCCTCTTACACGAAATAGAGCGATTTGTGGAGCTTGATCCGTACGTGCAGAATGGAGTGGTAGAACGCTATACCATACAGCCGTGGCACGTGGTTACGGGAGTTGTTAACAGTAGTTATCTCGTGGGCAGTAGCAACGTATGAGCAGAGTTTCGGAACTGGCGTTGCCGCGGTCCATTCGATGGGCAATCGTTGTTACGGTTGCACTGCGATTAGCGATGTTAGTCGTTAGTCCGATGAAAGATGAGGGTGCATACGAGCAGCTCATCATAGCACGGAACGCTGTTACTGGGCATGGGTTTGATATGGCGTGGCCATACTGGCCGAATGACGCCGAGCGTGAAAAGATTTGGCAGACGGATCCAACGCCGCATCCAAGTGCCTTTATGCCCCCCTTTGTTCCGGCCTTTTATGCGGCCGTGTACGCGGTAACAGGTCCTGGAGCAACTGGAATCTATGTAGGTCTCGTAATCCAGTGCCTTGTTGGTGGTCTAATCCCGTTGCTTGTGTACAGGATTGCTAGGCGACTGGCAACAGAGAAAGGCTCAACGTGGGCTGCGTGGGCTTCGCTGCTGTATTTGCCGGGACTGCTGTCATCGGCCACGCCGGCCGGAGCCATCTGGTATAGCGTAATGGCACTGTGGGTTATTGACGTAGCTCAGCAGGTCTACGCTAATCAAGGGCGAGCCTGGTTGCTTGGTATATCGCTGGGACTCATGGCACTCATGCGGGGCGAGTTCCTCTATATCGGCCTCGCACTTGCAGCCGTTCCCCTGTTGCAGCGGCGATATGCTCAGACTGCCGTATGCCTGACGTGTATGGCTGTTACGATAGCACCGTGGACGATTCGCAACATCGTGCATCTTGGCGAGCCAGTTGTGATTGTCTCTCATCCGTGGCGCGAAATATGGCGAGGCACGAACCCACGGGCATCTGGCAGCGGATACGATGCCGAAGGGTGGTCGATTTGGGAAGGTGAGCGATTCCCACACATTACAACCAGATTGGACAGTGTACCCCTTACACCTGCGTTCGAAGTTGAAGCCGACAAGGTGTTTCGCGATGAGTCGCTATCGTTCATTCGAGAATATCCCGATAGATGGCTCGTACTGCTTGCGAAGAAGTTCGCGATGCTGTGGACGGTTGATCCCTACTATCCACGTGGAACGAATATTGCGTTTGTGCTTCCTTCTCTTGCTACGTCGGTCTTGATCATCATAGGGGCCTGGATGATGGTAGTGTCTGTACGCAGTTCAAGGACGCCCATCTTCTCCGCTATTCCCATCACCGTCATTGGCTTGCTACTTGTTGCTGTGTTCTCGCTTACCTACGTCCAGCCACGCTATCAAATCTATCTCTTCACGGCCCTGTTCCCGCTGGTGGCTTTGCCACTGCAAACCATGCCGAAGATGACAAGGGGCTTCGGTTTCCTTCGAGGAAGTGAAACCGACGACAGGCATTTGCCTGTTTAGCAGGTTCGTTGTAAGTTTGTCCATACCACTTTATCCACATAACACAGGAGGTTCTATGAAGATATCCAAAGCATTCCTTGCAGTAGCGATTCTCGTCTCGCTGGCTGCCGCTACGGCAGCTACGATGTACGTCAGTCAGGACTCCTGTCCAACCTCCTGCGAGGCATGCCCATAAGGCGTGTGGATTCCCACGCATATCGAAAGGCCCTTGAGCGTGAAGCTCAAGGGCTTTTTTGTTTTCTCGGGGGCACCAAAGCTGCGTCAACCGTACGTTACGAGGACGTAACACAGCAATAGCCCTCTTCGAAACACTGTTCGTGCCAACTTGCACGCCATGAAGTTGGTTCTCCTTGATGTTGATGGCACGCTTACCAATACGAACTCGGTCGATGAACTGTGTCTGATTGGTGCGCTACAATCTGTGCTTGGAGTTAGCGACCTAAGTCGCGACTGGAGCTCCTATTCGCAATCCACCGATAGCGGCATTGTTGCCGAAGTTGTTGCCTCGGTGATTGGCCATGCTGATACCGATGTTATTGCGCGTGTGCGTCATCGGTTCTTCGACCTCATGGAGAAATCCTACACAGAGCAGCCCGAGCTGTTTATGCCCATCGATGGGGCGCAAGGCGTGTTCGGCCGACTACGCGCCGCGGGCTTTCCTGCTGCAATCGCTACTGGTGCGTGGCACGAAAGTGCGCGCTTCAAGATGCGCGTTGCCGGCGTTGACATGCACGGCGTTGCGATGGCCACCGGCGACGATCACACGGAGCGGGCGGCAATCATGCGCATTGCCGTGGACCGCGTGCGCAGGTGGGACGGCGTCGATGTCGATGATGTGGTCTACGTCGGAGATGGTTCGTGGGACGTTGCCGCAGCGGCAACGCTGGGCTATTCGTTCATTGGTGTGGCTAGTACGCCACAGGCACATGAGCGCCTTGTGCAGGCAGGAGCAACGACGGTTGTGTCGACGCTTGCCGACCTCGAATCATACCTCTAGCGAACCAAAGAGGGTTGCGCTAGTCGATCGTGTAATGCGCACCTGTACTACGTCGCCTACCACGTAGTCGCCTACGCCTCCGTCGTCGGCCACATGCTGCCAGATCACGGTCTTGTTTGTGTCGGTGCGGCCCTTCCACTCGGCACTGTTTCGCTTGCTTGGACCTTCTACCAGCACGGAGTGTAGTCGGCCGGTTTCTGCGGCGTTGAGTTCGCGCGAGACGTCGTTCTGCAGGGCAATGATCTCCTGCAGGCGGCGCTGTTTGACCTCGTCGGGCACGTCGTCGCCCATCTTCCACGCCTTGGTGTTTTCGCGAGGCGAATAGGCAAACATGTAGGCGCCGTCGTACTTCACGGCACGCATAACGTCGAGCGTCGCTTGATGGTCTTCTTCGGTCTCGGTGCAAAAGCCAGCAATGATATCGGTACTTAACGCGCACAGCGGCATGGCCTCGCGAATCCGCTCGATACGCTTCATGTAGTGGTCTACGCTGTACGTTCGGTTCATGAGCTGCAGGATGCGGTCCGAACCCGATTGCACCGGCAAGTGGATGTACTTGCAGATGTTGTCGTACGCTGCCATGGTGTCAATCAATTTGTCGCTCATGTCTTGCGGATGCGAGGTCGTATAGCGGATGCGCAACTGCGGTACAGCGCGTGCGCAGGCCTCCAGCAGGTCGGCAAAGTCGTAGTTCGACGCTTCGTCCACATAGGAGTTCACGTTCTGTCCCAGCAGACTCACTTCGCGGAAACCGCTGTCCCAAAGCCCCTTACATTCATCGACGATACTTTGGAGTGGGCGAGAGCGTTCGCGGCCACGGGTAAAGGGCACCACGCAAAACGTGCAGAATTTGTCGCAGCCACGCATAATCGACACCCAGGCGGCGATGCCCTCGGTACGAAGGGGAGCGATGTCGTCGTAGGTTTCAACGCGCGATAGTTTTACAGCAATCCCGTGCGAGCCATGAAGGGCGGCTTCGACGAGTTCTGGCACCTTGCGGTATTCGTCGGGGCCAACGACGATATCAACGAGGCCTGTGTCCAGCATCGACGATCGCAGTCGTTCGGCCATACAGCCCAGCACGCCAACTACACGTTGCCGCTTGCCATTGCGCAAGTGGTCTAGGGCTTTCAACCGTTCGTGAATCTTACGCTCGGCATTGTCGCGAATAGCACAGGTGTTCAGCAGGATCACGTCGGCATCATCGGCACTATCAACTGGCGCATAGCCGTTGGTATTCAGCACGCCCAGCACAATCTCGCTGTCGTTCACATTCATCTGACATCCATACGTTTCCACATACACCGTGTGCGTGGCATTCGTTGGTGTGGTAGGGGGCTCCGGTTGCGCAAGCGGCAGCACGGGGAGGTCGAGCGTGGTATCCATCGTGCAAAATTACGGTTTATCGGCCCTTTGCCGTCCGATACGCCGCATAGGCCACACGCAGACTTTCATCAACCACGCCATGCAGCTGCAGTGCTTGCTCGGGATCTACGTGGTCGAGGTCGTCCAGCAAGCGCAACACCGTGCGCAGCGCCCGCAGGCGCGCTATCAGCTCGAGGAGCTGGCGGGCAAACACGTCGCCACTACCAGCAGTAACGGTATGCTCAAGGTGGTCGGCTAGCGAAAGAGCTCGGTGGCGCAAGTCGTCGCGCCAAACGTCGGCCGAGAACTCGCCGCGCTCGGCCAAATACGCCACGCCGTGAATAACGGCATAGCTCACTTCATGTAAGGGTGTGTCCATGGTTGCCTCCGGAACACCATCGTGGCGTTGGGGCAGCGGAATGTGACACGTAGGGGTGTTCTTACGTTAGAACCTACGTGCAATCACGTTCGGCAACATGGCGCGCCACGTGGGCCAGTCGTGCGTCCACTCCCAACCCCATAGGTCCACTTCGTGTGGAATACCCTTGGCCGTAAGGATGTTGCCCATGGCTACCGAAGCATCGGGGTCTTCGTAATTGCCACGACCCGACAAAAACATAATGTGATGCTTGGATTGCAAATGGCGCAGCCAGTATGGGTCGTTCATATTCGCCATGTAGTCCATGGGCGAATTAAAGTAGCAGTCTTCGTCGAAGTATCCCTTGCTGTACGACTTCAGGTCGTAGATGCCACTCATGGCAATCACGCCGTCAAACACGTCAGGCCGGCGGAACAGTGTGTTCGCCGCATGGAAGGCTCCAAGCGACACGCCCGCAGTGATGATCGACGTAAGGCCATCGCAGTCTCGATGGATAAACGGCACGACTTCATCCACAATGTAGTTGTTGTACTGCATGTGGCGAACAATCTTCTGCCGACCATGCAGCTTGTCGTTCAGCCAACTCTCGCTGTTGATACTGTTAATCGAATACACCTTTACTCTGCCCGCATTGATGTAGGGGGCAATCGCCTCAATCAGGTGAAAGCGCTCGTATTCAAGGTAGTCGGCAGCTGCGCTGGGAAACAGCAGAATTGCCTGGCCAAAGTGTCCGTACGACACGATTTCCATCGAGCGGTCAAGGTGGGGACTCCACCACGAAGAAAGTTCTCTGCGCATAGCGAGGGTCTAAAAATCAGATGGTACGACGACTGCCAAACATACGACATGCTTCGCATAGGGACGTGCTTCGCACAGACCGTATGTTAAACGTCCGCATGACCATCTCGAGTTAGGTTGCAGTTCAAACCAACAATCTATCTACGGAGGAATCATGCGGACGAATTCACAAGTTACACAACGCTCAGTGAGTGAAGACATCTTGTATATGGGCCTGGACGTGCATAAGAACCACATCAACGTAACGGTAATGTCGGACCAGGCCGTGATCAGTCAGAGCCACGTAGCGATGGGCGATGTCGAGTCGTATGTAGCTGGCCTACAGCGGAAACATCCCAACAGCGTGTTGCGTGCGGCGTATGAAGCAGGGTTTAGTGGTTTTGCAACCCAACGCCGGCTTGAAGCCCTTGGCGTGCAGACCATCGTTGTGAATGCGGCCGATGTACCGACAACCGACAAGCAGCGAACCTCCAAGAGTGATCGCGCCGATAGCTGGAAGATTTGCCATGCTTTGCGGTGTAATCAGCTTCACGCGATTTGGGTACCATCGGTGGAACATGCTGGTGATCGCGGCTTGGTGCGCTATCGCCTGCCATTGAAGAAGGCGCGTTCGCAGTCGATGAGCCGTATAAGGATGTTCCTCCACCAGCAAGGTATTGCTATCCCGGACGAGTTCGATCGCTCATACTGGTCCAAAGCATTCCGTGCATGGCTCAACGATCAAACGATGACGTCGGAATCCAGCCAGATGACCTACATGCTGATGCTTGAGGAGTTTGAGCATGCAGACGCCGTGGTTTCCAAGCACATGAAGCTCATCAAGACACTCTCAGAGTCGGATCGCTATCGAAAGAATGTCGAGCTCTTGTGTAGCATTCCGGGCATAGGCGTTTTGACGGCCATGGTCATCCTAACGGAGTTGGGTCCTATCGACCGCTTCTCAAGTGCGGACCGACTGGCAAGCTATGTTGGCTTGGTGCCCATGCGCCATCAAAGTGGTTCGTCCGATCGTTCCATGCCCATACAACGCAGAGCGAAGACAGAACTACGCAGAATGCTCGTTCAGAGTGCGTGGATTGCCATCGGACGTGCCAATCACTTTATGGATGTCTATGACCGACAACGCAAGATCAAACGATCCCAAGTTGCCATCATCGTTGTAGCACGGAAGATTCTGAATACGATTTATGCGATTCTGAAAACCTCACAACCATTCACGGGTTCAATCACATCATCAGCTAAGCGAACCTAACCTAACCTAAGCTAACTTAACCTAACAACACCCAACTCCACCTACGGACACAAACGTCCAGTTTTACATTGCTGTCTAACGTGGGGGGTATGCTCGCATGTAACAGCGGCCTTCATACAGTGACCGCTTCTCTCCAGAGTGCTCCCCCCACAATTTGATATAATCTTGCGGCTATTCATCGCAACAGACCGCTAATAGAAGTATGAGCAGCTTTGTACTGGATCACAATTCCAACGGTGTGTTGAGAGGGGTCATTTGGAAATTTACATAGAAGTTACGTGCTTCGCACAGTTACGTGCTGCGCACGCAGTAGGGGAGTAGAGGTTAGATCGCCCATTTACCAGCAAAGACGCGTTGCCGTGTGATTCGCGCTGCTGCCTACCAATCAACAGAAGGTACACTGGGCGAGAAAACGAGCGTGTGGATAACTTTCGCTTGTGTGTGTGTGTGTGTGTGTAGAATTGTCTTCGTTTTACCAATTCGCACGCTACGATGAAAACTATCCTCTACATTCTGTGTTTGCTAATTTGTGCAAACGTCGCGAAGTCGCAACCCCCGGCCCCTCCACCGGGTTTCAATATTACAACGCATCAATTTACGTATGTCACAGGGGGCTGTACATATACCGTGCAGGCGTACAACTATACTCCAATCCCTCCCGTGACGTCACCGTACGATTGTGACTGGTGGGTTGATGCCGTGTGTCATGATTGCGAGTCCGATGGAGGTGGCTGCAATGCGCTACGTCAGACTGTTGTTCAGATGATCCTGTACAACCCGCAAGGTGACGTGCGTCCAACGTGGCCGGATGATATGAAGACCCGCGTCAGATTTCCACGGTGCATTACACAGACCAGCTCTAACCCTTCATGCTATGCTGGTTGTGGAAGTAGCGCGTTTTGCCAATATGTCTTCACTCACACGGTGGTGTTGGGTGACCCTGGCTTCCCCTGGATCATAGATCAAACAAACCAATGTCTGCCTCTTGCTGCCTGCAGTCAGGACTGTCCTGCCAATTGTCTGCCTTGTGTGTGCTCGCAATTGTAGACTAGGTTAGTCCTTCAAATAATGATCGGCTACGACAATCTCGATGCGCCAACGCCATCGCCGTGAATCGATTGCCATTCGCATGTTAGCCGGAATTCTATAGTGCAATTGACTATTTTCACGCAAGGTTCATGACAGTTGGAATCGAAGTGGATCCAGTTATGCTCAGGCATGAGAAAACCATGGGCACAGATCTGAACATGCCGCTGACTAACGCTACCATAGTGAGTTACTCGGTCCTTATAGCGAAGTTGATTGTTGTGTCCGTGGGTTTGGTGTTTACGAACTCCGCCCAAGCGCAACGGCTCCTATATCCAGGAGTGGTTGCAAACTCACAGATTCTCATTGACGCTGGCAACGGGCGTGTACTTACTGTTGACGCCAAGGGTGCGTTTGTGGAAGTCGACCTCTCAAGCGGTCGACTATTTCCCTCTACGCGTTCTGTCCAAGGACTAGCACCAAACGAGCAGTACGAAGTTATAGCACCCATGAGGAGGCCTAACGGCGCGATTGACGAGCGAATCCTTGGTATTGGCAAGTCTTGGCTCATGCATCGCAACTACGAACTCGTACAGCTGTTGCCAGGCAACATCTATGCTCCTGTAGAAGACGCCGGTGATGCCGTATCCGTGAAGGAGAGTAGCAAAGAGCAACTTGGTTCTATGGTGTCAGACCTCTGGTACTTCAGCGATAGCGTCGTGCATGTCGGTACATTCGACTCGTCGGAGATTGCGATTGACCTAAATCTCGGTCAATCGAGACGGCAGTCGTATTCGCTGCCGGCATTGACAGCAGGCTGTGGTGTCTTGCCTCTCAAACGAATGACATCCGTTACGATGAATGACGTTGAGGTGTTAGTCGACGGTGCAGCAGTCCACGTAATACATAAACGCGATACGGTAATGAATGCGGCTCCATCAGGTGATTCCTGTGTCTGCTGTTCGTTTGCTGTAATTGCCATCGCCGTCGACAGGCAGCGTCGGATTTGGATTGAATTGGGGGAGGTGAATGTAACTGGCGTTAAGAACACTCGACTATACAGAAGCGATGACCTAGGCCGAACGTATAGACTTGTTGATGGTCTTCATCTCGTCGGTATACACGGATCGAGCGAAACACATGGGACACTAGTCTGGTTTCGTGGAGATGTTAATCAAGCAGCAGTCCTGTACCATCTGGAGAACGCCGTACCGGTCAAAGTATCGACAGAGGATAATGGTGAGGAAGACGTCGTTGATTTACTATTCTCACATTCTACTTCAGTGTATGTAACGAACAAGCGGTTCGTCGTCAAACGTGAAGACATGAGTGTAGATGTTCCGTTCACTCGATTTCTGGTTGACGGTGATGCAGCCTACAGTGCATGCCTTCTGGGTGATTCTGTGGCTGTTCTTGGACTGAACGGTGTGCTCTTCCGTCTCGAAAACAAGGATACACAACCTGTCGTCGTTCCCGTTGAAATGAACGTACCCGTCCATGCCGCACGATGGATAAACGACTCAGTGGTTGCGTACTCACCAGGCGTTTCAACGCGTGTATACGGTTCGCGCTCCACCAGTTACAGTATCTCGACGATGCTAGGCGTTGTGAGAAATCACCAGGCAGCACTCCGCCCACTGCTTGCTGCTTCTGGGTATTACCACCAGCTTCCTAGTGGCGAGTTTATGATTGTCCAAACAGCTAGTGCCATACTTTGCAAACAAGAGTTCCCGTGGGACGTTCGTAAGGTCCCGTATCCAGATGGAGTCGTCGTGCGAAGCGACCTGGCGGCTGTAGTGCGCGATACGTTGTACTCTCTGTTGCTCGACGGTGTACTTGTTCGAGTCTCGATGAACTCAGTTCCATTGTATGCCGATACGATAGCTGCTGTACTTGACCTACTTGGTATCGAACCTTCAGTGACTCAGCGGCCCCCACCCCTCTCTTCACTCGATGTTCAAGGCAACCAGGTGTTCCTCGGATTTCTTCCGCTTCGATCACAGACTGATTTCTATGCAAGCTTCCCACATCTCCTCGGTTTGAAGGATGGACAGATTTACTGGAGCTCTAAAACGCCTTTACAGGCGTTTGCAGGCATTCGCTCTTTAATCGGCATTGCCGCCGATGGAATGGTCGTTGATGCCGTTTCGTCGACTCTGATTGATAGCAAGGGGTCGCTTGTGTTTAACGACGTGCATTACGTTCGATACAATGCACAGGATGAGACGTGGAGTATGCTTGGTAACCTTGGTGAGAATGGCTATTCTTTCCGGGTTCAAGTAGCACGGGGCTCGACGACATCCTTCGTCGCCTTAGACTCAACACACCGTTTGTATCAAATAGAACACCTTGGTGGTTCCGCTCATCGAGCTAACATCCCGGATCTTCAGAATCAAGCTCTTTTCGACATCGATCTGCATGAAAGCAATGTCCTGCTATCTGTCGAAGCTGGTTTGTACATCTGTCCCATTAATGCCGTCACTAGTGTTCGGCCTGAAGACGTGGCCAGCGTAGGTCCTATGTCAGTCGAACCTGTACCGGCAAGTGTTGCGGCGAAAATCGTCTTACCTTATGGCTCGGACTCTGACAAGCTGACCTGCCTCGTTGTCAACCAGCTTGGTGTCGTAATCCGTTCGTTCTTACTGACGCCACATTCCAGAGCAGGCGGTGGTGTCGAGGCACAGTTCTCGCTTGACGGAATTGCCCCGGGTGCGTACTTCGTAGGAGCCAACGGTGCTAACGGGATAATGGCATGGTGTAAGTTGCTCGTGACTGAATGACAGTTACGTGCTGTGCACTAAGCAGCAGGAGGGCACTCGGCGTCGAAAACTACGAGAACGGCTCCTTCGTGGAGGTCGAGCGTTACCTCGGTTGTTGTGGCCTGGTTGCGGGCGCCCTCGCGCTGGCCCATTTCCAGCACTTCGTTGGTAAGCGGCCACTGTAAACCACTCGTGGTAAGGCGTACGCTGGGCTGTGGCACTAGCGAGATGATTTCGCGTTGCGTAGTAGCAAATCGAACTGAACCATAGACCGGCACTGCAAGGCGCTGGCGGTCTAACACGTGTACGCTTAAGCTGCGGCCAAAGCGCATGAGCACGCTCCAGTTGTTTAGCGTGTGCTCTAAATCACCGCCATGCATACCAACAACAAGCAGGCGCTCGAAGAGTTGGTGCTGTGCCACAGTAAGCGCCTTCTCAAAATCGTTCACGTCTTGCTCGGGCATAGGAATCACCGTCGATACGTCGGCAAGGAGTTCCAATGTCTCGTCCGCGATGCTGTCTAAATCTCCCACAACATACTCCGGAACGATGCCCATGCGCATAAGCGCGTTTGCCGCACCGTCGGCCGCCACAAGTGGCACGCTTGCCCACGCATCAAATCGTTCGGCAGGGGGTAGGTCGCCGTTCAAGCAGATTATGGCGTCGTAAGACACCTGGCGCTCAAGCGTTATCATACGCGCGCTGCCTCCCACGCATCGAAGATCGACATCATAGCATCTATGCCATCGGTAAGTGCCGCAGGGCCTGGCTGCAATATGATCGACGAGTGAATCTCGTGCATCTGTTGCGTAAGAGCTGGCCGAAAGTGCTCCCAGCCCTCTCGTGCGCGCACTCTGTCGGGCTTGAACATCTTGCCGCACCACGAAGCCACCATCATATCCGGATTCCGCCGTACAGGCTCTAACGGGTCGGCCAAAATCCGCTCCTTAGCATTCGGAAATCGGCGGTTTTCTGCAAACACGTCAATGCCGCCACAAATCTCAATTATCTCGCTTACCCACGTAATACCGGTAATGAGCGGGTCGTACCATTCCTCAAAATAGACAAGGGGCTTCGATGTGCGCTCTGCGCCACGCTCAACGGCGGCATCGACGCGCTGGCGTAACGTGCCGGCATACATTTCGGCGGCTGGGCCGTAGCCAACGTAGGCGCCTAGGCGGACAATCATCTGTAGGATGCCGTCGATGCTGCGGTGGTTAAAACACACTACGTCGATACCTCGCCGAATGAGCTCGGCACATAGATCTGCTTGCAGGTCGCTCCACGCAAACACCACGTCTGGCTGTAGTGCCATGATGTCGTCGAACCGGGCATCGAGATAGGTCGACACCTTGGGCTTTTCCTTGCGGGCCTGCGCTGGGCGCATCGTAAAGCCGGAAATGCCCACGATTACGTGGTCGGCATGGATGGCATAGAGTGTCTCGGTGGTCTCCTCGGTAAGGCACACCACGCGTTGTGGATACAGTGATGCCATGGCGTTACCGCTTGCGCCCTCGTTGCCCCTTACCTGCTGCTGACGGCTGGAGCAGAACATGGCGGCGGTCGTGGCGGACGATGCTGTTGTAGAACGTTTTGTACGAGGCGTATTCGGCGGGTTCCACGTAGGAACGGTTATACACCATGCGGCGGGTGAAGGTGAGTACGCTGCCGGTGGTGGACGTGGTAACCGTGCACGAGGCTACGTCGTGACGTGCTAAGAACTGAGGCACAAGGCCAACGGCTTCGTAGTTGGGCGGTAACGTAACGGTGATGGTTTCGAACACGCTGTCTCGACGGTTAAAGAAGTCGTAGGCATAACGTCGGCTGTCGTACGACAGTGCCTCGTCGGGCACAACGTTCGTGTGCCATGGAATACGAAAGATGCGAGACGTAGCCGCTTCGATTACAAAGTCGGGAATGGTAAAGGTCATCGAATAGGAGATGGACTGCGTGAGCTCGTCCACGCCGTCGATGCTGTAATCTTCGAGTTCGACGTCGGGGTAGTCGGACGCAAGCATTTCCAAAAGCTGCTTGCTTACTTCGCGTTCCTGCTTGTTCTTAAACCACGACCGTGCAGACTGCGAGCGAGCGCCCGAATTGGTGATTGTCTGCTGAATGCTGGCACTAAGGTCGGCATTGAGGGTGACGCTAGTTGTCACACTAAGTACGTTAGGGCGGAAGAAGTCGCGACTTAGACGAAAGGGGACTGATTCGCCAGGTTTGATAACGAGTGCTAGAGCGTCGACATCGGCAAACGGTACCGAACCTAACGGCATGTCTTCGGCCGTCAGGTCCATAAACATCCGGCCACGCTCGGTCTCTACCATCACGATAGCATGGTCGAACGGAAACACCGACGGCAACAGGTTGGGCTGCAGTGGCGACGTGTTGGTTTGCACCAGTACATGCCAGGCGCTGATGTTGCGTTCGGCCAACATTGCAATGCATAACGAGGCAACATCTTTGCAGTCGCCAATACGCGTAACAATAACGTCGCGGGCCTTTTGTGGAATGTATCCCGACTGGCGGAACGGTACGTAGCTGTAGCGAATCTGCGAGGTAACGTAACGGTATACGAGTTCGATAATCTGCTGATTTGTTAGGCGCGCATCGCGTGGTGCCAAGCTGTCCATCAACGTGCGCGTTTCGTACGACGTTCGTGTTCGTGTTCGTGCCACGTCGTAGTACCAATCCACGATGGTCTCCCAGCTTGGTACCGACGTAACATGCACCCATTCGCCCACCTCCATCAAGCTTGGCATGCCTTCTTCGGGCTCGATACCCGGGCGCGGCCCCACCTCCCACACAAACATCTCGCCAAGGGGCGTCGACGTCTTGGCAGGCTTGATGTCGAGGTTCTGTGCGCGCCACTGAAACGCGTGTCCTTGAGGAACGATGAGGGAATATCGTGCCGACATCACGGGATACCACGTGTTGAACTGCGTAGACACCCAGAAGTGCTTCGACAGTTTGCCGCGGCGAAACTCGCGGGCGCGGTACCGAATCCACACGTGGTCGCCAACCTCCAAGCTTTTGAACACGAGGTCGTAGCCGTTGCGGTCGGCCGCTATTTCGCGGCCATCGGCCTTTACTACGACGGCCTTTTCGACGGCAAAGCCGCCGTCGCCCTTGTATGGCACCGACGATTCCTTTATCTGGTCGATGCCACGCACCGTGAGCACTCGCATTACAAGGTCGGAGATTTCTTCGGAACGCGAGCCGTCATATACGATACGCCGTGTGTTGTCGAGCACTACAACTACGTCGTCGTTGGGGAAGTCGGCCGGGCCCGGCGATACGGCCATGGCGCTGTCAACGTTCGGTGGGCGCATGACCGTCCACGGTGACGGCGCACCGCTCATCTCGCGCAGTGCTTCGCGGGCGTCGAAGTTGGCGCGGTCTAGTTCGAGAGCTCGCTGGAACGATGCTTCGGCCGAGGCAGCGTCGCCCACCGTTCGGGCATATAGACCTGCACGATACCACAAGCTCGAAACCGTTGGGGCTATCTCGATGGCCTTGCGCACTTGCGCCAGGGCGTTGTCGAAGTCCTTGCGACCAGCATAGACCTCGCTCATGCGCGAGCGATAGCCGGGCGAGGCAGGGTCGATGTCGAACACACGTTCATACGTGGCGCGCCACTTGGCAACGTCGCCGCTCTCATAGTACAGGCTAGCGATAAGCGTGAGGGCCGATTCCGAGTAACGGGCTGCAAGATGGCGCTGTGCTATCTCGAGGGCAGCTTCGAAGCGTCGGGGTGTTCGTAGCGCAAGCGCGGCGTTCGATGCCGCAAAGCGGTAGACGTCGGGAAATGCCTCGAAGGCCTCCACCTGAAGGCGGTGTACATCCTGTAGGCGCTTGCGCTTCTGGCTGTAGGCAATCTCGATGTCGTACAGCAGTATCGAACCAGGCATAATGGCCCGAAGCTGCTCTAGCACGACGTCGGCGTCGTCAAGGCGCTCTTCGCCCATGGCACGATAAAAAGCCCGGATGAGTACCGACGGAAGCTTGGGCGCAAGCGTCATGATGCGTTCGGCCGTGCTTTCGGCTTCGGTGGTGCGGCCTGCGCGCTGATAGGCCTCCTGAAGGGCATTCAGCACGATTACGCTGCGAGGAGCCAAACGTAGCGCCTCGAGGAGTACCTCGTAGGCCCTGTCGGCTTCGTCGTTCCGCAAGAGCGTCTCGGCTAGTAGCAGGCGGTTGTGGATGTGTGACGGCTGTGCCGCAATTCGTGCCTGAAGGGCTTCGATAAACGGATTCGACAGCACTTCGGCGGCAGGTGGAACGGTCGAAGTAGGACGTGGCTCGGTTGACACTTCCATGGCAATCGGGCGGCCACCGTCATCGGTAATGCGTAGCAGGAAGTTGCAGCGGTCGATTTCGCTAGCGCTGCACTTTACCATAACGCGGTTCCAGCCAGCGCCGAGCGTCACCGTGGCGCGATAGGTGTCGATATCGTTGTTGTGTTCGTCGGACGACTCGTGAACAGTGGTGCCATTCACGAACAGCTTGAATGCGCCCGACGTGCCGAGACGCAGTTGAACGCGTTGTGTGGTTGCCACCTTTACGTAGGTAACGGCGTAGAACGTGGCCGAGATTGTGGGATAGTACCGTGTGAAATCAACCCAGCCATCTAGGCGAAATGCCGTTGGTTCTATCCACTTTACAAGGGCGTCGGAATCACCTTCGTAGGTGGCCGAAGGATCGTCGGCCCGCTCGGGCTCGAACGATCGTTCGTGACCCGACCCGCTGATGTTGTTAAACGGACCGATCAAACGCCACGATAAAATGGCCCCAAGGCGTGCAATGAGGGCACGAGCCTCGGGCAGGCGTGCAGCGGCTACGCTTACGTCGGCCAACCTACCAATGGCTGCTGCGGCTGCCACGCCTGTTGCATCGGGCTTGTCGACTAACGTCCGCAACGTAACAGCAAGTGGGCTGTTGTTGCCTTCGACACCGGAAAACAGGCGTGCCGAACCCAGCGAAGCATTGAGCATTGTGTGTGGATCGTTGCTGGCTTCGAGGGTTTGCCGAAGCCACCGCGCAGCGTCGGCACTCCGTGAGTGGGCATCGGCAATCCACATAAGGCCAAGTGACGACAGCGTATCGCGGCTGTCTTGCCCTAAGCGGCGCTGCATGATGGTGGTTGCCTCGTCGAAGCGATTGTCGAGCAGTTCGCGCCAACCCGGAGGTAGGTCGGTGCCCCATATCACGGATGGAAGGGCAACGGTGACTAGAGTAAGAAACAGCGCACGTCGAAGCATAGAAGAACAAACGGAATTGCAAAGTGTTGTGTATGTTGCACGTATACGCCACAATCTACTGAATCCGCCATGTTTGCCATAACATCAATTCTAGTTCCGACAGATTTTAGTGAAAATGCTCAAAGGGCATTAGATCACGCAACGGAGCTGGCGCGAGTGTCGGGTGCCACGCTGCACCTTATTCACATTGTTGAACCAGTTGTGTACCCTGCAGACTGGAGTTATGCGCAGGTGGGCTTTGCCGACATCGAGCAGGAATTGGTCGACAACGCGGTGAAGGAGCTTGGTGTTCTATCAAGTAAGCTAACGGCCGAAGGATGCACGGTGCAGACTACGGTTCGGCGGGGTCGGGCCAGCGACGAAATTTGTGCCTATGCTATCGAGCATGGAATCTCGATGATTGCCATTGGCACGCATGGGCGTAGCGGTTTGGAGCACTTCTTGTTTGGGTCGACAACGGAGCGTGTTCTGCGCAAAGCCCCGTGTCCGGTGCTCTCTGTACGCCTGCCAGCCGAGAAGTAGGCCATGCCGTTTCTTAAAACCTCTAGTCTTGTCACTATTGATCGGCATATTGTCGAAGAGGGGGCAATGCATCCCGAGGCCACGGGCGAGCTAACGCGGTTGCTCCGCGATTTAACGTTGGCTCTACGTATTGTGGCGCACGACGTGCGGCGTGCTGGGTTGAACGATGTGCTGGGGCTTACGGACGATGTAAATAGTCACGGCGAACGCGTCAAGCGGCTCGACATCCACGCCAACGACGTGATATTTCGTGCCATGGAGCGTGGTGGGCATTTGTGCGTCATGGCCAGTGAAGAGGTCGAGGGCCTGATGCACATACCACAGCAGTATGCCAAGGGCAAATATGTGCTGGTATTCGACCCGCTTGACGGCTCGTCGAATATCGACGTAAACGTAAGCATCGGTACGATCTTCAGTGTGTACAAGCGTCTTGAATCGGAGCGGACTGATGCCGGCACGTTGGACGACGTCTTGCAGCCTGGCTACCGTCAGGTCGTAGCGGGGTATGCCATGTATGGTTCGAGCACACAACTTGTGTATACGAGTGGCAACGGCGTCGACGTTTTCACGTTTGATCCAACGATTGGCGAGTTTTTGTTGACGTTTGAAAAGCTGCGTATCCCGCAGCGAGGAAAGATCTATAGTGTCAATTCTGGCAACGCCCACAAGTGGCCTCAGGGGATACGCGACTACGTCACACATTTGTTAAAACCAAGTGCCGATGGATTGCGGCCGTATTCACTGCGGTATGTGGGAACCATGGTAGCCGACATCCATCGCACGTTGCATTACGGTGGTGTGTTTATGTATCCGCAAGACGCCACCATGCCCCAAGGCAAGCTGCGGCTTGTGTACGAAGTCAATCCCATGGCCTTCATCATCGAGCAAGCTGGGGGCAAGGCCAGCGACGGGCAAGGGCGTGTGTTGGACATTGTGCCTACGTCGTTGCACCAGCGTGTGCCCTGCTACATGGGCAGCTTCGACGACGTGTGCGAGGTAGAACAATTCTTAGTGAATGGAGAACAATCGTGAACCATCGACGATCCTTTTTGGCGGCTAGCGGCTTAGTGGCCGCTAGTGTTGCCAGTGCCCCTTTTTCGACGATAATCGGAGCAGTACCAGCGGCTGACGGTAAGCATGCGCTTCCGGCTTTGCCGTACGACCATGCGGCATTGGAGCCGTGGATTGATGCGCAGACCATGCAGCTTCATCACGGCAAGCACCATGCGGCCTACGTGGCTGGGTTAAACAAGGCCGAGGTGGAAATGGCCAAGGCCAGGGAATCTGGCGACCACGGATTGGTGCAATACTGGTCAAAACAGGCGGCCTTTCACGGCGGTGGTCACTGGCTGCACAGCATGTTTTGGAAGGTGATGGCTCCTGCGGGGAAGGGCGGCGGTGGTGAGCCATCGGGAATGGTCGAGGCGGCACTGCGGGCATCGTTTGGCAGTGTTGAGGCCTTCAAGAAGCAGTTTTCGGCGGCCGCTGGTGCTGTAGAAGGAAGTGGTTGGGCTTTGCTTCACTACAGGCCGGCCGACGATGCGCTCATCATTTTGCAAGCCGAAAACCAGCATAAGCTTACGGCTTGGGGTTCAACTCCTGTATTGGGCATCGACGTATGGGAGCACGCCTATTACTTGAAGTACCAGAACCGTAGGGCCGACTACGTAACGGCATGGTGGAATGTCGTAAACTGGAAGCAAGTCGAAGCGAATATCGCGTCACTGCGCCGATAGACGTCCGGAGCTCACATTCGGGTGAGGGAAAATTAATGTTGGCGTTTCGTCGGCTGCGTAGTTTATCGTGGTATCTTTGAAGCATGATGCGTTGGCGGACCGCCGTATCATGATGCCGGGTCAGGTTTTAATTCAGTGTTCGAGACGGCATCGACACAGGACCGCAGAAGGAAAGATGTATGAACATCTATGTTGGAAATCTACCGTACTCGATGGAAGATGGCGAGCTTCGCCAAATGTTCGAAGAGTTCGGTGCAGTTGATACCGCTTCCGTAGTGAAGGACAAGTTTACTGGTCGTTCGCGCGGTTTCGGATTTGTTGAAATGGCGGAAGGCGATGGCGCAAATCGTGCTATCGAAGCCATGAATGGCCGCAGCTTCAATGGTCGCAACCTTGTTGTGAACGAAGCTCGTCCACGTGAGGCACGTCCGCGTTTCGAGCGTAGGGACCGTTACTAAGAGCCCCGCGCTTCCTGAACGAGTCTGTCAACCAAGGGGTCGTCCACAGTGTGGACGACCCCTTTTCCTTTGCGCCCCTGCGTATCTTTGCGGCCTTCCTCAAACGCAAAGGACTTCTATGCAACTCTTTGATGCCATCACGGAACTGGGCCACGAGCAAGTAGTGCTGTGTTCCGACCCTGTAACAGGCCTACGGGCTATCATTGCCATTCACGATACATCGTTAGGGCCTGCGTTAGGTGGCACGCGCATGTGGCAGTATGCGTCGACAAACGACGCCATTGTTGATGCCCTGCGATTAAGCCGCGGCATGACGTACAAGGCCGCCGTGTCGGGCGTGAATCTGGGCGGTGGCAAGGCCGTCATCATTGGCAACCCGCATTCCGAGAAAAGCGAAGCGCTGTTCAGGGCCTATGGCCGCTTTGTAGAAACGCAGCGTGGCCGGTACATCACCGCCGAAGATGTTGGCACAAGCGTCCGCGACATGGAGTGGATTCGCATGGAAACCAAGTACGTTACGGGCGTAGGCGGTGTAGGCGGCAGTGGCGACCCTTCGCCAGTGACGGCCCTTGGTGTGTTTAGCGGTATGAAGGCTGCAGCCAAGACCGTCTATGGTTCCGACAGTCTTGCTGGCAAGCGCATCGTGGTTCAAGGCGCTGGCAACGTGGCTTCGCATCTTGTGCACTCGCTAGTAAAAGATGGCGCTACCGTGTTTGTGAGCGATATCTTCGACGAAAAGGCCCGCGCTTTGGCTGCCGCCAGTGGCGCAACGGTTATTGCTCCGGATGCCGTCTTTTCCACGCCATGCGACATCTTCTCGCCCAACGCTTTAGGAGCCATCCTTAACGACGACACCATTCCACAACTTACGTGTGCCGCTGTGGTTGGCGGGGCCAACAACCAGCTTGCGCAAGAGCAGAAGCACGCTAACGCCCTCCGCGATCGTGGTATCCTGTATGCTCCCGACTACGTTGTTAACGCCGGCGGACTTATGAACGTTGCCTCGGAAGTAGAAGGCTACGACCGCGACAAGGTTATGCGCCAAGCCGAGGGTATCTACGACATCACCATGAACATTCTGCGCACGGCTGCCGAGCGGAACGTTCTTACCATCGAAGCTTCCAACGCCATCGCCGAAGATCGCCTGCGCAAGGTGCGCCACGTTCACGGCAACTTCATCGGCTCTCCCACCATTCGCGGCGTCTAACGCTACTCTGTGCCACAACAACCTTCACAACCCGACAACGACAGCTTTCCGCTAAGCCAGCGCCGTACCATCAACGGTACCCGCTCTATGGCCCGCGAAAAGGCCCTCCAAATCCTTTCGGCCGTGATTCCTGTCGAGGTCGATCTCGACGTCGAAGTCAACCGCGAGGTCGACCTCGACGTGATCTTCCCGCACATCTTCTTCCGCCAGTTTACGTTCGATCCAGGTAATCCTGAACAAGGGGCACAGCGAATCTTACGGCCCGACGAAGTGCACGAACTGGAAGCCGACGTGCCCATTGTTTGGGCACAGCGCGAAATCGATTATGCCGTGCACCTTGTACAACACACGCAGACCGACTATGCTCACCTGCGAGGCATCATCGATGGCCACGCCCAGCACTGGGACCTAAAACGCATCGCCCACATCGATCGAGTACTCCTTGCGATGTCGATAGCCGAGATGCTTACAAGCCCCGATATCCCCATCAAGGTTACCATAAACGAGGCCATCGACCTCGCCAAAAAGTATAGCACCGATAAATCCGGTACTTTCGTGAACGGCATCCTTGATGCCGTTCATAAGTCGCTCGACCAACAAGGCAAAATCCATAAGACATCACGCAAGTCGTAACATGTGATAATTACCTGGGTTGATACGACCCGACGAACTGTTCCTCCCTTCACCTCAACTTCCGTTAACCAAATGAGAACTCGCGTTCTACTCCTCCTTGCAGCTCTTGCAGTTGGCTTTGCGCCAGCCCTAGCACAGCCTACCTTCTTGTGGTCACGTGTTGGTATCGGCCCAACAATGGACGAGGCACGCTCGATTGCCTTACTCCCCAATGGCGACATTATGATGTCGGGCGTGTTCCGCGATTCCATCGTTTTCGGCAATCAGTCCTTGCCTACGGTTGGTCGTAGCTACGACGCCTTCTTGGCTCGATATGGTCGCACCGGCAATATCCAAACGAGTCTCGCCGTTGGCGGGCTGTACGACGACGATGTGAAGAACATCGCCGTCGACAAGGACGGTAACTTCTACGTCGGTTTTAGTTTCTCCGAGCAGATTCAAATCGGAGGCGATGTGTTCGACGGCATCGACGGCGAAGCCTCGACCGACGTAGCACTGGTGAAGTATAACCGCATGGGAATTCGCCAGTGGGTGCAAATTTTTGGCTCGCCACTCGGCGACGAAGAAGCACCATACATCGCCTGCGACTCGATTGGCAACGTCTACGTTGCAATGTCGTTTGCCGACGAAGCACAGTTTGGTACTCGCAAGGTTACCGCCAATGGCAACCTTGATGTTGCTGTGGCTAAAGTTAATGGTACCACGGGCGACGTTGTGTGGGTGCGCAGCGGTGGTGGCATCGACGGCGATATCGCAACGGGCATTGCCGTTACCCCCAACGGCGATCGTGTGTATTCAACAGGTACGTTCCGCGGTCGTGGTCAATGGAATATGGAACAGATTGAGTCGGTGAATAACCTTCCCGACTTCTTCATGATGGCCTACTCGTCCAATGGCGATGTCGCCTTCCTAAAGCGCGCTGGCTACACCGGCACCGATCGTTACATTACGTGTGCAGTCGACCGCAAGGGTGACATGATTATCACCGGTGCCATTAACGGCACAACGAACTTTGCCGGTACTACGCTTACTGCAACAGGCGAGAATGCCAGCGACGTGTTTTTTGCACGTCTTGGCAAGAACGGCGAAACCAAGAACCTCGTTAAGTATGGCAGCATCTTTGAAGAAACAGGCCTAGCCATCGCCACCGACTCAAAGAACAACGTCTACATCGGCGGCCGCTTCGACTCACTCTCCGTCATCAATCAAACATCGTTGCTGTCCGAAGGCGGCCTCGACGGCTTTGTTCTTCGTTTGCGCGAAAACGGCGACTACGACTGGGTGCGCAGACTTGGTGGCCGCTTCGAAGATGCCGTTACGGGAATCCTCCTAAATGCGAATAACGAGCCCATCGTATGTGGCACATTTACAACCGAAGTGCGAATCGGCGACGAGACCTATGCCGGCAACCGTCTTGCCGACGTGTTTATCGCCACGATGGAGTGCGGCCCCAATACCGAACTGCTCCCGTCGGCTGGACCCCTGCGCCTATGCGCTGGAAGCGATAGTCTGCTCGTGGCCTATCCCGGCTATCCCTCGTACGTGTGGTCTGTCGATGGCTCACCATCTACCATTACGGGGCACCGATTTCCCCTTGGGTCGTTGCCGGTAGGTAATCACACCGTTGGTGTGCGTATTACCGACCAGCTCGACTGCATGTTGTCGTCGGTCAACGTTGCCGTCGAAATCTACGAAGGCATGGCCCAGCCCGAGATCACCAACGTGGCCGATGTTTTGCGCGTTAACATTACCGGCAAACGCTACGAATGGTGGCGTGAAGGACGCCGTATTAACGACGCCAACGCACCCGACCTTAACGTGCAAGGCACTGGACGCTACCGCGTGCGGGTGATCGACGAAGACGGCTGCTCGCGATCGGCCGAAATCGTCGTTGGAACGTCAAGCGTCGACGAACTAGCTCAACATGGCCTACGGCTGTATCCCAACCCAACCTTCGGCGACGTCGTCATCGAAGGTACCCCCATCGGCGCTTCAATCATGGTGTTCGACTTGCTTGGCAACCGTGTGGCCACACATGTTGCCGAGAACGAGTCGATGACCATTAGTCTTGGCCAGCTTACACCAGGCGTGTACACCGTTGTTATCTCTGGCAAGGGCCTTAATGTTACTCGGAAGGTGGCTCGCTGGTAAGCCAGCGTGGCGGACGCACCACGTCTGCTACAACACATACGGCTATTGGTAGCCACTCAGCCAGCAACACGGCGGCGTCCTCTTTCCAGGCGCCGCCGTTTGTGTAATAGTGCCATCCTACAAGGTAGAGCGGCGTGAACAACGTAGCTGCTACGGCAGCTCGCGATGCCGTTAGAGCGCACAGCGCAACCGGCAGGGCGAAGTACCATGGATGTGCTACTGGAGACAGACAAAGCATGGCCATGGTTGCAGTTGCCACGGCATAGGCAGGCGCCCGCCGATATCGCCACAGTACAGCACACGCAGCAATCGCCATACAGGCAAGCAACACGCTGTGAGTGGTGGTTCCCTTCATACCTGCCCCAATCAATGCTTCGGCAACAAAGCTGTTCGCTCGAAACTTTGCGGCAAACGTTCCAAGATTGCCTGCTACGTTGTGGCCCATAAATGGCGCATACAACAGGGCTACGCCAAGCAAAGCCGTGCCAACGGCGATGACCGACGCTCGCCTGCGCACAACAATCATAAGCGGTAGCGCCATTCCCGCTAGGTACTTCATGGCGATAGCACAAGCCAGGGCAATGCCCGACCAGGCAGGTCGCTGCCTATCCCACAGGGCAATCGCAATGACGCTTATCAATGCCATAGCGGCGTCGATATGCGGCTCGCGCAGCCCATGAATCACGAGAATCGGATTCAACAGTACAACGAGCGCTATCCACCGTCTATCGCGGCGAATCACAAGAACCATGGTCGTTGCAAGACCTATCAGCACCAGTTGCCACGCCAACATCCAGCCCGAAAGGGTGGTGCCACCTAACACCGTTATAGCTGCAAACAGTAGCTGCCCCCCGGGAGGGTAGATGGTGGTCATATGCGCAAACTTGACGTCGGTAGGCAACACCATATTCTCGCGCGGCGAAAACGCCAGTCCAGCCACGGCCGGGCTGTTCGGTGGATAGGCATAGGGGTTAATGCCCGACGTCGTAACGTGTCCGTCCCAGATGTAGCGATATACGTCGTCGCTTATCGGCACAGTGTACAGTCCTGCACTTGTGGCCATCGTCCACCCAACCACCACAGCCACCGTTACAACCATCAGTACCTTGGCTAGTTGGGCCAGTTTGTGTCGTGTGATTACCAGCATCAGCGCCACCCATGCCACCGCATGAACAGGCCACAGATAAGGGGCACTGCTTGGCCGTGCAAGCACGACGCTTGCCAGTATTCCCAGCAGCGACACTACAGCAACAGCGTTAGCGGCGGAGCGCATAGCGAGCAATCGTTGACAGAATAATCGAACCAGCCATGACGGTGCCGCGGACTGTTCCAGAGATTTTTGACGTACCGATACGGCGACGGTAGTGAACGGGAACTTCGCAACAGCGGGTTCTCATCTTGGCCGCCTTGATCTGCATTTCGACCGTCCAACCAAAGTTACGGTCTTGCATATCCATCGCGTTAAGCGTTTGCGCACGTATTGCGCGCAGCGGCCCTAGGTCGGTAAAGCGTACGTTCCACAGCAAGCGAATCAACGTTGTTGCCAGCCAATTGCCAAACACCTGCGGTGGCGTAAGCGAGCCGCGCTGGCGCGAGCCAGCAAGGCGCGAGCCGATTACCATGTCGGCCGTGCCGTCGAGTACCGGCTGCAGCACGGCGGCAATATCTGCTGGATCGTCGGCACCATCTGCATCAAGAAACACGATCACGTCGGCGCCTTGGCGTTCGGCTTCGGCAATGCCGCGTAGGCAGGCCGCGCCATAGCCGCGTTCGGGCTCGTGAACTACGGTGGCCCCGTGATGGGCGGCAATGGCAGCCGTTGCATCTGTGCTGCCATTATCGACCACGACTACGGCATGCAGGAGCGTTGCGGGCAGACTACGAAGAACGTTGCCGATGGCAGCCTCCTCGTTGAGGGCTGGCATAATGGCAACAACGCGCGGCAGGTTCATTGATGACGTGGTGGTGTATAGCGCACGTCGTAGCCACGCAGTTGCTGGCGTCGAACATCATTGCGCTCTGCCCAGTCGTCGAGCAAGGCCACGGCATCGTCGAGCGAGCAGCGCAGCACCATGGCCATTACGCTGGCGTCGACCCATCCTGCGTTGGCAATCATGATGTCGGCTGCGGCCTTCATGCGTTGGTGAACGCGTGCGCGTGCGCGCTGCGCCAGCAGCGTTACAACGATGCCCCCTACAAGCATAACAACGAACAGATAGGCAAGGCCGGGATCGGACAGGCGCCACTCGTTGGCAGCTAGGTTGCCAATGATCATAGCGCCAACCATAACCGATAGCGACGCGGTAAACAGGCCGAGGAAGAAGATGATACGGTGTAGCATGAAGCGCAAAAGTACGGCTATGCCATGCGGCCACGAGCATCGGCGCAATGAAGGGTGGTAACTTTGCAGTCGAACACTACTGTCAGGAGACGACGTTGAATCCCAAGATTGACCTGTTACGCAACCTCAAAGCCGAAGCTCAGCTTGGCGGTGGCCAGGCGCGCATTGATGCTCAGCATGCCAAGGGCAAGCTAACGGCACGTGAGCGCTTAGAGGTATTGCTCGACCCAGGGTCGTTTAACGAGTTAGACGCTTTGGCGCGGCACCGTAGCACGCGCTTTGGGTTAGACAAGCAGCGCCCGCTTGGAGATGGTGTGGTAACTGGGTTTGGTACTATCGACGGAAGAACTGTCTGCGTGTTCTCGCAAGACTTCACCGTGTTCGGTGGTTCGCTTAGCGAGGTTCACGCCGAAAAAATCTGCAAGGTGATGGACCACGCCGTCCGCATCGGAGCCCCGCTTATTGGGCTCAACGACAGTGGTGGAGCACGCATTCAGGAGGGCGTGGCATCGCTAGGAGGTTATGCCGACATCTTTCTTCGCAACACCATGGCCAGTGGTGTGGTGCCGCAAATCAGCGTCATCTTAGGGCCCTGTGCTGGTGGTGCTGTGTATTCGCCGGCGCTTACAGACTTTGTGTTCATGACCAAAGGCACGTCGTACATGTTCGTTACCGGACCGGAAGTAGTGAAGACCGTTACGCACGAAGAGGTGACGTTCGAGGAACTTGGCGGTGCCGACACACACAGCGAGCGTTCGGGAGTGTGCCATGGCGCCTTCGACAACGAAGTAGCATGTTTGCTTGCCGTGCGTAAGCTGGTGGGCTTTCTGCCTTCGAGCAACCGCGAGCGCACTCCGGTACGGCCTACCGACGACCCCTTCAATAGGGAAAATGTGGCGCTGAAGCGCATCGTGCCGGAGAATCCTAATCAGCCGTACGACATCAAGGACGTGATACGTGACGTGGTGGACGAGGGTGATTTTTTTGAGATTCATGCCCAGTATGCCACAAACATCGTCGTTGGGTTTGCTACACTGGATGGTAATCCTGTTGGTGTGGTAGCTAACCAGCCGGCGAGTTTAGCGGGTGTGCTCGACATCAACTCTAGCATCAAGGGGGCGCGCTTTGTGCGGTTTTGCGATGCCTTTAACATTCCGCTTGTAGTGTTCGAGGACGTGCCCGGATTTTTGCCCGGTACCGATCAAGAGTGGCGAGGCATTATTCGCCACGGCGCGAAGTTGCTGTATGCCTTTTGCGAAGCCACCGTACCCAAGCTAACGGTGATAACGCGCAAGGCCTACGGTGGTGCCTACGACGTGATGAACAGCAAACACATTCGTGGTGACTATAACGTGGCATGGCCTACGGCCGAGATTGCTGTGATGGGGGCCAAGGGGGCTGTTGAGATTCTCTATCGCAAAGAACTCGACAAGGCCGAGGACAAGACGCAGCGCTACGACGAGCTTACCAAGCAGTACAACGACCAGTTTGCAAGCCCGTACGAAGCCGCCGAGCGCGGTTTCATCGACGATGTGATTGAGCCGCAAGACACGCGCCGCGTGCTGATTACGGCGCTGCGAACACTTCGAAGCAAGGTCGACACGAATCCGTGGAAGAAACACGGCAACATCCCATTGTAACAGAACAGCACCCTACGGTGTTGATAGCGTCGTATCGGCAATCACTGCACACTCTGCCATGAAACACATCCTAACGTTTGCCATTCTTGCGCTTGTTCTTGCTGCCTGCGCCGACCCAAACGGTCCCTCGAAAACCGTTCGCATCAAGATGCAACAACCGGTGTATATGTCGTACGAAGCATTGCGCTCTGCCGTGCGCGTCGACCCGCCACACCAAGTTGTCAAGCCCGGAAAAATCTATGTCTATGGCAACTATTTACTGATAAGCGAGATCGGCGAAGGCATTCATATCGTCGACAATTCAACCAATACCAATCCACGGTACGTGGCTTTTGTGGTGGTACCTGGATCGGGTGACATGGCTGTGAAGGACAACATCATGTATGTTGACAGCTACGTCGACCTTGTAGCTATCGACATTAGCAATCCAGAGCAGGCCCGCGTTGTACATCGCATCGAAGGCATCTTTCCTCAGGCGCTTAATGCTACAGAGTTCTACTATTCCGACCCCGACTCGGGCGTGGTTACCGGATGGCGCGAAGTTGAAGTTGACGTCGACGTAAGCGACGGTCAATACCGATGGGGTGATGTTTCTCTCGATCGGCCTGTTTCAAGTGATCGCGCTGAGGGACCCGGAGCGCCGTCCTCGGGTGGTAGCGGCGGCGGCCAGTCGGGTACCGGTGGCTCGATGGCTCGCTTTACGGTGGTCAAATCGTGGCTCTATGCCGTCACTCACACCGACATGCAGCTCTTCAACATTGCCACTCCATCGCGGCCCTTGGTATGGTCGCGGATTAACCTTGGGTGGGGCATCGAAACCATATTCCCATACAAGGACAAGCTCTTTATTGGCTCGATGACGGGCATGTTTATTTTCGACAATGCAGACCCTTCCAGCCCCAGCATGCTGTCCACGTTTAGCCACGCACGTGCTTGCGACCCCGTGGTAGCCACGGATTCGCTGGCCTTTGTAACGCTCCGTAGTGGCACCATGTGTGGCGGTGGGCAAAATCAGCTCGACGTCATCAACATCGCCGACCTCATGAATCCTAGGCTTGTCAAATCGTACTTCATGCAGGAGCCGCAGGGCGTTGGTGTCGATGGTTCGACGCTCTTCGTTTGCGATGGGCGCGCCGGGCTAAAAATCTACGACGCTTCGCAGCCCGCCAACCTTCGCCTTCTCTCCCATATGGCCGAATGGAACGCCTACGACATCATCCCTTTAGGGGGCACTGCGATACTGTCGACCCGCGAAGGCGTCCAGCAGATTGATTACAGTAATCCGCAAGCGCCACGCGTGCTCAGCACGCTCTACACCCGAAAAATGTAGGGGCAGGCCTCGTGCCTGCCCATGCAAACGTCCCGTGCCAACGTCCCGTGCAAACGTCCTGTGCCAACGTCCCGTGCCTGCCCGTGCCAACGTCCCGTGCCTGCCCGTGCCTGCCCGTGCCAACGTCCCGTGCCAACGTCCCGTGCCAACGTCCCGTGCCAACGTCCCGTGCCAACGTGACATTTGTCATAGTTATTGATTCGGTTGATGACCAACTTTGCTGCGAAATCAACCACACTCACTAACATCAGGACAACAACAATGTTCGTCAAACACTTCGTTGGGCTGTTTGCCCTAGCAACAGTCGTTGCTGTGCTGTCAAGTTGCGGACTCGTAGAGTCAGATTCCGACGACCCTAATGTTATCTCTGGTGACACCGACCTTGAGATGACGAATGTTGGTCAACTGTGGGATGCTGGTCCAAAACTCCACGAAATGTTTCCAGGCAAAGAGTACAACTTCAAGGATAGCGTCGTGGTAAAGTCGCGCTCGGGTGGCGTTGTTACGATGGATGTGAATCTGCAGTTCGATCGTCAGCTCCTTTTAGATTTGGATACTCTTGCAGGCACAAGTGGGCTGCCAATTGAGGCGCGACTAACGATTCTTGACGGCTTGGCTAAACGATATGGCGCCACTATCGACACGTCGCAACCGGGCATCGTTCGCATTCACGCCGAGCCCAAATTCAAGGTCACATCCGAGGGGATTCAAGAGTTTGTGTCGTCGCGTGGTAACGAATCGAAGCCGTTTACCATCGTGAAGTATGGCATGAATGTGGGCGACTCGTGGTCGTTTACCGATAACGATGGCGTGCGCACAACACGCACAGTGTCGTATAAGTCGACGACCGACGATTACGAAGTCTACTTCTGGCGAATCAAGGTTCTCAAGACGGAGAGCATTACCGAGAACGACCCAATCATGGACCGGGTTACGTTCGTTACGAATCACAAGTATGGCCCCGTGGGCGCCGTTGTTCGCCTCAAGAACGGCAAAGAGATCCCTATTGGCGTCTACTCACCATTGTGGTAATCTTGTAGTCCTACCTGCCGCGCAGCGTCTGGTGTAAAAAATTCTGTGTTGCAACACATAAAGATTTTGTAACATTGCACCATGGGCGAAGCATTACGCGACAGACTGCAGCAGCGATCGTTTGAATCGGTGCATCAAGAAGCTCTTTTGAGTCTTCTTGTATGTGCTGATGAATTCAACCGACGTATGGATGCCGTGTGCCAGCAGTATGGAATTACTGCTGCACAGTACAACGTGCTTCGCATTCTTCGCGGTGCTTATCCAAGCGGCCATGCTCGCTGCGACATCATCAAGCGGATGATTCAGCAAGCGCCTGACGTGACTCGCTTGATTGGCCGGCTTGAGAAGGCGCAGCTTGTGCAGCGTGGTGCAAGCGAACATGACGGCCGACTGTCGATTACTGCGATTACGGCAAAGGGTCTTGCGCTACTCGACTCCATGGAGACTGCCGTTGCGCAGATCCATCAGGACGTAGCCGAGCGGATTAGCGAGCGCGACGCGAAGATGATAACACGATTATGCGAGCGTTTGTACGGAGCGTGAATGTCGCGTGGCTGTACCATAACCACATTTCCATAGGAGGTCTGTTATATGAATGCATCGCTCTTTCTTGTTGGTCGGATTCTGTTTTCGATTCCGTTCCTGATGTTTGGCATCAACCACTTTCGATATGCCGATGCCATGGCGGGAATGGTTCCCATTCCAGGTGGTGCCCTTTGGGTATACGTTACCGGTTTGGCGCAGGTGTTGGCGGCGATCGCCTTCCTTAGTGGAAAGCAAATGCGCCTAGCGGCATTGCTTACCGCAGTACTGATGCTGATTTATGCTCTGTCGATTCACCTTCCGGGATTTCTTGGAGCGGGCGACGACATGGCAGCCGGCATGAATGCCATGAGTTCCATGCTCAAGGATCTGGGCTTGGCCGGTGGCGCTCTCATTCTTGCTCACGCGTCCGAGTCGAAGAAATAGGCTCTTCGCCAATCATAGTGGAAAATATTCACATTGACATGTCCAAGTTGCCACAATGAAAGAGTATTGCCGTGCGAAA
>VFQO010000484.1_pt1 | contig 42034 bp, 41 predicted proteins | sample 3512331 | NCBI WGS metagenome assembly VFQO01 (sample SAMN10412371, study PRJNA504923) | tailings metagenome | isolation source: Replicate 3 from Balatoc abandoned mine | place: Philippines: Itogon, Benguet | collected 2017-08-28 | reverse complement strand
GATGTTGGGCTTCAGGCGAAAGCGCACCAATCTGCACGAAAAGTACGACTACCCCCTGCCGCAGCTCTACGAGGTCTACAACCCGATGCCCTACGAAGCCGCGCGCGAGATGGAAGTGGAGCTGGCCATCGGCCTGCGCGAGGCGGGCTACGGCGTGTGGCAGGCCTGAGCGGGGCGTCGAATCAGGCGGTGGTTGTGCCTCGGTCGAGCGTCTTCTAGGATGGATGGCGGCACGGCAGGCTCCGTGCCGTTCGCACGGTCTGGCCCGATGCACATCACCAGGAGATGCCCATGTCGGAATCCGCATCGCCCGCGGCGCCTTGAAGGCGCAGACGCGATGAACGAGAGCGCTCGCAAGGCCCGGCTCTTCCTCGGCTTCGCCATCGTGCTTCTGCTCTTCCGGTCGGAGACGGTGGTGGCTCACCAGCGCCTGCCGAGTCCGGCATCGCCCTATGTGTGGGCGCTGCTCGGCGGCGGTGCGCTCGTGTGCCTGGGCCTGGCCGCCCGGTTCCATTCACGATCGAAGTCCGAGTGACCGCCGTGGCCGAGACCCCGCCCGCCGTCCGCAGCATCCGGCCCGATCGCGAGGTCCAGTCGCTGCAGCGCCTGCCGTACTTCGTCGGCATCTCCGGCCAGACGGTGAACGCCAGCGGGCTGTCCATGCACCTGGTGGTGATCCCTCCGGGGGCGCGGTCGGAACCGCATGTGCACATCGGCTACGAGACAGGCATCTACGTGCTCGAGGGCGAGGTGCTCACGCGCTGGGGCGCGGCGCTGGAACACGAGGTGGTCAGCCGCGCCGGCGAGTTCCTCTTCATCCCGCCGGGTGTTCCGCACGAGGCGATCAACCTCAGCGCCACGCAGCCGGCCCGCGCGGTGGTGGCGCGCAATGACCCGGCCGAGCAGGACAAGGTGCAGCCCTTCGCGCGGCCGATCGCATGAACCGCCCCGTCGATTCCGAAGCCCGCAAGCGGCGCGACGCTGCCATCCGCTCGCAGGACGAAGCGATCGCCGAGCACCTCGCGCAGGCCCAGCGATCCGGTGAGTTGCGCAGCGCGCCGAGCTTCGGCAAGCCGCTGGCCGAGGCCGAGGGCTGGTCGGAGACGCCCACCGAATTCCGCCTGCCGTTCAAGATCCTCAAGAACGCCGGCGTGCCGCCGCCCGAGATCGAGATGTTCCACCAGCGCGCCGCGCTGCGCGAACGGCTGGCCGCCGCGGCATCGGAAGACGAGCGGCGGGCGATTGCCGCCCGGCTCAGCGAGCTCGAGCAGGCCATCGCGCTGCGCCTGGAGGGCATGCGCGCCAGCGGCCGGCTGTAGCGGCCGCCGCCGGCGGCTGCGTGACGCCCGCGCGCACCGAACCGTCACAACGGCGCCATCTGCCGTTCCTAGCCTGCGGCTCCTGCCTTCACTTCCGGAGCCCTGTCATGTCCGATTCCCTTGCGCTTGACCGCCGCCGCTTCCTCCAGTTCGGCACCGCCGCCGCCGGCAGCTTCGCCGCGCCCGCGCTGATCGCGGCTGATGCCAGCCGCCCCAATGCGCTGCAAGGCGTGCAGTTCGGCGATCCGTCCGACGGCCGCCTGCTGGTGTGGAGCCGCAGCGACCGCGCCTCGCGCATGGTGGTCGAGTGGAGCCTCGATGCACGCTTCACGAATGCGACCCGCCTCGTCGGCCCCTATGCGCTCGAGGGCAGCGACTTCACCGCGCGCCAGGATCTGTTCGGCCTGCCGGAGAACCGCGAGGTGTTCGTGCGCGTGACGTTCCAGTCGCTGGCCAACGACCGCGCGCTGTCGGAGCCGGTCACCGGCCGCGTCGTCACGCTGCCCGCAAACCGCGACGACGAGGGCTGGCACCGCGGCCACGGCCGCGGCAGCGACATCCGCTTCGTCTGGGGCGGTGACACGGCCGGCCAGGGCTGGGGCATCAACCCCGACTTCGGCGGCATGAAGATCTACGAGAGCATGCGCCAGCGCCAGCCGCGCTTCTTCATCCACAGCGGCGACACCGTGTATGCCGACGGCCCGATCCGCGAGTCGGTCACCGCCGAGGGTGGCCAAGTGTGGCGCAACATCGTCACGCCCGAGGTGAGCAAGGTCGCCGAGACGCTCGACGAGTTCCGCGGCCGCTACCGCTACAACCTGCTCGATGCCAACGTGCGCCGATTCAATGCCGAGGTGCCGCAGATCTGGCAGTGGGACGACCACGAGGTGACCAACAACTGGTCGGATTCGAAGGACCTCTCGGCCGACACCCGCTACACCGAGAAGAACGTGCCGCTGCTGATCGCCCGTGGCACGCGCGCCTTCCTCGACTACGCGCCGATGCGGCCCTTCGATGCGCGCGAGGCGCAGCGCGTCTACCGCCGCTTCAGCCACGGGCCACTGCTCGACGTCTTCGTGATCGACATGCGCAGCTACCGCGGCCCGAACACCGACAACCTGCAGCCGGTGCCCGGCGCCGACACGGCCTTCCTCGGCCGCGAGCAGCTGGAGTGGCTCAAGCGCGGCCTGGCGAAGTCACGCGCGGTGTGGAAGGTGATCGCCGCCGACATGCCGATCGGCCTGAACGTCGGCGACGGCAACACGCCGGCCGGCGTGCCGCGCTGGGAAGCCATCGCCAACGGCAATGCCGGCGGGCCGCTCGGCCGCGAGCTGGAGATCGCCGAGCTGCTGCGCTTCATCCGCCAGCAGCGCGTGCGCAACACCGTGTGGCTGACCGCCGACGTGCACTACTGCGCCGCGCACTACTACGACCCGCAGCGCGCCGCGTTCAACGATTTCGACGGCTTCTGGGAGTTCGTCTCCGGCCCGCTGAATGCCGGCAGCTTCGGCCCCAACACGCTGGACGGCACCTTCGGCCCGCAGGTGGTGTTCTTCAAGGCGCCGCCGGCTGGGCAGGTGAACCTGTCGCCGCTGTCGGGGCTGCAGTTCTTCGGTGAGGTCAACATCGATGCGCGCAGCGCCGCGATGACGGTCGACCTGCGCGACCTCGCCGGCGCCTCGGTGTTCAGCAAGACGCTGGCACCGCGCTTCGGCTGAGGCATGGGCATCGGGCCGCCTCGCGGCGGCCCGGCGTTGCCTCAGTCGTCGAGCGCGCCCCAGCCCGTGGCGATGCGGCGGTAGCGGCCGTGTGCGTCGAGCTCATCGGCGCCGATTTCTTCGCCCGTGCCCTCGAGCACGTCACCGCGGAAGTGTTCGGCGATCAGATGACGCGGCGCCTTGAACGGCGCGACGTGATAGGTCTCTGCGTCGGATTCGAAGACGCGGAAGCTATAGACCGTCACGGTCTCGGCGATCTGCTGCATGACGCAACTCCTGGTCGGCAGGCGCAGTCTAGTCAGTGGCATCGCCACGTTGATGACGACCCAGTATCGATGCAGGGCAAGCGCAGAAGTCATTGACCCATCGCACGAACTGTGCGCAAGCCGGGGCGACCGCCGCTCAATCGCGGAAGGGGGTGTTGTCCTCGTCCGCTCCGGGCATCGGCAGCGGCAGGGCAGGGGTGTCGAACGAGGCCGATGGCAGCGGCGGCGCGATCGCGACGGGGCCCGGGTGAGCCGCGCCGAGGATCCAGACATCGCAGCGCTCGCGACGGCATTGCAGCGCGAAGTTCAACTCCGGCCCGAGCACGATCGGCCAGAGCTGCGCGAGCGAGCGGCCTTGCCATTGCAGTTGCACCGGGCGCGCGCCGGCGGCGGCATCGGGCCAGCCGTGCAGCGTGGCGCCGCTGGCCTCGGCCAGACGCTGCACCACCTCGTCGCGGGCGACGCCTCGGGCCGACAGCTGCCAGTCGGCGCCGTGGCGCTCGAGCGCAAGGCTGGGCGCGACAACAGGCGCGGCGGGCGCAGGCGGCGGAAACGCGTCCTCGGCATCGTCATCGTCCGGCGCTTCCGCGAGCGGTGCCGGCACCGCATCCATCGGCGCGGGCTCGGCAGCCGGCGTTGCCTTTGCCACCGCGATCGCGACGAGGAGTGCCGTCGCCAGCACGGACGCGACCGCCACCACGGCCAGGCGCCGCCGCGTGGCATCGCTGAGTGCCGGCGGTGGCTCCCAGGGCTGCACCGGACCGTCGCCGAAGCGGCGGTCCGCATCGGCCTGCGCCTCGCGCACGGCGGAGGTCAGTTCAGTCATGACGCAGCGGCCTTGTCATGACCCGATTGATACGCGGTGGCGATGACGCGCCCGTGACGCCCCGCTTCACGCCGCTGTCATGGCGCCCTGCCAACCTCCGCAGCCAACCCATCACGCGGAGACCTGTTCATGTCGGCACTTATCCGGACCCTGGCCAGCACGGCGGCGATCGCGCTGTTCGCCGGCGCTGCGCTTGCGCGCGACGACCACGAGGATCGTCACCGCCACCACGACCGCCAGCGCGTCGTGAACGTCAAGATCATCGGCTTCAACGACTACCACGGCAACCTCGAGTCACCCGGCACCTTCGGCCCCAACACGACGGTGCCGGCCGCTCAGCGCCCGGCGGTGGGTGGTGCCGAATACCTCGCGGCCTACGTCGCGCGCATGAAGGAGGCGAACCCGAACCACGTGGTCGTCGGCGCCGGCGACTTCATCGGCGCCACGCCGCTGATCTCGTCGCTGTTCTTCGACGAGCCCGCGGTCGAGACGCTCAACCAGATCGGCCTGGAGTTCAATGCCGTGGGCAACCACGAGTTCGACCGCGGCGCGGCCGAGCTGCTGCGCCTGCAGAAGGGCGGCTGCAAGCTGGTCGAGGGCGTGCCCGATCCGAACAGCTGCAAGGGCTTCGGCTCGAGCACGGCCGGCAGCTTCGATGGCGCGCGCTTCAAGTGGCTGTCGGCCAACGTGATCCGCCAGGACAACGGCCGGCCGTTGCTGCGCCCCTACGGCATCAAGCACTTTCCCGGCGGCGTGCGCGTGGCCTTCATCGGCATGACGCTCAAGGCCACGCCGACCATCGTCACGCCGGTGGGCGTGGCCGGGCTGGAGTTCCGCGACGAGGCCGACACCGTCAACGCGCTGGTGCCGCATCTGCGCCGCCAGGGCGTGGAGGCGATCGTCGTGCTGGTGCACCAGGGCGGCTTCCAGAACGGCGCCAACAATGCCAGCGACATCAACGGCTGCCTCGGCGACCTGAAGAACAACGACGGCAGCGACAGCGACATCCGCAAGATCGTCTCGCGCCTGGACGACGCGGTGGACCTGGTGATCAGCGGCCACACCCACGCGGCCTACAACTGCTCGGCCAGGACCGTCGACGTGACCTTCGGCAGCGGCGGCACGGCCGTGAGCACGCCGCGCCCGACCGGCCTGCCCAACCGCGCCGGCCGGCTGATCCCGGTCACCAGCGCCAGCGCCTTCGGCCGCGTGCTGACCGAGATCGACGTGCAGATCGACCGCCGCAGCGGCGACGTGATCGCCGTGGCGCCGGCCAACCGCCTGGTCGACCGCACCGATGCCGACATCAATGCGCGCATCGCCGCCAACCCGGTGGTCAAGCAGACGGTCGACGCCTACCGCAATGCCGTCTCGCCGCTGGCCAACCAGGTGATCGGCACGATCACCGCGCCGATGCCCAATGCGGCCGATGCGGCCGGCGAGATGCCGGCTGGCGACCTGATCGCCGATGCGCAGCTCGCGGCCACGCAGCCGGCGTCGCTGGGCGGCGCGGTGATGGCCTTCATGAATCCGGGCGGCGTGCGCAGCCCCGGCTTCGCGTTTGCGGGCGCCACCTATCCGTACAACGTGACCTATGGCAACGCATTCACCGTGCAGCCCTTCGGCAACAGCCTGGTGACGATGACGCTGACCGCCGTGCAGCTGAAGAACCTGCTCGAGCAGCAGTTCCCCGGCTGCCAGGGGCAGACGACGCAGCGCATCCTGCAGATCTCCAACGGCCTGAGCTACAGCTGGAGCGCCTCGGCAGCGCCCTGCGCCAAGGTGCAGGACCTGTGGTTCACGCCGACCGACGTGACCGTGGTGCCGCCGCTGGCCACCGGTGCGGCCGAGCAGATCGTGCAGGCCGGTCTGGTGCTCAATCCGGCGCGCAGCTTCCGCGTCACGGTGAACAACTTCATCGCCACCGGCGGTGACGGCTTCACCACGCTGCTGGGCGGCACCAACGTGCTCGGCGGCGCGCAGGACATCGACGCGCTGGTGGCCTATCTCGCCGGCTACAAGGCGCCGGCAGCGCCCTACGACCCGGCCTCGCCGCTGCTGAAGAAGCCGCGCATCACGCGCCTGCCTTGAGCGGCATGGTCCATCGGCGTGCGCTGTTGGTGGCGCTGGCCGCCGGCGGCGCGCAGACGGCTGCGGCGCAGGCGCTGCCGGGCAGCTTCGAGGCCTGGCGGCGCCTGATCGGCGGGCCGCAGGCGGCGGCCGACGAGACCGAACGCCAGCGGCTGCTGGCCGAAGGCGAGGCGCTGCTGCGCGCGGGGGACGCGTTGGCCGCACAGGATGTCTTCCAGCGCGCCGCGATGCGCATGCACTCGCCGGACACCGAGTGCTCCATCGTGCGCGCCCAGATGCAGGCCGGTGCCTACCGCGAGGCCCTGGCCTTCGGCGCGCACGCGGCGCTGGCGCACCGTGGCTTTGCCGGCGGCGTGGCGCTGTATGCGTGGATGCTGCACGTGGGCGGGCAGTCGATCATCGCAGCCCGCTTGCTGGCCGATGCGCTGCAGCGGGAAGCGGGCCATCCAGCGCTGCGGGCCGCGCAGGAGGGCTTGCGGTCCCCGTGGCCGGTGCCCGGCGATGGATTGCTCGCCGCCCCGCTGCGTGCCGCGCCCTATGCGCATGGCGACACCGGCGACCAGGCCGTGCGCTGCATCGGCACCGGCACGTTGATGCCGGACGGCCTCACGGCATGGATGCCGGCGGGGACGCTCGGGGCCGCGAGGGCGGTCCGGGTGCGCAACGGAGTGGGGGAGACCCGCGCGGCCAGCGTTGTCGACAGCACGGGCACCGACGGCGTGGTTCGCCTGCGCTTGTCGCAACCGCTTCCGTGGCCGCCGGGCCTGTTGCTGTCGCCGCGTGCCCCCTTCGCCGGGAGCCCGCTCGCCGTGGTCGAGTTCGGCATCAGTGAAGAAGGCAGCGCGGTCTGGCCGCAGCTCGTGCAGGGCTTCGCCGGCCGCCTGGGGCCGGACGGGTCGGCATCCCTCGGCGTCGAGCTCGCCCCGGGGGGGCGCGGCGGCCCGGTGTTCGACCGCGCGGGCAGGCTGGCGGGCATTGCGCTGCCCGCAGCCGGTGGGCCGGATCGCCTGCGCACGCTGGAGTTGCCGGGCGAACCTCCCGCAGCGGGCGCAGAGCCGGCAGCGGTAGCCGCCGCACCCATCGATGCCGTGTACGAATCGGCGCTCCGGGTGACCTTGCAGATCCTGCTTCCGAGTTCGACCTGAGTCGCCGGGCGTTGTCATCAAGCTGGCATCGTCGGCGGGCACCATCGCGCGCTTTTGTCCGATGGTTTCCATGCCGATGACCCTCTCTCGCCGCCGCTGGCTCGCCGTTGCCGGCTCGACCGCCTGCGCCACCGCGATGCCCGCGCTGGTCCATGCCCAGCCGCAGAGTCCGCGCCCACGCGCAACGCGTGTCGTCCAGCTCGTCGACACCGCCGCCGACCAGCAGGAGCTGGGACGCGACTACAGCACCGGCTTTCGCGTCGCCTTCGCGGAAGCGTCGCGCAGCGGCGTGCGCCTGCCCGAGCTGGTGAGCCAGCCCTGCGAGGGCACCGCGGCGGGAGCGCGGGCGGCACTGATGGCGCTCGCCGACGATGCGTCGACCCTGGCGCTCATCGGCACGGCGGGCGAGCGGCTCGCCGCGACGGCGGTTTCCGAGGCACAGGCCTTGGGCCTGGAGATCGCCCACCTGGCGCCCTGGCTGCCCGACACCCGCTTCGATGGAGACCCGCGTGTCGTGCCGTTGTTCGCCTCGCGCGAGGTGCAGCTGCAGCGCGCGCTGAGCAGCCTGGCCCGCGTGGGCATCACCGAGATCGGTGTCGTGCACGGCACGGCGCCAGCCGATCGGGTGCTGCTCGGTGCGGTCGCGGAGGCGACGGCGTCGCTGAAGCTGAAGGCCCGTTCACTGGCCATCCCGGTCGGCGCCGATGCCGCCGAGTTCGCCGCCCGCCTGCCGGCCGGCGCACCGACGGTGCTGCTGTTCCTCGGCGGCGCGCCCGAACTGGCGGTCTTCACGCGCGGGTTGGAACGCACCGCGGGGCAGCGCTACGTGGTCTGCCTCTCCGATGTCGACGGCGCCTTGCTCGAAGGCCTTCCCAGCGGCGCCAAGGTGCCCTTGATCTTCGCGCAGGTGGTGCCCAACCCGCACTCGAACACGCTGGCCGTCGTGCGCCGCTACCGCGCGGCGCTGGCCACGCTGTTCGACGAGGCTCCGTCGCCGCTGAGCCTCGCGGGCTACCTGGCCGGGCGCTATGCGGTGCACCTGCTCGGCGGCGCGGGTGCCGCGCCCAGCCGCGCCGATGTCGTGCTGGCGGCCAGGAAACGACCGGCGCTGGAACTCGGCGGCTTCCGCTTCGACTTCGCCCAATCGGCGCGCGGCAGTCAGTTCGTCGACCAGACCTTGCGCCGGGGCGATGGGCGGTTGATCGGCTGATCGTCCGCAGGGCGAACTCGACATCGCCATCAATCCGTCTCGGTAGGGTCACGCGCGCGTCACTGCGGTCGTCGAGCATGCCGGTCATGCTGCAAGCCGACCTTCGCCAAGACCTCGACGACGACGATGGCCGCATCCGCGTGCGCACGGTATGGATCTCCGATCTGCACCTGGGCACGCCGGGCTGTCAGGCGCGCGCGCTGCTCGACTTCCTGCGCGACGTGCACTGCGACACGCTGTACCTGGTCGGCGACATCATCGACGGCTGGCAGCTGCGCCGCTCCTGGTACTGGCCGCAGGCGCACAACGACGTCGTGCAGAAGATCCTGCGCAAGGCCCGCAAGGGCACCAAGGTGGTCTTCGTGCCGGGCAACCACGACGAGTTTGCCCGGCGCTACGTCACGCACAACTTCGGCGGCGTGGAGGTGCTGGACGAGTGCATCCACGTCACCGCCGACGGGCGGCGCCTGTGGATCACGCACGGCGATCTGTTCGACGGCGTGATCCAGTGCGCCAAGTGGCTGGCCTACACCGGCGACGTGGCGTACGAGTTCGTGCTCAAGCTCAACCGATGGTTCAACCGGGCGCGGGCCCGGCTGGGCCTGCCGTACTGGAGCCTGTCGCGCTACCTGAAGCTGAAGGTCAAGCGGGCGGTCAGCTACGTCGGCGACTTCGAGGCGGCGGTGGCGCGCGAGGCGCGCAAGCGCGGCGTGCACGGCGTGGTCTGCGGTCACATCCACCATGCCGAGATCCGCGAGATCGACGGCATCCTCTACTGCAACGACGGCGACTGGGTCGAGAGCCTCACCGCACTGGTGGAATACCACGACGGCCGCCTCGAGATCATCGACCGCGGCGAGATGGTGTGGCGTCCGGCCGCGGCGAGCGCCGCCGTGCCGGCGGCTGGCGAGGTCAGGCCGCCTGCAGAGACGGCACCGGCGTGAGCGCCACCGGCACGGCGCCCGCCGTGCCGCGCCCGATGCCCAGGTACTCGAACCCGAACGACTGAAGCAGCTCCGGCTCGAAGAGATTGCGGCCGTCGAAGACCAGGCGCTGGCGCATCAGTTCCCCCAGGCGTTCGAAATCGGGGCTGCGGAACTCGCGCCATTCCGTCACCAGCAGCAGCGCATCGGCACCGCGCACGGCGTCGTAAGGCGTGGCGGCCAGCTCCATGGCCGGGTGGCTCCCGCGGCGTGCCGCGAAGGCCGGCATTGCCACCGGATCGAAGGCGCGGATCCGCGCGCCGCGCGCCAGCAGCTCGTCGATGATCACGAGGCTGGGCGCCTCGCGCAGATCGTCGGTGCCCGGCTTGAACGACAGGCCCCACAGCGCGAAGACGCGGCCGCGCAGGTCGTCGCCAAAGCGCGCCACCACGCGATCGGCGAGAAGCCGCCGTTGCACATCGTTGACCTGCTGGACGGCGCCGAGCATGGCCATGTCGAGCCCGGAGGACTGACCCATGCGCTTCAGCGCCTTGATGTCCTTCGGAAAGCACGAGCCTCCCCAGCCGCAGCCGGCGTAGAGGAAGTGGGTGCCGATGCGGGCGTCGCTGCCGATGCCCTGGCGCACCATCTCGATGTCGGCGCCCAGGTGCTCGGCCAGGGTTGCCATCTCGTTCATGAAGCTGATGCGGGCGGCGAGCATCGCGTTGGCCACGTACTTCGTGAGCTCGGCGCTGCGCACGTCCATCACGAACAGGCGTTCGTGGTTGCGCTGGAACGGGGCGTACAGCGCGCGCATCAGCAGCGTGGCCTGTTCGTCGTCGGCGCCGACGATGATGCGGTCGGGGCGCATGAAGTCGTCGATCGCCGCGCCTTCCTTCAGGAACTCAGGGTTGGAGACCACCGCGAAGGGCAGCAGCGCGGCACGCTGGCGAAGCTCGGCCTCGATGGCCCGCCGCACCTGGTCGGCGGTGCCCACGGGCACGGTGCTCTTGTCGACCACGACCTTGTAGTCCCGCATGTGCCGGCCGATGGCCGTGGCGGCGGCGAGCACGTGGTCGAGGTCGGCCGAGCCGTCTTCCGCAGCGGGCGTGCCGACGGCGATGAAGATCAGCGTGCCATGAGACACGCCATGGGCCGCATCGGTGGTGAAGTGCAGGCGGTCCGCGGCTGCATTGCGCTGCACCAGCTCGGCCAGGCCGGGCTCGTGGATCGGCATCTCGCCGCGGTCGAGCGCGGCCACGCGTGCCTCGTCGACATCGACGCAGACCACGCTGTTGCCCATCTCGGCCAGGCAGGCAGCGGTGACGAGGCCGACGTAGCCGGCGCCGAAGATGCAGACCTTCATGGGGCTTCTTCCTGCAGTTGCGCCAGCAGCGGCGCCGGGGATGGGATGGCGGCGCGCATCAGCTGCGCCTCGAGAATCTCCGGCAGCTCGAAGACGGCGCGGTTGTGGAGCGAGGCGACGCGCTGCCGGTACGCCGGCAAGTCAGCCAGCAGGGACTCGACGGCACCGGGCAGCTCCTTCAGCGAGCGCACGACGCACCCGACGCCTTGCTGCTTCACCCAACGCGTGTTGAAGCGCTCCTGCGGCATCGTCCAGGCATTGGAGAAGGTGATGACCGGCAGGCCGCGCTGCACCGCCTCGCTGAGGCTCCCCGGCCCGGGCTTGCCGACGAACCAGTCGGCCAGTGCCATGAAACGGCTGACTTCGCGCGTGAAGCCGATCGCGGCATGGGGGGCGGTGCGCTCGAGGCTGCGGAGCGCTCGCAGCAGCGCCGTGTGGTGGCCGCAGACCAGGATCAGCTGAACGTCGTCGAGCAGCCTGGCGATGCGCAGCATCTGCATCGAACCCTGGCCGCCGAACATCACCAGGCCGGTCGGGCGCGAAGGATCGAGGCCGAGCGCAGCCAGCTCGCGCTCGCGTTCGACGCGGATCGGTGCGTGGAACGAAGGATGCAGGATCATGCCGCTGGTCAGCGACAGCTGTTCGTCGCGATAGCCCGCGGCCCGCGCCTGCGCCAGCGCGTCGTCGGTGCCGCAGACGATGTGCTGCGGCAGGCCGGGTTCGATCCAGAAGTGGGGCGGGTGATCGGCCATGTCGGTGAGCACGGTCACGTAGGGCACGCCGGGAAGCGCCCCGTTCAGGGCCTCGCACAGCGCCCGGTTGAAGTTCGGGATCAAGGACACCACCAGGTCGGGCTCGCTGCGCAGCCAATGCTGCTGCAGCGTCCTCACGAGCGAGCCGTGCGCCATGCGGATCACGCCCTGCAGCAGCTTCAGCTCCTGGGCCATGCCCAGCGTCCAGCCGCGCGCCAGGCGCTTGTTGTAGAGGTCTTCCGGATCCATGCCGGTGGCACGGCGGAACCGGCCGGCCGGATCCAGCACCTCGGCGAGGTTGACCAGGCGCACCTGCCAGGGCCGCTGCTGCAGCCGGATGGCTTCCTGCAGCGCCAGCGCGGCGGCACGGTGGCCGCCACCTGCGTTGAAGTAGACGAGGTCGACGGTCTTCATGCCGCGAATCGTCGGCAGCGGCGGTGACGCGGCGGTGAAGGCGGTGCGACAGCGCCGTGACGCTCAGCCAGGCCGGCGCAGCAGCGGCTCGCCCATGCGGATACGCAGGCCCTGCGCCACGCCCGGTGCGAGCGAGAACCCGGGCGGCGCGAAGACAATGATGGTCGAGCCGTGCTCGAACCAGCCGAGCTCCTGGCCCTTGGCCACCGGGATGCTGCAGGGAATCTCGTTCGGCCCCTGGTAGCGCAGGTGCAGGCGCAGGTCGGGTGCGTGCAGGCGCAGGCTGGCCACCAGGATCGCGGCAACCGGCACCAAGGCCAGGGGCTCGCCGCCGTGCACGAGCCGCATCCGCAGCACCGCCCGCTCGTTGCGGCAGAACAGCCGCTCCACCCGCCGCAGCGCGATCGGATTGACATTCCAGGTATCGCCGCTGAGGTAGGTGACGTGTTCCAGCGTCGCGTCGTGCGGCGCATGGAAGCGGTGGTACATCGACGAAGTCAGCCGCAGCGTCACGTACACGCCGTCGTGGAAGGGCGCGCTGTCCTGCGTCGGGCCGAACAGCTCGTCCATCGCATACGGGAAGCCCTTGGCCTGGAACAGCTGGGTGCCGCGCACCGTACCGCACTCGCCGACGATGCCGTCGCAGGGGCTGGCCAGTACTTCGGGGCGCGTGTCGACCGGCCGCACGCCATCGCGCAGCTCGCGCGTGAAGCACTCGTGCAAGCTGCCGAAGCGCGGCTGCCTCGCTTCGGACAGATCCAGGTCGGTGAACAGCCGCCACACCGCAATCGACAGCCGCGCGAGCGCGGGGCTCTCGATGCGGCTGAAGCGGCCCATCAGCCGGGTCAGCGCGATGCGCGGCACGCGGTTGGTGAGCAGGAAATTGAGATCCTCCTGCTGGAAGAAGCGACGCACGGCATGAAGGTTCATGAGCTTGTCAATCGTGGCTGGTAGACAGGCGTGGTCCGCTACGAACCGCACCATGGAAGAAACCTTTGCCCTGTCCGCCGTCGCGCTCGGCCTGCTCGCCTGGAGCCTGCCTGCCGCACACCGACGCCTGCAACTCTCGCGCGCCAAGCACCGCTCGCTGGCGGGCCATGCGCGCATCGCCAAGCGCGTCGCCGGATTGATTCCCGGCTATGCCTATGACGAAGCGCGCTTCTTCGCCGCCGATGGCGCGCCCGACGACGTGATCGCGCTGCGCCGCGCGGGCTTCCGCCGGCTCGCAGACGAGTTCGCCAGGCGCTGGCCGCTGACGGTGGCAGCGACCGCCGAGGCCAGAGAGGGCTTGTCCGACCTGCAGTTCACCGGCAGCTACCGCGTGCCGTTCCAGTTCAGCCCCTACCTGCGCGAGCACCTGAAGATCGGCAGCTTCCTGCGCGCCAGCGACGGCGTTCAGGTGGAGGATCTCGACGGCAACCGCTTCTACGACCTGACCGGCTCGTACGGTGTCAACCTGCTCGGCGTCGACGCCTACAAGGCCTGCATCGACGAGGCCGTGACCTCGGCGCGCGCGCTCGGGCCGGTGCTCGGCCAGTACCACCCCGCGCTGCTGGACAACCTGCGCCGGCTGCGCGAGATCTCCGGGCTCGACGAAGTCTCGTTCCACATGTCGGGCACCGAGGCGGTGATGCAGGCCGTCCGGCTGGCGCGTTATCACATGCGGCGCACCCACCTCGTGTGCTTCACCGGCGCCTACCACGGCTGGTGGGAAGACGTGCAGCCCGGCCCCGGCAACCCGTTGCCGCCGCGCGAAACCTACACGCTCAAGGACATGGACGAACGAAGCCTGCAGGTGCTGCGCAGCCGCCGCGACATCGCCTGCGTGCTGGTCAATCCGCTGCAGGCGCTGCACCCGAACAGCGCGGCGCCGGGCGATTCGTCGCTGGTGGACAGCGCACGCCGCGCCGGCTTCGACCGCGCGGCCTACACGGCGTGGCTCCAGCAGCTGCGCGCGGTGTGCAGCGAGCGCGGCATCGTGCTGATCTTCGACGAAGTCTTCGTCGGCTTCCGGCTCGCACCCGGGGGAGCGCAGGAGTATTTCGGCGTGCGCGCCGACATGGTGACCTACGGCAAGACGCTCGGCGGCGGCCTGCCGGTCGGGGTGGTGTGCGGCCGTCGCGAGCTGATGAAGCGCTACCGGGAGGATCGCCCGGTCGACATCTGCTTCGCGCGGGGCACCTTCAACGCCCACCCGTACGTGATGACGGCCATGCAGGCCTTCCTCGAGCGTCTCGAGAGCCCGCAGGTGAGGGCGCTGTATGACGGTCTCGATGCGCGGTGGAACGCACATGCGCAAACCTTCAACACGGCGCTGGCCGAAGCCGGGGTGCCGGTGCGCGTGGCCAACCTGTCGACGATCTGGACCGTGCTGTACACCCAGCCCTCGCGCTACAACTGGATGCTGCAGTTCTACCTGCGCGAGCAGGGCCTGGCGCTGAGCTGGGTCGGCAGCGGCCGGCTGATCTTCAGCCTGGCCTACGGCCCGGACGAGATGGCTCAGGTGCGCGAGCGCTTCGTCGCCGCGGCGCGCCGCATGCAGCAGGACGGCTGGTGGTGGCACGACGCGGCGGTGTCCGATCGCAGCATCCGTCGCAGTCTGCTGCGCGAGATGCTGCGCCAGCGTTTCTGAGCCTCAGGGTCGCTGCCGCGCGTGCGGCATCGGGTCGAGCAGTTCCCCGCGAAGCAGGTGCAGCGGGGCCTTGTAGTACAGCGCGATGTCGTGGAACGGATCGGTCAGGATCTTGGCCAGCCACAGGAAGCCGGTGCGGGCGCGATCCTGGCGCCACAGCTGTGCGACGCGGAAGGCCAGACCGACGATCGCCAGTGCCAGCCAGGCGCTGCCCACGTCGCGCAGGAAGCCCATGAAGTCGTTGGCCGGCTCGATGAGGCCGAACAACGAAGGCGCGAACCAGAGCACCAGGGGAATCAGCAGCCACGCGGCCAGCAGCACCGTCTTGCGGTGCATGTTGTAGCCGACCTTGACTTCCTCCTTGTACTCGTCGGTCACCTGGTTGACGTGGTCGAAGCCGCGCGGCTCGAAGAAGAAGTGGCCGGATTGGCGCGTGACCATCGAGATGCACCAGCCGACGATCGCCGCCATCGGCGGGTCGATGAACAGCAGCACGTAGGCGATCACGAAGCTGATCGCGCTGACGAAGTGCAGGCTCTGGTTGATCCGGCTCTGGTGGTAGTAGCGGTGATCATCCCAGCGAAGGGTCCGGAGTTCTTCGCGCAGTTCTTGCAGCAATGGATTCACGATGGCCCTCGACAGCGTTGGATGGGGTGACGCGATGGTGACGAGGACGCGTGAAACGCACGTGACGCCGGACCTGTCATCGAACCGTCGTGTCGCATGGCCACGATGCGCCCATGGATGCAGCGCCCGAAGCCGGCTTCGTCGTCGATCACTTCCCCGCCGCGACCCACTCGATGCGGGTCGCGTGCGTGACCGAGACCTATCCGCCGGAGGTCAACGGCGTCTCGCTGACCGTGGCGCGCATGGTCGAAGGCCTGCAGCGGCGCAACCACGATGTACAGCTGGTCCGGCCGCGCCAGCAGAGCGCGGAGGAGCCGGACCGTGGCGATCGCTTCCACGAGGTGCTGCTGCGCGGCATGCCCATCCCGCGCTACCCTAGCCTGCGCATGGGCATGCCGTCCAAGCGCACGCTGATCAGGCTGTGGACGCTGCAGCGGCCGGACGTGGTGCATATCGCCACCGAGGGGCCGCTGGGCTGGTCGGCGCTCCAGGCCGCCCAGCATCTGAAGCTGCCGGTGTGCTCCGACTTCCGCACCAACTTCCACGCCTACACGCAGCATTACGGCATCGGCTGGTTGCGCAAGCCGATCATGGCCTACCTGCGCAAGTTCCATAACCGCACGCAGTGCACGATGGTGCCCACCGAGGCGCTTCGCAGCGACCTTCGCGCCGAAGGCTTCGAGCGGCTGGAGGTCGTCAGCCGGGGGGTCGACACACGCCAGTTCGACCCGGCACGGCGCAGCCAGGCCTTGCGCTCGAGCTGGGGCGCCGACGACGACACGCTGGTGGTCTGCTGCGTGGGCCGCCTCGCACGCGAGAAGAACCTCGAGGTGCTGATCGATGCTTTCCGGGGCATCGAGCGCCGCATGCCGACAGCGCGACTGGTGCTCGTCGGCGCCGGTCCGCTGGAGGAAGAACTGCGTTCCGCCTGCCCGGGTGTCGTCCTCGCAGGCCAGCGCCGCGGCGAGGATCTGGCGGCACACTACGCGAGCGCCGATCTGTTTCTCTTCCCCAGCCTGACCGAGACCTTCGGCAACGTGACCACCGAGGCGCTGGCCAGCGGCCTGCCCGTCGTTGCCTTCGACTATGCCGCCGCGGCCCAGCTCATTGAGCACGGCGTGCAGGGCGTGCGGGTGCCCTTCGGCGATGCCGCCGCCTTCGCCGAGGCGGCGCTCGGACTGGCCTTTGACCCCTCGCGCCGTGAAGCGCTGGGGGTGGCCGCCCGGGCGCGTGCGTTGCAGCTGGACTGGGGCGCGATCGTGCAGCGCTTCGAGGCCGTGCTGGCCGACGTGATCCGCCAGGCGGCGCACCAGCAGGGCGTGGTCGGCGGGTCGCCGGCGCGGCTGCAGGCCTGAGTCAGGCTGCAGGAGCGCGGCGCGATCGGCGCATCAGCACCGCGATGGCCAGCGCCAGCAGCAGGCCGAAGCCCCACATCAGCGGCACGATCGGCAGCTCCAGCGCCACCAGAGCGGCGTAGGCGGCCAGCATCACGAGGATGCTGGCGTTCTCGTTGAACCCCTGAACGGCGATCGAACGGCCGGCGGTGAGCAGCTCGCAGCCGCGGTGCTGCAGCAGCGCATTCAGCGGCACGACCATCAGGCCACCCACGGCTCCGGCCAGCAGCAACAGCGGCACCGCCAGCCAGAGGCTGCGCGCGCTCGCCACCACCGGCAGCAGCAGGCCGAGCAGCACGCCGAAGACCAGCATGCGGCGCGCGTCGGCCAGCGCGACGTAGCGACCGGCCAGCGCGGCGCCGGCGACAACGCCGACCGCCACGGCCGCCTGGAGATAGCTCGCCTGGTGCAGCGGCAGGCCCAGTTGCTCCTGGGCCCAGCGCAGCACGACGAACTGCAGCGTCGCGCCCGCGCCCCAGAAGAGCGTGGTCGCGGCCAGCGACAGGCCGCCCAGCGGATCGCGCCACAGGGTGGCGTTGCTGGCGCGAAAGTCGCGCACCAGTGCTACCGGGTGGATCGACCGGCGGGCATAGCGCGCGCCGCTGTCGGGAATGCCGATGTTCAGCCACGCCGCCATGGCATAGACGCCCAGCAGCAGGTGCAGCGCGGAAATGCCGTGCGCCGCCAGCCCGGACAAGGCCGGGCTGACCAGCACGCCTCCGGCCACCGTGCCGAGCAGCACGGCGCAGACCACGGTGACCTCCAGCCAACCGTTGGCGGCCACGAGCTGCCGGGGCGGAACCAGCTCGGTGACCAGGCCGTACTTCGCCGGCGCATAGGCCGCTGCACCGAAGCCCACCACCACGAAGGCCGCGATCGGGTTGACGCCGGCCAGCAGGGCCAGCACGCCCAGCACCTTGACCCCGTTCATCCAGGCCATCAGCTGCGCCTTCGGAAAGGCGTCGGCCAGCGGCCCGACCACCGGCGCGAGGACCACGTACGACAGCGTGAAGCCGAACTTCAGCAGCGGCGCCCACCAGGCCGGCGAACCGCTGCGCTGCAGCAGTGCCATCGTGACGATCAGCAGCGCGTTGTCGGCCAGCGCCGAGAAGAACTGCGCGGCGATCAGCCGATGAAAGCCGGCGGGCAGCGGCGGCGCCGGCACCTCAGGACTGGCCGGCGCGGCTCCAGGACTTCAGCGCCCGCATCAGCGGCCGCTTCTTCGCCTGGTGGCCCTGCATGCGGCGCAGCACGTCGTCGAGCGTGCGCAGGGCCTCGAGGATGTGGGCGCCCTTGTTGAGCATCACGCATTCGGCGCGCTCGCCCATCGCCGCATCGGTGATCTCGGCGCGCGAGGCCAGGCCGCGCTTGGCCAGCGACTCCAGCACCTGGGTGGCCCAGACCACCGGCATGTGCGCCGCCTCGCAGGCCCAGAGGATCTCCTCCTGCACCTCGGCCATGCGCTCGAAGCCGCATTCCACGGCGAGGTCGCCGCGGGCGATCATCACGCCGGCGCAATGAGCCGCCATCGCGGCGAACAGCAGCTCGGGCAGGTGCTCGAAGCCGCGCCGGGTCTCGATCTTGAGCATGATCGCCAGGGCATCGCCACCGCGCGCCGCCATCTCGGCCCGCAGCATGCGCACGTCGGCGGCGTCCTGCGCGAACGACAGGCCGACGATGTCGGCGTGGCGCGCGGCGACGTCGAGGTCGTCGCGGTCCTTCGCCGTCAATGCCGGCAAGGCGAGGGTGCTGTCGGGCAGGTTGATGCCCTTGTCGGCGAGCAGGTCGAGGCCTTCGTCGGGCGCGTCGGTGATCTCGACGTCGACGCCCCGTGCGGCCACGCGGCGGATCACGCCGCCGATGCGGCCGTCATCGAACCAGACGCGCTCTCCCTTGCGGACCTGGTCGAGCACTTCGGGCAGCGTGCAGGCCACGCTGGCCGGCACCACCCGGCGTTCATGCTCGCCATGGCTGGCGCCGTGGCCGAGGCCGTCGCGGGTCAGGCGCAGTGTGTCGCCGCGGAAGAGCCGGATGCGCCCTAGCGCGGGCGGGAGGCCATGCACGGGCGTGTCCGGCGTGTGCACGTCGCGGCCGCGCAGGCGCAGCCAGGTCTCGGCCGTCAGGTAAGCCGTCTGCCGGCACTCCAGCAGCACGCTGCCGGCGCGCTCGTCGATCACCGTCATGCGGCGATCGGCCGCACGCGCATCGACGAACTCGATGCGGTCGCCGGCACGCAGCTGCGCAAGCCACAGCGGATCGACCTCGATCACGGCGCTCGCGCCGAACACCGGCACGCGGCTGCCCACGGCGCGCAGGCCGACCAGCGCCGGCTCGGTGAGCTGGCCGTAATCGTCGCGCCGCGGCTTGATCTTCAGCACTGCAGGCCCGGCGGCGATCTCGCCGGTGCGGATCTTCGGGCCGGCCAGGTCCATCAGCACCTTGACGCTGCGCCCGCTGGCGGCCGCGGCGCGCCGCACGTGCGAGGCCATCGCCATCCAGGCCGGCGCATCGTCGTGCGCGCAGTTGATGCGCGCCACGTCCATGCCGCCATGCACCAGCGCGCCGATCAGCGCGGCATCGTGGGCGGCGCTGGAGGGCAGGGTGACCATGATGCGCACGTCGCGGCCGGCCGGGGCAGCCCCGAACAGCGCCTCGGTGCTGCGCTCGAGATGGCGGCGGCCGGTGCCGAAACCGGTCGGCTCCTCGCCCGACTGGTTCTGCCACGGCCGGCCGGTGAGCACGTGCAGCAGGCCGAGCACCTTGTCGAGGTTGGCCAGCACGTGCGTCTCGCTGCGGCCCAGCGACGACAGGCCGAGCCGGGCCAGCCGCTCCTGCAGGCTGCGCAGATCGCTGCCGCGCAGCGCAAGGTAGTGTGCGAGGTTGCGCGCGCTGGCGCTGCGCTCCGGGCCGGTCTCGGCAATCCAGGCCGCGAGCTGCTGCTCGTGGGCCAGCATGGCCCGCCGCAAGGCGAGCAACTCGTCGATCAGGGCGTGGCAGGCCGGGGGGTCCCAGGCGCTGCCGGCCGGCGCAGCCTGCAAGGCCGGATCCATCAGCATGTCCATGCGCGCGAGTGTCGGCGGCGCATGTGGCAGCCGTGTGACGCCATGCCATCGTATAAACTGTATAAACGATTTATACGAAAGGAACCGATCGCATGGCCACCCGCAGCACCGCCGCCAAGACCCGACCCGCCGCGAAGAAGGCTGCTTCGCCGGCGAAGAAGCCGGCCGCCCCGGCGCGGAAACCCGCGCCGGCGCCCAAGCCCGCAGGTCCTGTTGCCAAACCCGTTGCCAAGCCCGCTCCCACGCCCGCTGCCGCCAAGGAACCCAAGGTCAAGGCCAAGCTGGTGCGCGACAGCTTCACGATGCCGCAGGCCGACTTCGCGCTGATCGGCGCGCTGAAGGAGCGCGCCATCGGCTTCAAGCGCCCGGCCAAGAAGAGCGAGCTGCTGCGCGCCGGTCTGCAGGCACTCGCGGGCCTGAACGACACTGCGCTGAAGGCCGCGCTCGATGCGCTGGCCCCGCTGAAGCCCGGCCGGCCGAAGAAGGCCGACTGACGCGCCGCTGCCCGCGCGGCCCAGCCTTCCGGCCGTCGCTCACGGCGAGATCCAGGATGGCGCATCGGGCCGGGCGTGTGCCGACCGCTGCGGCGGCACGAACAGGGCCGCGCGGAGGACGCTGGATCGCAGGGCATCGCGCCAGGTGTCGGCATCGAAGTCCAGGGCCGCGATGCCGGCGCTGGGCAGGTGGGTGAGCTCCGCGGCGAGGTGCCGGCCGAGGTCGGCGAGCTCCGGGTTGTGGCCGACCACGGCGGCATGCGAGCAGCGGTTGTCCAGCTCCGCCACGACCTCCATCAGGCGCCGTGCGCTGCCTTCGTAGAGCCGCGCGTCGATCCGGATGTCCTGAGCGCGCAGGCCCGCCGCATCGGCCAGGACCCGGGCCGTGTTCATCGCGCGCTGGGCCGGGCTGGCGACGATGCACTGGGGGAGTTCACCGTGGTCCTGCGCCCATCGCGCCAGCCAGGCCAGTTCGCGCTCGCCGCAGGCGTCGATGGGGCGGTAGCGATCGGACAGCGACATGTCGTCGCAGCCCGAACTGGCATGGCGCAGCAGCCACAAGCGTTTCATGGGCGTGAGTCTCGCGGCCGCCGTGTTAACACTACGTGTCGGTGCCGGCGCGCGCGGCTTCGTTCGTTGAGCAGGCGCAATGATCGTGCGCGTCGGCCGCCGCCACGGACCGCCACCACCGGTCCAGCATGGCCACCGCCTGCGCCAGCGAACCGTCGTTGACGATGCGCAGGTCAGACGGCGCGGGCACTGTCTGCCGCAGCAACCGGGCCACCCGGCCGTCGGCGTCCTCGCGCGAGCGATCCTGCAGGCGTTGCTGGCGCAGGGCCGCCGGTGCGTCGATCTCGATGATTCGAGCCTCCGGCGCGCTGCGGCGCAGTGCCGGCAGGTGCTCGCGCGAGCCGTTCATCACCACCCAGCCGCCCCCGGCCAGTGCCGCCAGCTCGGCATGCCGCACGCCGTAATCGAGGCCGTGCGCGTGCCAGTGGAAGGCGAAGGCGCCGGCCTCACGCGCCGCGGCGAAGGCCAGGGCGGTGAGGGCCTCGTGATCCTCGTGCACGTCGGCGGGCCGGGTGATCGTGCGCCGCGCGCGGTGCGGCCGCAGCGCTTCGGGCTGCTGGCGCAGCCAGGCGGTGATCACGCTGTCCTTGCCGGCGCCGGACGGCCCGACGACCACCAGCAGACGGTGCGACACGGCGGCGAGCGAGCTCATGACGACGCCAGCGGAAAGCGATGGCGCAGCTCGAAGGGCGCGCCCGGCGATGGTTCGACGTAGACGCACAGCGCATCGCATCGCAGCGGCTCCGCGAGCGCCGGTTCGAAGTGCGCCTGTGCGGCGGCCCGAAGCGCCTCCACCTGGACTGCCGGCCAGCCGCCGATGCTGTCGCTGAGCGTCATGTGGAAGCGCCAGTCGTCCAGCACGTGGGCGTATCCGTAGTGATCGATCTGGTCGAGTTGACGTTCGCTCATGCCCGGCCGCGATTGGCGCTGCCGCTCCTGTGGCGTCAAGGGTGCGCGCCAGCGGTCGAGTCGCAGCACGCAATCGTCGGCGAGCACGCGCAGCGGGTGGTCGGGCCCGAGCGGTTCGACGGGCGCGAGGGCCAGGAAGTCGTCGATCCTCGACACCTGCAGCCAGGGCATCGTGAAGGCCGCATGGCCGGCGGCCAGCGTCGCCACGGCATCCAGCCAGCGCGACTCGCAGGCGCCCTCGTGCAGCCGCAGCGGCGCCTTCAGCGTGGCGTGCCAGCCATAGCGCCACGGCGAGCGCACCGCCTCGCTGGTCGGCGGGGGCGCAGGCACGCGGCGCGGATCGCGGCCGAGCCAGCTGCAGCCAGCCAGCCACAGCGGATGATCGGGCGCGGGCGCGAAGTAGACGGCGTGGCGCCAGGCGTTGCTCTCACTCATGCGTCGTGGGCCACGCTGAGTTGCACCGCATCGGCGGCAAACAAGGTGCGGCCGGCCTCGACCGGCACGCCTTCGTTGTCGACGCTGACGAACTGCACCACCAGCACCGGCTCGGTGGCAGCGCGGGCCAGCGCATCGGCCTCGGCTGCGGTCGGCAGGCGGCACGACACTGTGCTGCTGGCACGCTGGTAGTCCACCACACCGAGCCGGCGCAGGGCTGCGGTGATGGAGCCGGTCGCGGCGAAGGCTTCCGCGATGCCGCGCAGCCGGGCGCTCGGATAGACCGTCGTGCTCAGCCCGATCGGGCGGCCGCGCACCGCGGCGCGGGTGTAGAGCACCTCGATCTTCTCGCGCGCGGCCAGGCGCAGCGGCGCCGCCCATTCGCCGGCCGCGACGCACTGGTGCGCGAGCAGCTGGCGCTGCGCTCGCTCGCCCGCCTCGGCGAGGTTCTCCGTCAGGCGCGTGCGGCGCTTCAGCGCGTAGTCGAGCACCAGCTCGCGCACATAGGTGCCGCGGCCCTGCACCACGCGCAGATGGCCTTCGTGCACCAGCTGCCGCACGGCCTGGCGCAGCGTGTGCCGATGCACCTCGAAGCGCGCGGCCAGCTGCGATTCGTTGGGCAGGCGCGCGCCAGGCGCGAAGCGGCCGGTGGCGATGTCGTCGCGCAGCGTGGCGGCAATCTGCGCCCAGCGCGCGATGTTGGCGACGCTGTCGTCGCGGTTGCCTGAACGGTCGAGGGTGTCGTGAAGCATGGTCAATAAACTGTCACGGGGCGTGCGGATACTGCCCGGCATCCTGAGTCGTCTAGATGACATCCGCATGACCACTGCCGCTTCCGCCCCGCACACCGAGCGCGCCGACTGGCTGCGTGTGCTGGCCCGCTCCGGCGCCGACGAGCTCGAGCGCATCGCCGCGCCGGTGCTGGCGGATTACCGCTTCGAGACGCTGCGCGCGCCCGAGCTCGGCCTGACGATGGTGCGTGCACGCATCGGCAACCGCGGCGACCGCTTCAACCTCGGCGAGGCCACGCTGACACGCTGCGCTGTGCGCCACCGCGGCAGCGACGGGCACGTGACCGTCGGCTCGGGCCATGTGCTCGGCCGCAACGAGGCCCAGGCCGAGCGCATCGCACAACTGGATGCGCTGCTGCAGCGCGACGACCTGCGCGCGCTGCTGATGCGTGACCTGATCGAGCCGCTGCGCCGCGCACGGCTGGCGCGCGATCGCAGCGAGCGTGCGCGCGCCGAAGCGAGCCGCGTGCGCTTCTTCGCCCTGCAGCCGGAGACGGCATCGTGAGCGCGGTGCTGGCCGAGCTGGGCCGCGGCTTCGCGCAGCCGGTGCATGGCGCGCAGCAGGTCTTCCGTGCGGTGCTGGAGGCGATGTCGCGCCCCGGCCGCATCCAACCGCTGCCGGGCGCGCTGCTCGATCCGCTCGAAACGCCCGCGCTGGGCCGTGCGACCACGGCGGTGCTGCTGACGCTGCTCGATGCCGAAACCAGCGTGTGGCTGCACCCCTCGCTGCGCAGCGAAGCGGCGACGGCCTACCTGCAGTTCCACACCGGCGCGCAATCAGTGGGCGAGGCGGCGCGAGCAGGATTCGCGGTGACCGAAGCCGAGGGCGCCACGCCGGCGTTGTGGCGCGAACTGTCCTGCGGCAGCGACGCGGTGCCACAGGACGGCGCCACGCTGATCGTCGAGGTGCCCTCGCTCGACGACGGCCTCGCGCTGAACCTTCGCGGACCCGGGGTGGAGACGGTGCAGGTGCTGCGCGTCGGCGGCCTGCACGCCGGCTTCTGGCAGGCCCGGCGCGAGCTGGAGGCGGCTTTCCCGCTCGGCATCGAGCTGATCCTGACCTGCGGCGACCGCCTCGCCGCGCTGCCGCGCAGCACGCGCGTGTCGCTGGAGGGCTGACGCATGTACATCGCCGTCAAGGGGGGCGAGCAGGCGATCGCCGCATCGCTGAAGCTGCTCGCGCAGGCACGCCGGGGCGACCCGGCGGTGCCGGAGATCGAGGCCGGTCAACTGCGCGAGCAGCTGCGCCTGCTGGTCGACCGCGTGATGGCCGAAGCCTCGCTCTACGACCCCGACCTCGCCGCGCTGGCGCTGAAGCAGGCACGGGGCGATACCACCGAGGCGGTCTTCCTGCTGCGCGCCTACCGCACCACGCTGCCGCGCTGGGGCTTCAGCGAACCGGTGGATACGGCGCGCATGCGGGTGCAGCGCCGCGTCTCGGCGATCTTCAAGGACGTGCCCGGCGGCCAGCTGCTCGGGCCGACCTTCGACTACACGCAGCGCCTGCTCGACTTCGAGCTGGCGCAGGCCGGCAGCGCGCCCGAGGCGGTGGCACCCGCGGCCGTGGCCGACGACAACGCCGAAGCGCTGCCCAGCCCGATCGACGAACTGGCCGCGCAGGGCCTGATCGAGCCCTGCGTGCCGAGCGCAGGCGACCCGGAGCCGCCCGACATCACCCGCGATCCGCCCGCCCATCCGCTGCCGCGCAGCGCCCGGTTGCAGATGCTGGCCCGCGCCGACGAAGGCTGGGTGCTGGGCATGGGCTACTCGACGCAGCGTGGCTACGCCTACACGCACCCCTTCGCCGGGGAAATCCGCTATGGCGCGGTGCCGCTGGAAATCGTGCCCGACGAGCTCGGGTTTCCGATCGAGATCGGCGAGATCGAGCTGACCGACTGCCAGATGGTCAACCAGTTTGCCGGCAGCGCCACGCAACCGCCGCAGTTCACCCGCGGCCAGGGCCTGGTGTTCGGCCATGGCGAGCGCAAGGCGATGGCGATGTCGCTGGTCGACCGCGTGATGCGCGCCGAGGAGTTCGACGAACAGGTCACCAGCCCGGCGCAGGACAGCGAGTTCGTGCTCAGCCACGGCGACAACGTCGAGGCCTCGGGCTTCGTGCAGCACCTGAAGCTGCCGCACTACGTGACGTTCGAATCGGAGCTGCTGCTGGTGCGCGCGCTGCGCGAGGAGCGCAAGGCATGAATGGCTACAACTTTGCCTATCTGGACGAAGGCACCAAGCGCATGATCCGCCGCGCGCTCCTCAAGGCGGTGGCGATCCCGGGGCACCAGGTTCCGTTCGGTTCCCGTGAGATGCCGCTGGCCTATGGCTGGGGCACCGGCGGGATCCAGGTCACGGCGGCGGTGATCGGCGAGGACGACGTGCTCAAGGTCATCGACCAGGGCTCGGACGACACCACCAACGCCGTCAACATCCGCCGTTTCTTCGCCCGCACCACCGGTGGCCGCACCACCGAGCGCACCGCCGAGGCGACCATCATCCAGACGCGCCACCGCATCCCCGAGCGGCCGCTGACCGAGGCGCAGATCCTCGTCTACCAGGTGCCGCAGCCCGAGCCGCTCTACAAGCTCGAGGCGCGCCGTCGCGAGACGCTGAAGCTGCACGCCTTCGCCGAATACGGCCTGATGAACGTGAAGCTGTACGAGGACATCGCGCTGTGGGGCCGCATCGACACCACCTACGACTATCCGGTGCTCGTCAACGGCCGCTACGTGATGTCGCCCTCGCCGATCCCGAGCTTCGACAACCCGAAGATGCACCGCATGCCGGCGCTGCAGCTGTTCGGCGCCGGGCGCGAGAAGCGGCTCTATGCGATTCCGCCCTACACCGACGTGAAGAGCCTGGACTTCGACGACCACCCGTTCCGCATCGAGCCGCAGGGCCACGCCTGCGCGCTGTGCGGCTGCACCACCAGCTACCTCGACGAGATCCTGATGGAAGACGGCAGCACGCAGTGGACCTGCTCCGACACCGACCATTGCCGTGAGCAGCAGGAGGCGCGTTCATGAGCCATCCCGTGCTGCGTGTGCAGCGCCTCGGCCACCGCTTCGAAGGCGCGCGCGATGGCGCCTGGGCGGTGCGCGAGGCCAGCCTGGAGCTGCACCCGGGCGAGGTGCTGGCGATCGTCGGCGAATCGGGCTCGGGCAAGTCGACGCTGCTGAACTGCATCGCCGGGCGGTTGTCGCCCGCCGAAGGGCAGGTGCTGTACCGCTGCCGCGATGGCCGCGAGATCGACGTGCACCGCGTCGGCGAACGCGAGCGGCGCGAGCTGTCGCGCACCGAATGGGGCTTCGTCGAGCAGCATGCCCACGAAGGCCTGCGCATGAACGTCAGCGCCGGCGCCAACGTCGGCGAGCGGCTGATGGGGCAGGGCGAGCGCCGCTATGCCGCGCTGCGCGATACGGCCACGCGCTGGCTGGCGCGCGTGGAGCTCGACCCGGCGCGGCTGGACGACTCGCCGCGCGAGTTTTCCGGCGGCATGCGCCAGCGCCTGCAAATCGCACGCAATCTCGTCACACGGCCGCGCCTGGTGCTGATGGACGAGCCGACCTCGGGCCTGGACGTTTCGGTGCAGGCGCGGCTGCTCGACCTGATCCGCCTGCTGGTGGGGCGTCTGCATCTGTCGGCCATCGTGGTCACGCACGACCTGGGCGTGGCGCGGCTGCTGGCGCACCGCACGCTGGTGATGCGCCAGGGACGCATCGTCGAACAGGGGCTGACCGACCGGGTGTTCGACGACCCGCAGCATCCCTACACGCAGCTGCTCGTCTCTTCGGTGGTGTCCGCATGAGCACGGTTCTCGACATCGCCGGCGTGCGCAAGCGCTTCACGCTGCACCTGCGCGACGGCCTGCAGCTGCCGGTGCTCGATGGCGTCAGCCTGCAGGTGGAGGCCGGCGAATGTGTGGCGCTGGTCGGCCCCTCCGGCCGCGGCAAGTCGACGCTGATGAAGTGCCTGTATGGCAGCTATGCGGTCGACGAGGGCTCGCTGTGGCTGCACCGGGCCAGCGGCGAGCGCGTCGACCTGGCCCAAGCCCAGCCGCGCGAGATGCTGGCGCTGCGCCGCAGCGAGATCGCCTATGTGAGCCAGTTCCTGCGCGCGCTGCCGCGGCAGGCGGCGCTGGACGTGGTCGCGGAGCGCCTGCTCGACGCAGAGCCGGCCGACCCGGAGACCGATGCCGACCCGCTCGACGACACGCCGTACCTGGCTGCGCTCGAAGCGGCCAGGGCGCAGGCCGGCGCGCTGCTCGCGCGCCTGAACCTGCCCCAGGGCCTGTGGGGGTTGCCGCCGGCCACCTTCTCCGGCGGCGAGCAGCAGCGCGTGAACATCGCCCGCGGCTTCATCCAGCCGGCGAGACTGCTCTTGCTGGACGAACCCACCGCCTCGCTCGACGCGGCCAATCGCCGCGTGGTGATCGCGCTGATCCAGGAGGCCAAGCGGCGCGGCAGCGCCGTCGTCGGCATCTTCCACGACGAGGAGGTGCGCGATGCCGTGGCCACCCGTCGCTACGACTTCACCGAGAGCCGCGCATGAACGAACAGATCTTCACCAACGCCCGCGTGGTGCTCGGCCAGGAGGTGCTGCCGCGCGCGACGGTGCGGGTGGCCGAGGGCCGCATCAGGGCCATCGACAGCGGCGCCAGCACGCAGCCCGGCGCGATCGATTTCGACGGCGACTGGCTGCTGCCGGGGCTCGTCGAGGTGCACACCGACAACCTCGAGCGCCACGTGATGCCGCGCCCGAAGGTCACCTTCCCGATGCGCGCGGCGGTGCAGGCGCACGACGCCGAGCTGGCCGCGGCCGGCATCACCACGGTGCTCGATGCGATCGGCGTCGGCGACCCGTATGGCGACGGCTTCCGCTCGCGCGACCAGAGCGCGCTGCTGGGCGTGCTCGACCAGCTGGAGTCGGCCGGCGCGCTGCGTTGCCAGCACCTGATCCACGTGCGCTGCGAGCTGCCGGCGCCGAACGCGCAGGAACTTTTCGAGCCCTTCGCCGGCCACCGGCGGCTGCGCCTGATCTCGCTGATGGACCACACACCCGGGCAACGGCAGTGGACCGACGTCGAGCAGGCGCGCATCTACTACACCGGCAAGAAGGGCTGGAGCGATGCGCAGTTCGACGAGGAGGTGCGCATCGCCCCGCAGCGGCAGGCGCAGTATGCGCAGCCAAACCGCCAGTGGTTCGCCGACTTCGCCCGCGGGCATGGCGTGGCGCTGGCCACGCACGACGACACCACGCTCGAGCACGTCGAGGAGGCGCGCGCACTCGGCGCCTCGATGAGCGAGTTCCCGACCACGCTGGCAGCGGCGCGCCATGCGCACGCCCATGGGCTGAAGACGATCGCCGGGGCGCCGAATGTCGTGCGCGGCGGCTCGCATTCGGGCAACGTCGCCGCCGCCACGCTGGCGCGCGAAGGCGTGCTCGACGGCCTGTCGTCCGACTACGTGCCCGGCAGCCTGCTGCAGGCCGCCTGGGTGCTGCACCGCGACGCCGGATTCTCGTTGCCCGAGGCGATGCGCGTGGTGGCGCGCGGCCCGGCCGAAGCCGCCGGTCTGCACGACCGCGGCGAGATCGCGCCGGGCCTGCGTGGTGACTTGCTGCGCGTGCGCGAGATCGAGGCGCACCCGGTGGTGCGCGAGGTGTACGTGGCGGGGCGGCGCGTGGCCTGATCGCCGCCATGTTCGACCCCTACGGCTAGGGGTCGGCGGTTCCCCTGGATGGCACGGGCGGACGAGGCATGTGCTGCCTACCCTGCCTGGGTCACTCAACCCCGGGAGCTGTCATGCCCACGATCGACCCACCGCTGCCTTTCGTTCCGAACGGCCTGCCGCCGATGCACCGCCGCCTGCTGGAGGCCAACTGGCGCCGCCGGCTCGACTTCCAGATCGACCCGTCGCGCATCTACCCGTGGTGGTCGCGCTGCACCGTGCGGGTGCTGCTGGTGACAGACGGCGGCCTGGACTTCGGCCGCGGCGATTTCGGCCTGTCCGCCTTCGTCTCGATCCTGCTCAACGATGCGCCTGCGCGCGTCAGGTTCGAGCTGACGCTGGCCCACCTCGGCTCGAGCGTCAGCGATGCAGCGGTGATGAAGGGCGAGCCCGGCATCGCGCGCAGCATCAAGGGTTTCCGCTTCGACGAGCCCGGCCACTTCGCGGCCGACATGTACGACGAGGTCTGGCTGTTCGGCATCGAGACGAACTACCAGCAGGACTTCTATGCGGAACGACGGGCCAATCCGACGCGCTATCCGGCCGCGCGGCTGGGCGATGCCGAGCTGGCCCGGCTCGGCGAGTTCATGAACCGCAGGGCCGCGGACGGCAGCCCCACCGGCGGCGGCGTATTCGCCACCGGCGACCATGGCGCGCTCGGCCGCGCGCTGTGCGGCAGCCTGATGCGGGTGCGCAGCATGCGCCACTGGGACAGCTTCACGCTGCCGGGCTCGACGCAGGACGAGGTCAGCATGAACGGCCCGAAGCGCAACGACACCAACCACGCGGGGCACGACGCCGGCACGCAGTTCAGCGACCAGAGCGACGACATCCCGCAGACCATCCAGCCGACGCTGTATGCGGCACGGGTGAGCCGCTACACCAAGGCGCGCTGGCCGCACCCGCTGCTGTGCGGCACCGCCGGCGTGATCGACGTGCTGCCCGATCATCCGCACGAGGGCGAATGCCGGCTGCCCGACAGCCTCACGCTGAACGACCCGTTCGGCGGCGGCGAGGAGTACCCGATGGCCACCGCCGGTGGCCTGCGCATCTCGCCGGAGATCGTCGCGATGGCGCAGGTGCCGGCCGGCAACACCGCCGACAAGGGCGGCAGCAAGATGCCGACCATCGCCCACCGCTTCCCGGTGATCAGTGCCTACGACGGCCACCTCGCCGGCGTGGGCCGCGTGGTCTGCGACTCGACCTGGCACCACTTCGTCAACGTCAACTTGATCGGCGTGGCCGAGGGGGGCGTCTTCGACCAGTTCGACATGCTGTTCGGCGACCACCACCCCGGCGAGCATGCGAGCAAGCATGATGGCTTCCTCAGCTCGGCCTCGGGCCGCGCGGCGCTGGACCGCATCCGCAACTACTACACCAACATCGGCGTGTGGCTGGCGCCGCGGCCGCTGCAGACCTGCTTCAACCGCAAGGCCTGGTGGCAGATCGTCTACGGCGAGCGGGTGATGGAGGCGGCGCTGGTGAACCCCGACGTCGCCTTCGCGAAGATCCCGCTCGATGTCTTCCACTCGATCGGCGTGCATGCCCGCGACGCCTTCGGCCGCCGCGCCTCGCAGTGCCAGAGCCTGCAGTTCGTGATCGACTGGCTGCCGGAGATCCTGCCGGAGCTGGTGCCCTGGGTGAACCCGTGGGATCCGGTCACGCGCGGGGGCAAGGCCGTCTCGCCGGTGCTGCCGGTGATCGACCCCTGGCCGGTGATCCATGCGTCGCTGGGCGCCGCGATCGTCTCGATGCGCCAGGCGCAGCCGCAGCCGCCGGAGAAGATCGGTGCGGAAGCGGAGCGGGCCGTGCAGGCCGCGCTGCTCGAGGGCGGCCGGGCCGGTGCGTCGCTCGCGCTGAAGGAGTACAGCCGCAGCGTCGGGCTGCTGAACCGCTCGATGAAGCTGGGCTGAGGCGGCGCGGCTCAGACTGCGTCCAGCGCCCCGATGCCGGTCTTCGAGTCGGCAAAGGGGCGCCCGCGGAGTTCGTCGAGCAGCGCCAGGTACCAGTCGATCGGCGGCGTGCGCCGCCCCGGCTCCTTGGCCAGATCATCCCAGCGGCGCAGCTGCATTGCGTCGAGCGCGAACGGCAGATCCTCGAAGCGCTCCATCTCATCGTCGCGCATCGGGCCGCCCTGCAGCGCGAGCGAGTGCACCGAGGCCGGCGAGAGGGTGCGCGCGTAAGGCTCGTCGATGCGCACCAGGTAGCGCTTGGCCTGCACGTGCAGGCGCACCGGCTCGGTCACCGCCGCGTCGAACGCGGACGCGAGGAAGGGGATGGCCGTCTCCTCGTGGCGGTCGTCGACACGGTCGTTGCGCGCCACCGCCTCGGCGGCGAGGAAGTGGCCCACGTCGTGCAGGAAGGCGGCGGCGACGAGGCTCTGGTCGGCATGCGCCCATTCGGCAAGCTGCGCGCACTGCAGCGCATGCTCCAGCGCGCTGACGGCCTCGCGGCGCGCGCCGTCGTAGGCGAGGTGGCCGTGCGTGGCAAACAGCCGGTCGATCTGCTCGACGATGTCCATGCGGAGCTCCGTTTCGTTCAGATGAGGCGCTTGCGCAGTTGCGCCGAGACCATATCGATCACCGACACCGAGACCACCAGCATCAGCAGCACCGCGGCGGTCTGCGCATACTGGAAGCCGCGGATCACCTCCCACAGCACCATGCCGATGCCGCCGGCGCCGACCATGCCCACCACCGACGCCGAGCGCACGTTGGCCTCGAAGCGGTACAGCGCGTAGGAGATCCACAGCGGCATCACCTGCGGGATCACGCCGAAGACGATCTCCGCCAGCGGATGCGCGCCGGTGGCGCGGATGCCTTCCACCGGCTGCGGGTCGATGGCCTCGACGGCCTCCGAGAACAGCTTGGCCAGCGTGCCGGTGGTGTGCACCCACAGCGCCAGCACGCCGGCAAACGGCCCGAGCCCGACCGCCACCACGAACAGCAGCGCGAACACCATCTCGTTGATCGCGCGGCAGGCATCGAGCAGGCGGCGCACCGGCTGGTGGATCCACCACGGCGTGATGTTGCCCGCGGCCAGCAGCGCCAGCGGCACCGAGCAGGCGATCGCCAGCGCGGTACCCCACAGCGCGATCTGCAGCGTGACCACCATCTCCGACAGGTAGTAGCGCCACTCCGCAAAATCCGGCGGGAAGAAGCCGCGCATGTACTCGGCCATGTTGCCCGCGTCGCGGAACAGGTCGAGCGGGCGCATGTCGGCGCCCTGCCAGCTGCCGGCGAGCACGGCCAGCAGCAGGCCCCAGCCGAACAGTGCCGGCCACGAGGACCCGGGCCGCTCGGGCAGCGTGGTGCGCAGCGGCACCGGCAAGCTGGTCGTGTTCATGCGCTGGCTCGTGTCACTTCGCGACGCTGGCGACCTGGCGGCCGAGTTCGGCCAGACGCTCGTCGAGATCCTTGAGCTTGCGCGCCTTGTCCTCAGCGGCCATCGCGGTGTCGGCCTCGACCTTGTTGCGCTCGCGCGCCAGCTCCAGCTGGCGGATCGGCAGCAGCTGGTTGTTGTCGGAGGCCATGAAGCTGCCGATCGTCAGCGTGGCGAGGATCTCCTTCTCGCGGGCATCCTTGCCGTAGGTGAGGAAGAAGTCCTTCACCTTCTTCTTCGTCTCGGCGTCCAGGTCCTTGCGCCAGGCCATCGGGTCGCTGGCGATCTGCGGCGAGCGCCACACCACGCGGATGTCGGCGGCCTTCTCGGGCAGCTTGATCTTCATGCGGTCGACGCCGTCGCTGGCCACGGTGGCCACGTCGATCTGCCTGTTGGCCACCGCGAGGATGTTGGTCTCGTGGTTGGCGCGCACGGTGCGCTTGAAATCCTTCATCGGGTCGACGCCGTTCTGAGAGAAGGCGTAGTAGCCCGGCACCAGCGAGCCGCTGGTGGAGTTCGGGTCGCCGAAGCCGAGGGTGAGCTGCTGGCGCTCCTTCAGCACGTCCTGCAGCGTCTGCAGCTTGCTGTCCTTGTGGACGATCATCAGGCTCCAGTAGCCGGTGCCGCCGTCGGGTTGCACCATGCGGGCGAACACCTCGGCGCCGGCGCGGTCCACCGCCTCCATCGCCGACTTGTTGCCGAACCAGGCCACCTGCACCTTGTTGAAGCGCATGCCTTCGATGATCCCGGCGTAGTCGGGCGCAAAGAAGGCGTTGACCTTCACGCCGGTGGTCTTCTGCAGGTCGTCGAGCAGCGGCTGCCAGCTGCTCTTGAGGTTGGCCGATGACTCGGTGGAGATGAAGCCGAAGCCGATCTCCTTGGTCTGTGCGCCGGCCGTGGCGGACAGCCCCAAGCCGGTGGCCAGGGCAAGCGTGGTGATCCAGGTCTTCATGGGTGCTCCTAGGAAGGGTGGGGGTTCAGGCGGCGCGCAGCTCGGGCAGGGCCAGCGGCACCTGCCGCTCGCCGAGCGAACCGTCGTCGGCCGAAGGGGCGAAGAGTTCGTGCGTCTGCGCGCCGTACAGCGCGCGCAGCCGGTCGGCGCCGAGCTCGCGTGTCGGGCCGTCGTAGACCACCTCGCCGGCGCGCAGCGCGATCGTGCGCGGGCAGAAGGCGAAGGCATGCTCGACCTGGTGCAGCGACACCAGCACCGTCACGCCCAGCTCGCGATTCAGTTCGGCCAGCAGTTCCATCACGCGGTGGCTGGAAGCCGGGTCGAGCGAGGCCACCGGTTCGTCGGCGAGGATCACGCGGGCCTCCTGCACCAGCGCGCGCGAGATCGCCGCGCGCTGCTGCTGGCCGCCGGAGAGCGTGGAGGCGCGCTGCCAGGCGCAGCGCTCGATGCCCACGCGCTGCAGCGCCTGCCAGGCCCGCTGATGCTCGGCCTCGGGCAGGCGGCGCAGCATCGCGCGCCACAGCGGCTGGCGGTGCAGCGCACCGGCCATCACGTTGACCATCACCGGCAGGCGGTCGACGAGGTTGAACTGCTGGAAGATCGCCGCCACTTCGGCACGCTGGCGGCGGATGTCGCGCGCGAGCACGCCGCCGCTCTGCACGGTACGGCCGAGCACGCGCACCACGCTGCCGTCACCCGTATCGGCGCGATGGAGGCCGTTCAAGTGGCGCAGCAGCGTGGATTTGCCGGACCCGGAAGCGCCGAGCAGGGCCACCATCTCGCCCTGCGCCACGCGCAGCGACACGCCACGCAGCGCAGGTGTGCCATTGAAGCTCTTGCGCAGCGACTCGACCTCGATCGCGGGTTGATCCATCGCGTTCTCCCGGTTGGAACGCGCGGATCATCTAGACGGGTCGTGACGGTGGCGTGACGGTTTCACGACATCGTCGCGCTGGGGTCGGCGTCCCTGAGTTCCGCGGCGATGTCGAAGAAGGTGGCCACCAGCGGCGACGGCCGCCGCTCGCGCCGGCACATCAGATGCACGTGGGTGGCCATGTCGCTGTCGGTCACCGGCAGCTGCGCCAGGCGGCTGTCGGCCACGTATGCCGGCCCGGCCACCACGCCCAGGCCCATGCCCTGCGCCACCGCCTCGCGCACGGCCTCCCGGCTGCCCATCTCGATCGCCACCTGGAAGCTCAGGCCGCGCCGTCGCATCGCGTCTTCGAAGACACGACGCGTGGTCGAGCCTTCCTCGCGGATCACGAATCGCTGCTGGTGCAGATCGGTCATCGTCAGGCCGGCACGCCGGGCCAGCGGATGATCGGCCGCCGCGAACACCACCAGCGGTTGCCGCCGGTGCTCGACGCATTCGAGCGCCGGGTCGTCCACCGGATTGAGCACCAGGCCCACGTCTCCCTGGTGGTCGAGGATGCGCGCCGCAATCGAGCGTGAATCGCCGACCCGCACGACCAGGCTGACCTGCGGGTGGCGGCGGGCGAACACCCGCAGGATGGGCACGAGGTTGTAGGGCCCGATCGCGTGGATCACCAGCCGGCCGGCGTAGCGGTTCTGCGCGGCCAGCAGCAGCGCATGGGCGTCGTCCTCGGCACTGAAGACGCGCCGCGTGTGCTCCAGCAGCGAGCGGCCGAAATCGGTCAGCTCGAGGCGCCGGCCGCGCCGCCGGAACAGCTCCACGCCATGCGTGTGCTCGAGCCGATGGATGTGCGCCGAGAGCGTGGGCTGCTGCAGCCCGAGCGCACGCGCGGCCGCGGTCATGCTGCCGGTGCGTGCGGTGGCGTCGAAGGCCTTCAGCGCGGCCAGGAGGCTGGTGCCGGTCATGGGCGATCCATAGATGGCGTCGATGAAGACCCCGCATTGTTCGGACGAAAACGTCACCGTGATGACACGGAACCTGCACAGACTGCGGGCCCATGACGTCGCCGCCCATCACTCCGAGCCCCGACTGGCTGATGCAGCTGTGCGACGTGCGCGTGGCCTACCCCGGCGGCGTCGAGGCGCTCGCACCGACGCAGCTCGACGTGGCGCCCGGCGAGTTCCTCGTGCTGCTCGGCGCCTCGGGCGCCGGCAAGTCGACGCTGCTGCGCTGCCTCAACGGCCTGGTGCGCCCGACCGAAGGCGAGGTGCGCGCGAACAACGTGCCCGGCGGCGTGCTGACGCCTCGCCACCTGCGTGAACACCGCCGCCGCTGCGGCATGGTCTTCCAGCAGCATCACCTGATCGGCCGCCAGACCGTGCTGGCCAACGTGCTGATGGGTTGCCTCGCCCAGCACCACCCGCTGCGCACGCTGTGGCCATGGAGCCGGAGCGACCAGATCCGCGCGCTGGAGGGGCTGGAGCGCGTGGGCCTGCTCGACAAGGCGCTGGCTCGCGCCGACATGCTCTCGGGCGGTCAGCAACAACGGGTGGGCATTGCCCGCGCGCTGGTGCAGTCGCCCACGCTGCTGCTGGCCGACGAGCCGGTGGCCAGCCTCGACCCGGCCACCGCCGAGAGCGTGATGAGCCTGCTGCACCGCATCTGCAAGAACGATCGCCTCACCGCCGTGGTCAGCCTGCACCAAGTGGCACTGGCGCGCCGCTATGCCGACCGCATCGTCGGCCTGCGGGGCGGCCGGGTCGTCTTCGATGGCCCGCCCGAGGCGCTCACCGCGCATCGCGAGGCCGAGCTCTATGGCGCGCCCGTGCCGCCGCGCGTTCCCCCCGACGTTTCCACCCAGGAGTTGCCATGTTCCACCGCCGCCTCGCCCTTGCCGCTCTCGCTCTGAGCGCCTTCGCCACCGCCGTGCCGGGGCTCGCACAGGCCCAGGGCCGCGACCCCGCGCGCCTGCGCGTGGCGCTGCTGCCGGACGAGAACGCCTCGAGCCTGATCCAGAACGCGCAGCCGCTGAAGGTCTACCTCGAGCAGACGCTGAAGAAGGACATCGAGCTGGTGGTCACCACCGACTACTCGTCGATGATCGAGGCGATGCGCTTCGGCCGCATCGAGGTGGCCTACTTCGGCCCCTTCTCCTACGTGCTGGCGAAGTCGAAGGCGCCGGCCATCGAGCCCTTTGCAGTGGGCGTGGAGCGCGGCTCGCCGACCTACCAGTCGGTGCTGATCGCCACGGCCGGCGGCCCGGTGAAGTCGCTCGACGACATCCGGGGCAAGGCCTTCGGCTTCGGCGATCAGGCCTCGACCTCGAGCCACCTCGCGCCGCGCGCGCACCTGCTGAAGAAGGCGAAGCTCGACGGCGAGCGCGACTACCGCGTGGTGCACCTCGGCACGCACGATGCCGTGGCCCGCGCGGTGCAGGCGGGCCAGGTGCCGGCCGGTGCGCTGTCCAAGCCCATCCTCGACAACCTGGTCAAGCGCGGCACGATCGACGCGAGCCGCATCGTCGAGCTTGATCTCTCGGCACCGATCCCGAACTATCCGATCGTGATGCAGGGCAACCTCGCGCCGGCGCTCAAGCAGAGCATTCGCGACGCCTTCCTGACGATGAAGGACAAGGACGTGCTCAAGGCCTTCCGCGTCGAGGCCTTTGCGCCGACCACCGACGAGGCCTACGACGTGCTGCGCGACACCGCCAGCGTGCTCAAGCTCGATCTCGGGAGCATGAAGTGACGGGAGCCAGCGCCACGATGCAGGCGCTGCTCGCCGAAGATGCCCGGCGTCGCCGGCGCAGGCTCGGCGGTGCGGCAGCGCTGCTGGCGGCGTCGGCGTTCGCGCTGGCCGCCACCGGCTTTTTCGATGCCGAGCGTTTTGCCGATGGCTTGCCCGCGCTGGCGCAGCTGGCCTCGGAGATGGTGCCTCCCAACTTCGCGCGTTGGCAGAGCTGGCTCAAGCCGCTGCTGGACACGTTCGCGATGTCGGTGGCCGGCACGGCGCTGACGGTCATCGTCTCGCTGCCGATCGCCCTGCTGGCCTCGCCGAACACCACGCCGCATCCGGCCGTGCTGCGCGTCGCGCGCACGCTGATGGCCGCCTTCCGCTCGGTACCCGAGATCATCCTCGGCATCATCTTCGTGGCGGCGGTCGGCTTCGGCGCGCTGCCCGGCGTGCTGGCGCTGGCGCTGCACTCCACAGGCATGGTGGCGAAGTTCTATGCCGAGGCGATCGAGCATGTCGACCCGAAGCCGCTGGAGGCCGCCACGGCGGCGGGCGCCAGCCGCCTGCAGGTGATCACGCATGCCGTGCTGCCGCAGGTGCTTCCGCAGCTGGCCGACATCACGATCTACCGCTGGGAATACCACTTCCGCGCCTCGGCGGTGCTCGGAATCGTCGGTGCCGGCGGCATCGGCTTCGAGCTGATGGCGGCGCTGCGGCTGATCAAGTACGACGAGGTCTCGGCCATTCTGCTGTCGGTGCTGGCCTGCGTGCTGGTCGTCGACGGGCTCGGCGCGGCACTGCGCCGGCGATTGAAGTGAGAGGGAATCCGAACGTGAAACGCATCGTCGTCAGCCAGCCCATCCATGCCGAGGTGCTCGCGCAGCTGCAAGCCGCTGGCGACGTGGTGATGAACCCCGGCCCGGAACCCTGGAGCGCCGAGGTGCTGGCGGGGCATCTGCGCGAGGCCGATGCGTGGATGGCCTTCATGACCGACCGCATCGATGCATCGGTGCTGGCCGGCGCGCCGCGCCTGCGCACCGTGGCCTGTGCGCTGAAGGGCTTCGACAACTTCGACCTGGCGGCCTGCGAGCGCGCCGGCGTGCAGGTGAGCTTCGTGCCGGATCTGCTCACCGAGCCGACGGCCGAGCTGGCGATCGGCCTGGCCATCGCTGCGGCCCGCCATCTGCTCGAAGGCGATCGGCGCGTGCGCGCCGGCTACGCCGGCTGGCGCCCGGCCTTGTACGGCACCGGGCTGCACGGCTCGACGGTGGCGGTGGTGGGGCTGGGCGCGGTCGGTCGGGCGATCGTCGATCGGCTGCAGGGCTTCGGCTGTGCGCAGATCCTCGGTGTCGATCCGCAGCGGCGCGATGCGCGCACGACGGCGGTCTCGCTCGACGAAGCGATGCGCGAGGCGCACAGCGTGCTGCTCGCGGTGCCGCTGACGGCATCGACGCGCCATCTGGTCGATGCGATCGCACTCTCGGCCGCGCGCCCGGGCCAGCTGCTGATCAACGTGGGCCGCGGCTCCGTCGTCGACGAGCGCGCGGTGCTGGCGGCCCTTCAGAGCGGTCGCCTCGGCGGCTATGCGGCCGACGTCTTCGAGATGGAGGACTGGAACCTGAGCGACCGACCGACCGCCATTCCCGAGGCGCTGCTGCAGCATCCGCGCACGGTGTTCACGCCGCACCTCGGCTCCGCGGTGCGCGAGGTGCGGCAGGCGATCGAGCAGCGCGCGGCCGAAAACCTGCTGGCCGTGCTGGCCGGCGAGGCCGTGGCCGACCTCGCGACGACGGCCTGATCAACGCGCCCGGCCGACCGGTCGTCAGGCCATCTCAGAGACGGCGGCAGAGGCCCACCGCCATTGCCGACCCTCGCCCGACCATCGCCTGCCAGGCCCGCATCGCCACGCCGGCCCGGCCATTCCAGCGGTGGGCCGCATCATCGCGGTGGCCCACCTCGTCGAGACGGCACTGCTCCAGCAGCTCGCGCAGCGCCAGCAACTCGGCGCGCAGGTCCTCGTCGCGGCGCTCCGCAGCGGCGGGCGCCTCCAGCAGTGCATCGATCATCGCCACCTGCGCCGCGTAGTGGCGATCGACGAAGGTCTCCACCGCCTGGACGGTCGCATGGCAGGCGCGCGGACCGATGCAGGCGGGCAGGGCACCAGTCAGCCAGCCGCAGAGGCGCCACAGCGGCAGCAGGAGGCTGCGCGCACGCGGCGGCACCCGCTGCTCGATGGCCGCGAGGTGGTGCTGCTCGGTCTCGAGGTGGTGGGCCGCGAAGGCGCGCAGCGCCGGATCGCGCGAGACGGCGAGCATGCCGCGGTAGATCATCACCGCGCCGGTTTCGCCGGCGTGGTCGGTGCGCAGCTCCTGCCGCAGCGGCCGAGGCAGCCGCTCGATCGCATGCGGTGCGCGGCGCCACAGCGGGCGCAGGTGCAGGAACGCGGCGTAGCCGACATCCATCAACGGCACCACACCCGGTATCCGCGCGAGCCGCGCCACCCAGGCCCAGCGCGCCAGCGCCGACCAGATCTCGACGAAGGCGGCCGCGCCGCGCACCAGCGTGCCGTCTGCGCGCCGCACGTGCAGCTTCGCCAACGCTGCCGGCCGGTCGAGGTCATCACCGAGCTCGGCCGGCGAGCAGGCCTGTGCATCGACCCAGCGCAGCGCGTCGCCGCCCTCGGCGCGCCGGTAGGTGGCGATCTCGGCGCGGCACAGCGGGCAGCCACCGTCGTAGTAGACGCAGGCCTGCGGAGCGGAATCGGTGGTCGACATGATGGCGCGCGATTCTGTTCGGCCTCCGCGGCTGTGGCGGGGGCAGGGTCTTCGCACGACACACGCGATCCAAGATGAATCGGGATTGACGCCGCAGCGATCGCGCGCGGCACTGGCTTGCGGCGGCGAGCGCGCTGTGTCTAACATCGGCGCGCAGGGAGGCATGACGTGTCGGAAGACAAGCGAGAAGACGAACGAGACGGCGAGCGAGTGGCCGGGGCAGCGATCGGGCGCCGCGCGGTGCTGCTGGGGACGGCCTTCGCCATGGTGGCCTGTGGTGGGGGCGGAGGCGGTTCCGGTGGCGATGCGTCCACTCCGCCTTCCCCACCGCCGCCGCCGCCGCCCCCACCCCCACCTCCGCCGCCACCTCCAGCGCCTCCGATGACGATTGCCGGCACGGACGGCAACGTTCTTGCGAGCGCGCTGTCCGCGGACGGCAGCGTCCTGTACATCGGCGGCGAGTTCAACCAGGTCGGACGCCCCACCGGATGCTTCGTCCCGGTGCAGCGCAGCGATGGCGCCATCCCGGAACGCGCCACGCTCAACGGGATCGTCGACGCCGCGTTGCCGGACGGCAGCGGCGGCTGGTACATCGTCGGTTCCTTCAATGCGGTCGGCGCCACAAGCCAGACGCTGGGGCGCGTGCTCGCGGACGGATCCTTGCACCCGAGCTTCGGGCGAACCGTTTCCATGCGCGCATCGGCGCTCGCGATCAGCGGCTCGTCGATCATCCTGGCCGGCGTCGAGGTCAGCGGGCCGCAAGCCTCGCAGGGCGTGGTCGCAGCCTACGACCTCGCCACCGGCACGACGCGCAAGTGGGCCGTCCATGCCAACTCGGGCGTGACGCGGCTGGTCGCGCTGGGCAGCACGGTCTATGCCGGCGGCTTCTTCAGTCGCATGGGCACCGAGTCGAGGCAGCTGCTCGCGGCGATGGATGCGGGCTCCGGCGCTGTCCTGCCCTGGAATCCTTCGCCCGACTCCAACGGCAGCACCGCGAGCATCTACTGTCTGGCCGCGACGGCATCCGCCGTGCTGGTCGGCGGGCAGTTCGTGACCATCGGCGGTGCGAGGCGCATGGGCGTGGCGGCCCTCGATCCGGTGACGGGCCTCGCGACGAACTGGGACGCCGCGCTGGATCCCACCCGGGCCCCCCAGGTCTTCACCATCGTGCCGGATGGTCCGGTGATCTACGTCGGCGGCCAGTTCGCGACAGCGTCCGGTCGGCGCCACGAGGGGGTGCTCGCCGCCGATGCCGTGTCCGGGAGCGACCTCGCCTGGGAACCGGGCCTCAGCGCCGAATTCGGCCTGCCGGCGAAGATCACGGCCCTGGCCGTCGATGCCGACACCATCTACGTGTGCGGCGGGTTCAAGCTGCCGGGCCGCAGCGAGTTCCTTGCGACGGCAGCGATCCGCAAGACCGATGCAACGACGCGGCCCTGGCTGGCCGCGAGCCTCGCGGCGAACGTGCGCACCATGCAGGTCGACGGGCCGCTGGTCCTCGTCGGTGGCGACTTCTCCCTGCTGGCCGGAGAGAAGCGGAATCACATCGCCGCGATCGATACGGCAACGGGCCAGGTCCTGCCATGGAATCCCGATGCGCCGGCCACGGACTTCAACGTTCAGTCGGGCGTCGTCCGGCAGTTGTGCGCAACCGCATCGGCCGTGTACGCGGCGGGATCGTTCTCGCGGATCGGCGGCGCCGATCGAAGCGGCATCGCGGCGCTCGACCCCGTGACCGGCGCGGCAACGGCCTGGAATCCGCAGAGCACGGGGGTCGTCTCCACATTCGCCGCGTCGAGCTCTCGCCTGTTCGTCGCAGGCCTGACGAGCGTCGACGGCCAGAGCCGCGGAGGTCTCGCGGCGTTCGACCTGCAGACCGGCGCGCTGTTGCCATGGGCGCCGAGCGTCCTCGGCGGTGCCCAGCTCATCGCCACTGAAACCGTCGTCTACCTCGATTCCCTCGCGTTCGACCCGGTCACCGGCGCGCAGCTTCCCTGGCGGCCAGTCCTGCAGTCGGCGTCGGGGATCGGTGGCACCACCGACATCGCCCTGCACGAGGGCGTGGTCTACATGATCGGGGACTTCGTTCGCGTCAATGGAGCGACACGAGGAGGCCTGGCCGCGGTCGATGCCACCACCGGCGCCGTTCTTCCCTGGGCGCCGATCGGCTTGCTCTACCCGCGGGCCGTGGCCGCCGCGGGTGACTTCGTCTACGTGGCACTCGACGAGGGCGGCGGGAATCCGCCGGCCCTGGCGGTGGCGAAGTTCAGCATCTCCCGGGCCACCCTCGTTCCGTCGGACTACGTCGTGGAGGGATACGTTTCGACCATGGCCATCGGCGGCGGTAAGTGCTTCTTCGCGGGTGCGTTCAAGAGCTCCAACGGCAGGCCGACGCCCAACCTGGTGGTCTTCGACGCCTGAGCTCGGCCGCGCGGCTCACGGTTCCGAGGCCAGGCCTTGCGCCAGCGCCTCGAACACCACGCGGATGCGCCGCGAGGTGCGCAGCTCGCGGTGGGTGACGAGCCAGATCGGGAACTTCACGGGCGGCACCTCGTCCAGTACGCGCACGATGCCCGGGGTGTCGCGGGGTCTCCTCGTTTTCAGTGCAATAAGTGACGGTACGAAAAGCTAGCACTGGCGCGGA
>VFQO010007060.1_pt1 | contig 42042 bp, 66 predicted proteins | sample 3512331 | NCBI WGS metagenome assembly VFQO01 (sample SAMN10412371, study PRJNA504923) | tailings metagenome | isolation source: Replicate 3 from Balatoc abandoned mine | place: Philippines: Itogon, Benguet | collected 2017-08-28 | reverse complement strand
CAGCCCACTGGGGCACAGGGCGGGCTGCAATGTTCAAGCACGGAAGGGGGGGCAGGGGGAAGGGAGGCAGGGGTGCGACCGAAAGAACAAGGGGACCTGAAAAGAAACAAGCAGCAGCCGTCGGGGGCTTGCAGTCAGGGAGGGGGAGTGCTATGCACATCAAAGGATCGACAAGAGGATGAACTAATTGGTGGGGACGGGGGCCTGTCTACTGGCTAAGGGGCAGCCCGTGGTAAATACTAACAGGACCTGAGGTGGGACTACGGCTGAAACTAGCCTAACGCTGCGTGGGCTATGCCTTCCTGCCGGGGCGGGGGCGGAGCGCAGCTCACTTGCGGGGCTTGCCCTCAGCCTTGCCCTCGGCGCCCGAGGCGTTGCTGCCTCCAGCAGGCTTGCTGGCTTCAGGAGAGTCGGCCAGAATTTTCTTGCCGGCGTCAATGGCGCTGAGCACGCCCGCCGCCAGGATGACGCCTGCAAGCAGAAAGAGATTGGCGATTCGATCGATGTCTTGTTAGAAGTGCGAAACACATTGCTGAAAGGCGTCGATGGCGCTCAGCACACCCGCCGCCAGGATCACGCCTGCAGGGGCACCGCAGAGGCAGAGGATGCATTGCGACATGAAGTCAATGCAGTTGAGCAGTGATCACAGTGCCCCCGAGCCCCCGCCCGAAGCGAAGACTTGCCAAGCTGGCGGCAGCTTACACTCTGCCTCCCAGTTAGCAGCTCAGCAAACACACACCCCAAATTAAGCACCCACCAGGTGCCGAGGGCTTGGAGGCAATGGTGGCCGCCGGCTCCCCAACCTCCTCTCCAGCAGACAGCTCCGACTCAGTGTCGCTGGCAGCACCAGAGGCGCCGGCCGCCTTGCTCTTGCGGCGAGAAACAGAGCGCTTGCCCGAGGCACTGGGGGTGCTGAGAGCGGCGGCGGCGCCGGCAGTGACTGCGCCCAGCACTGCACGAAAATAAGCGGTGGAGGAAGGCCGCTTGATTGAAGCATACCACCCAGCTGCAGCACCTAAGTAAGGGCAAGCCACGCACCAACTGAAACGAGCGTGCGCAGTCACCACCCCACTTGCTCTTTAGTGGCACTCCTGAACATACACCTCAACCAACCTGCGGCATCGGTGATGTCAATTGCAAGCGCGCCCATCACTCCAGCTGCCGCCACGCCCAGCGCCACAGTGCCAGCCACTTGGGTCAGCGCCTGCAAGTCGGGGAACAATGGACAGCGCAAGGTGAGCAAAAGAGTGTCGCAGCGCCGGCCACTTGGGTCAGCATCAGCTGGCGAGTGAAGGGGAGCTGAGGATGGAACGCAGGTAGACGTGGCGCGGCCAGGTGCTGGGCAGGCATGCACTCCAGGTAAACGGCACGGCTCAATAGCAGCGCTGCTGCCGGCTGTAACCAGGCACGCCCAGGGCAGTAAAAACGCACACACCCAATTTGAAGGCACGCACGCACCTTCAGGGACGGGCCGCCACCGCTGCCGCCGCTCTTGGGCGCGGTGGGGGAGGGGGCGGGCGCATCGGCTGGGGCCGCGGCGTCGATGATCTCGCCGACCTGCGCAACAATCAACAGGATATGATGTGCAAGATGAATTACAGTGCGCGTCAGGCGTTGGGCGTCAATGATCTCGCTGACCTGTGGGCAGCACAGCAGAGAGCATGCACGGCAAATCGGCGCAATGGCGCCACGTGCATGGCAGACTGCACCGCATTGCAGCTGCACATGGCAAGGATGCTCCTTCGATAACAAAACAACCAACCAGCCCTGGCAATACCAAAAACTCAGCAGGACTCACCGCCGCCTCTGCCTGGGCAGGCAGCACCACGGTGCTGCCCTTGCCACCCTTGCTGCCCGCATCCTCAGCAGCCTTGCTGGCGTCGCCAGCTGTCTTGGCAGCTGCCGCCGCTGCCTGGCTGGCCTCAGCGGCCACAGCGGGCACAGCAGGCACACCGGGCTCAGCGGCCGCTGCCTTGCTGTCCTGCCCAGCTGCAGCGCTGGCCGCCACAACCGCCGGCTGGTCGGCAGCAGGCACATCCTGTGCCACAGCAGCGGCCAGAGCGTGCCGAGCGCCCTGCTGGGTGCTGCCAGGCGCAGCAGCTGCCTTCTTGTTCTGAGCAGTAGGCTGGCCAGCGGCAGCCGCCGCAAGCGGGTCGCTCGTCGCACCGCCGCTCTCGGCAGGGGCAGGGGCGCCGGTGCCGGTGCTGGTGGCCGCGACGGCGGCGGGTGCAGCGGCATCAAAAGAGGCGGAGCCGTTGCTGCTGCCCGCTGAGCCGCCGGAGCTGATGGCATCCAGGGACGCCTGCACCACCTCGGTGAACTTGGCCAAGGCCTCGCTGGCCCTGAAAGCAAAGGATTCGTGGGTGCAAGTGAGGATGTGAGAAACTCATGCATGGCCTCTGCACAACCTCGGTGAACTTGGCCAGGGCCTCGCTAGGGCTGCTCAAGTGAAGGGAGGAGGGTGTGGCTGGTCGGTGTGTGAGCAGCCGGCGGTCCAAGGTGGGGGATATCATTTGCAAGCAATAGCTTCTCAGACCCACTTGAGAAAGTGCGGCTCCTCACACCTTCAGGCCAGAACCAACAGGGCGCGCACCGGAAGGGCGGCGGCACGTCGTCTTAACTCAGCCTCCGTCTCACTACCTCCCAAAACCATGCATTGACACCATCTGAAGAGCAGGCGAGCAAACGCACCGGAAGGGCGGCGGCACGTCGTCCTCACTCAGCCCTGCCTCTGCTTCCGCCTCGGCGGCAGTGGCAGAGATGGCGTGGTCGTGGTACACCTGTTGAGGGCAGAAGTGCAAGTGCATACAAAGAACGTCAGCACAGGCACACAGCAGCTGGGGAGATGCGTGGTGGTGGTATACCTGTTGAGGGGAGAGGTGATTGTACACAGGGGTAATTAGCGAGCAAGCATGTTGTGGCAGGGGCGGCGTGGACGTGGTACACTTGCTTAGTGGAGCAGAGGACGGTCCATCCATCAGGAAGCTGAGTCGACGCGACAAGACAGGCCAATCTGTTTCACCGTGCGCGCATCTCGGCCACCAGACAGACCAGCAGAAAGGATGGCCGGCAGGAGCAATGGGCGCTCACCGTAGACGGCGGCGCCAGCCCGTTGGCGTCGACATACGACACTGGGTGCATTGATTCAAGCACTAGAACAAACCTTCTGGGCTGATTGCACATAATGACTGGCCCCTTACCGTAGACAGCGGCGCCGACCAGACGGCGTCGACGTCCAGTGCGGTGGCTGCGACAGCCAGCGTGCGGTTCAGGCACGACTCCCACACAGGGGCGCTGCGGGAAGGTAATGGGCATTCTTTTCAAAGCTGTGAGCACTGCTTGCGAACCCTGAGCAGTAGTATGTAGTGGTACTGGCCATGTGCCAATCGCAGCATTATTGCATCCCGCACAGGAGCGATTCGAGCAATGCCGTCCATGCGGCAACAAGCACTGGAAGCAGCACCACAGCGGCGCACCTGTTGGGGACCTGCTGCACAAACTTGAACTCAACTGCCAGGTTGGCAGGCAACTCAACGTGTGCCTGCAGAGTTTGGGCAATAATAAAGAGTTCCATTTGATCAGACAGTCGCCATGTGACAGGACTCAGAGGCGGACCAACAGGCTGGCTGGCAAGCCGACATGCACGGGCCAAGTGGGAAGAGGGTTTGACTCGATCGCGATGAGCGACAGTTCAAAGCTGCAACACTTGCGATGCACTGCAGCCTGGCAGGCAGCAGCCGTGCAAGCGCAGAGCGCAGCGCACCTCCCACACGTCGCTCCCGTGCCATACCATCAGTATAGCAAGCACAGCAGAGTACAGCACGGCGGCACGATTGAGTAGCATCTGCTAACATGACACATGACACAGCACAGCGCAGCGCACCTCCCACACATCGCCCTCGTGCCACTTCATCAGCACATCAGATGCACAGCACAGCACAGAGGAGCACAGCACACAGCAGGCACACAATTGCACAGCGCACCTCCCACACATCGCCCTCGTGCCACTTCATCAGCACCGCCTGCCCGCAGTCCCTGCATAGAGGCATAGGCAGCGTGCACCAAGGTCTGCGTATGCGTACTAAACAGCGTGCTGTCGCGGGTGCAAGACCATATCCCAAAAGGCAGCAGCCAGACTGCCATGCACCACACCAGCCATCGCTGCTCACCAGCTGGTCAGGGCCTCGGCGTCGCCCACTACCCTCAGTCAGCCTCACCCTGCCATGCAGCTGCCATGCACAAAAAGTGCGCTGAACCGCTCTCCAGACGCCCAGGGCTTCCGCATCTCCCACCACCCTCAGCTCTGCCATGTACAAGGCTAGAGAACTGACCATGTGCAGTACACCCTCCACATTAATTATGCTCACCAGGCACCCAGGGCGTCCGCATCTCCCACCACCAGCAGCTCCTGGCCAAAGGGCACCCTGCAGCACAAGGGTTTGTGGCATGCCACTATTGATTCTATCTCTGGCAGACGCACGCTGCATCCGGACCAGGGGCGCCCTGCAGGTAGGCAGCGGCAAAATGGCGGCGAGTGCGATGGCCGGGGCAACAGTAGCTGGGAGGACGGCCGGCGGCGTCTGGGTGCGGCGGCGGCGTGCTGGATTGGCCCAAACATAGGCATGGCAAACATGTGCAGCCAGCTGCAGCATAGTACATCCTGTGTACAGCTTGCGAGACCAGCAGGTGTGACGCTGGGCTCAGCTCATGCACCTCAACAACGGCAGCTGCCGGCGGCTGCGCCGTCGCCCGCACCTGCGCTGCAGGCGGAACTGCACCAGGACGCTCGTTGCGTTCTCGGCAGCGGCGTGAGCCGCCTTGGGCTGCTTGCCAGACTCGGCAGACGCCACCGCCGGGGCCCGAGCGAGCGAGGGCTTGCGGGTTTGCGCGCGTCGCCGGCCGCTGCTACGCAGCGCCTGCCAGCCAGGTGCCGCGGGGCGGCTGATCACGGTGCAGGCCAGCATGCTTGCAGGCGAGCCGGGGCGCTCTACTTTTGAACTGGGGTTGCTCGCGCGAAGCGCCCTGCAGTCTGTGTCAAGGGTATTTGTCGGCCGACATGAAATGGAGCGTAATGGTAGCAGCCGCGAGGAATTTGGCGGCATGAGGTGCATCAACCCTGACGTCGCCCGGCTGGCGCCCATGCCGCACCCGCTGCACCACTGTGCATGCATGCTCAGCCTGCCCACCAGAGCTGAACTGGCTAGCTATAGTGGGAATGTGACCTGACATGGTATCAGACTGCGCCTGATGATGCTTGCCACTCAGCCGTGCCACTGGACCACCACCGGTCCTTCATTCCTGAGGTGCCACCGCCGGCTGCGGGCGGTACCACACCAGGAGTTGCAAGCTTCCAGGCAGGCAGCTGGGCAAGCTGTAAATGCGGGGAGCGAATCGGACCAGCAGGCGGTCATGCCACGTTGACGGCACAAGATGGAGCACAGGCATGCCCGCAGTCGGTTGTGCAACAGCACTTGGCAATTGCGAGCCAGTTTAGCCCGCAGAGCGGCACTGCTGGCCGCATGTTGCTGAAGCAGCGCAACTCCAGTGAACAGAATTGTCCTGAATTTAACATGAGCTGGTTTGCATCTGGGGACGGCATGTTTCAGCGCATGCCCACAGCAGCGATGCCGCCGGCTGGCACCGCATCTGGCGTTGGCGTGTGCCCTCTCGTCTTCTGCAGAAACACTCAGCCTGCTTTCAACTGCAGCATAGGCATGCCTGCATGTGAAGCCAGCAAGTTGATCTGTGTGGCACGTATATCAGGTCAAACAGGCAGTGCTTGCTTCATGCCATGGGGAATCGAGCGGCAGCTGCGGAGCGGCGCACCGCCCGCTCACCGCCCAGCGTGGCAGCGGCGCCAGCTCATTACCTGCGCTCTTTTGCCCAGCTGCCCATTGTCTGCTCCTCAGCTGTTGTGTATGCACTCACTGCGGCTGTCGCTGGCATCAACTGTTCCCTGCCGCCCGCTCAAGCTCACCTCCCGGCCTTGCCGCACTCCTTGCCACCCTCCGGCCGCCATGGGAGACGAGCCAAAGGCATGGCCACCAAGGGTGAGAGGCTTGGGTTGGTGTGCAGTGCTCACGGCCCTGCCGGCTACCTGGGCAGGCTCCAGGCGCCTTGGACGGTTGCAGGCAGCCGCAGAGGGCGATCGAACGATAGATCCGCGGTGCATGCAGTGCCTGCCACAGGTTGGCCGCGACGGCGGCCGTCGCTGCCGCCGCCGCCGGTGGGACAGCGCTGCCGCACTCTCAAACTGGCGCCGCTGGCAGCGTCTCCATTCTGGCAGTTCTAACAATGGAAAAATGAGCCCCGCTGCAGGCATCCCCAAGGGCCCTGAGATTCCGGACAAGAGCCAGGTGAGGCCGCTTGCCCACCTGCCGCCTGGCCGCTGCCTCTGAGCAATCTGTCGTATGTGCACCTGCCAGCGGCAGCAGGTTGGCGGCCTCGCAATCCTCAACTGCTCGAACATCATAGGCCATTCCCTCCTCTTGCCCTCTGCTTGCACCCTGACAGGTGAAGGAGGGCGAGGGCCGCGGCGGCCAGCCCGGCCTGCAGCACGGCATGCAGGCGCAGCCCGTCTCCGACCGCCTGCCGACCCAGCACGGTGAGAATCCTTCGCTGTGCTGTGGCATGATTTGCTGCCTGTGTTGCGCAGCGCATGGTGTGGTGAGCCATATTGCTGCATGCAGGCGCAGTGGACAGCCCGTTGACTCGGTGTTTAGAGGCGCTGAGGGGCTGCGGTCACCGGTGCGCACGGTGCGCACGCGTGCTGCGCTGCGCTGTGCTGCATTTCAACAGCAGGTTGCATGCATGCATATGCTGCTCTGTCCCCTGCAGGGGACCAGGACGTGCTGACGCTGGAGACGTACCGCGGGGTGGGCAAGTTCCAGGGCAAGGTGAGCCGTGATGCAGCATGTGCAGAATCTGGCCGCTGGCTGGCATCAACGTGTGCGCCTGCTGCACGGTGGTGGTGTAGACAAACTGTGGTGGCACCGATGGCAGGCCGGTTTAAACCAATGCCGCTCTGTGCCTTCCACTGCTGAGCTGCCCTTTGCATGCCTGCACATGTCTCATCCCACTGTGGTGCAGGTCGCCATCATGATCGGCGACGGCTTTGCTCCAATCACTGCACCACCCTGCTTATACCCTCTTCATTCGCAGGTTGCCATCGTCACTGGCGGTGACTCGGGTATCGGCCGCTCCGTGGCGCTGCTGTTTTGCTCCATCACTGCGCCTCTCTGCTTGCACTTGATGAAGCTGGTTGCCGCTCTTCAATCGCAGGTGGCCATTGTGACCGGCGGCGATTCGGGCATAGGCCGCTCTGTGGCGCTGCTGCTGGCTAAGGAGGGCGCCAAGGCGGTGGCCATTGTGCACACACCCAAGGAGCAGAAGGTGGGCTGTTGAAAAGGCTGCGTTCAGTTGGGCTGCAGCTGCTTTCCGTGGACCCGCTGCAACCCGCTGGCTGCAACACGCCGGCCAGGGCGGCATGTGCAACAAACCTGCCAGCATTCGACCCAGTTGCCATAGCTGACCATTGATTGTTGAAGGAGGTCCTTGTCTGGCTGCCTCCCTTCCACTGCAGGATGCTTACGATGCCAAGCAGCCGATCGAGAAGGAGGGAAGCATCGGCGCTGTCCGTCCCCCTGTCCTCCCCATGCGCTCTTCCACTCACACTTTTGCATTTGCGCATTCACCCCAACCCCAACTGCAGGATGCCGACGATGCTAAGAAGCTGATCGAGAAGGAGGGCAGCGAGGCGCTGTCCATCCCCTGCGACCTTGCTGAGGGAGAGGAGACGTGCAAGCGCATTGTCGACCAGGCACGTGGGCCTTAGTGCGCTGCAACGGCGCTGCACACCGTGTGGCCCTTGACAAGCACAGCCTTGCGCTTGCAGGCTGGAATGGCCCTGCAGTTTGTGACGAGCTGCAAGAATCCCTCCTGACCATTGCAGGTGGTTGGCAAGTACGGCAAGGTCGATGTGCTCATCCTGAACGCCGCCATCCAGGCAATCTGGGGCGTGGGATTCGAGCTAAAGCAGCAGGCAGCAGCGCGGGCAGGACGGGTCAACTAGAGTGACTCAGGCACGAGGCAGTCAGCCGCGCTTGGCGGCAGCTGTGCACACTCCTGCTCAGCAGGTCTGCCACAACCGGCTGAGCCTCAGGCTACTGTCCTGCACTCTCCGCATCTTGAACAGTACATTGTGCCCTCCATCGAGGAGACCACCACCGAGATTCTGGAGGACACCTACCGTGAGTGCACCTCTCGAGTTTGTCACAGTTTCATGTGAAGCCAGTTGGATACTGCTGCTGTGCACAACAGGCAACAACATGCATCGCCACCGCCGCTGGCTTTGCTGCCTCAATCCGCCAAGTGCACTGCTGGTGTGTCCCCAAATTGCAGGCACCAACATCTTCCCCATGTTCTACCTCACCAAGTACGCGGTGAGCTGCAGTTAGCTACAGAGCTGTCTCCATTCTGTTTCCAGCATGCCTCTCGTGTTGAGCGGGCGCCATGCACTGTGCAGCACTTGCCCGTCTCATCCGTGCCTTCTCCTTGCGTTGCTCAGCTGCCTGCAAGCCCGCAGGTAGGTCATGGCAACCCAGCATCGGTGTGACTGACTATGACAGCGCGCTGTGGTGAGAGTGCAGATGTCTGCGCATTTGTGCAGGTGCCGCACATGGCCCGCGGCTCCTCAATTGTGTCGTCCACCTCGGTCACCGCGTACCAGGGCTCCAAGAGCCTGCTTGAGTACAGGTGAATGTGGGGGGCGCGAGCAGCCGCTTTCCAGTCCTGAGCAGGTCTCGTACAAGTTTTAGAGTCCACGAACTGCACCGTGCATTGAATGCACCAGCTGCTCCGCACTGCGCGTGACATGCACACAACCGTGGTTGCGCGTCAGGGCTGGCGGCCGTCCATCAACGGATTTCTGTTCCTATCTGCAGCTCCACCAAGGGCGCCCATCTTGTCCTTCTCCCTCACTCTACCCACCTGCTGGCTTGACCACCGTTTCGTTTCTTCTTGCTTGCTGCAGCTCCACCAAGGGCGCCATCATCGCCTTCACCCGCTCGCTGTCCCAGCAGCTGGCGCCCAAGGTGGGCATTGCGGTTGTGGGGCAGAAGCTGACCTCACGCTAGCGGTTCGGGAGCAGCATTCTGGAGCGATGCATGTGTCGCAGGCGCATCGCGACTTCATATAGCGGCTCAGTCCAGCAAACATGCAGCCGACTGGGATGCATTGCAGAGAACTTATTTTGCAGCGCTTCTGCGAAGCAGCATCCACTTTTTCACTGTGAACTGCAGCATGCTGCCTCCCCGCCCATCTGAGCACAGGGCATCCGTGTGAACGCGGTCGCCGCCGGTCCCGTGAGCATGCACGCATACTGCATTTGCCGCTGGCTGGCCATGCACAGCGAGCATGCAGCACGGCATGCCGGACGTACGACCCATTTGCAACAGCAAGCTGACTGCATGGCCATCATCTGTTGAAAATCCCTCTGCAGATCTGGACGCCGCTCAACCCTGCTTCCCGCGAGGACGAAAACCTGGAGGGCTTCAAGGGCAAGGATGCCCCGCTGGGGCGCATTGGCCAGGTTGGAGAGGCTCGTTAAATGAGCATGTAGCCACAGCGGCTCTCTGCTGCGTAGCTGAAGTGGGGGCGTTGAGGAGGCACCGCTGGGGCGCATCGGTCAGGTGGGCAGCTGATGCTGCATGGCTATGCTCCATCACATTGAGTGGCAGAGTAGCAAGAGTAGCGTGAGCGGGGTGGTGCTTGGGATGGAGGGTTTCAAAGGGCAGTGGAGGCTTGCTAGGGCGCATTGGCCAGGTGGGTGGGCGGGGTGCTGTCGCAGGTGGGTGGGTGGGGTGCTGTCTCCCCCAGTCAGCTTATGTCTGGCCGGACTGGCCCCAGACTGGGCTACAGACAGGGCTGTTTTTTTTTCCGACGGTGGACCTGCACACCACAGCCTGCAGTTGCTCAGACTGCAGCCAGCTGTGTAATTGCTGCTGCGGCTGCGCAAGCGTAAGTTGCATGCGTGCATCACGAGCGCACCTGGTGCGAGCCCCCTGAATACACCTTCCCTTCCCTCTGCCTACAGCCCATCGAGGTTGCCACCTCCTGCAGCCCATATGGATATGCATGTGCACATAATGAGGTGTCCCCTCTCCTTGTCTTTTGCTGCAGCCCATCGAGGCCGCCACCTCCTACCTCTCCTGGCCAGCCAGGCAAGTGGGTATACTAGATTGGCTGATCTGGGGGTGCTGATGGCTGCAAGCTGGGAGGCGATTGTGAAACGCTGCCGCCCAGCCGGGAGCAGCGGCTGTGCTGATGGCAGCTGTGGGACCAGCTTGCATGTTCCTGCAACCTGAGCAAGCTCATTCAGGCAACCACCGTGCTGCCATCTCCGTGCTTTCCTCCTTTCCCCTCACAGGAAGCGAGCTACATGACCGGCCAGGTGCTGCACCCCAACGGCGGCTTTGTGGTCAACGGCTGAGCAGCAGCAGTCGCAACGGCATTCCTGCATCAACCGCAAGCCAGCCGCCGTGGTGCAGCACTGCTCTAGTGAGAAGCGGCGGTGATCGATGCCACACAGTTGCAGCGGCGGCAACCCGCCGAGCAGCTGCACCTGTTCAGGCTAAGCCGACTGTCTGTATATAGTTGAAGCGCTAGCCCACTCTTGCATCGCAGTTGATTTGTAACAGACTTAGTGCCGGCAAATCTTAGAGGCAGCGTTTTCTGACCTGCTGCTGAGCTGCAGGCTGCTCTTCGTGTGCGTTGCCTGTGTAATATTGCCTGTGCAATATATGTGCATGCTGCAGATGCATATGCATTTCAACCTGTTCGCAGCCCAGATCTGCAATGCAATGCGCCCCCGCCTGCCACAATTGGTGCAGGCGCAGCGGCGACAGCAGCTGGGGCGGCGGCGGCGGCGGCAGCAAGGAGTGAGCGCTACCCCAAAAATAAAAATGCCACACCCCCCTGACTTGATACATCGGCATGGCGAAGCGCGCGGGGGCTGGAAACGAGTACTTGTCGCTGCCCCCTTTCTGGTCGTCCAGCTGTTTTGAAATCCGGCGCCGTAGTCCGTTCTAAAAGAAACAATCGAGTGCGATGTGGCAGTGCCGGCAGGATGCGTGCTGTCTGGGCGGAAAGCGGTGCCGCCACTGCTCATTCAAGGCTCGCTGAGGCGGTAGAGCGTGCTTGAATACTGCGGAATAGGCTTGGTACGCAGTCAAGGGACCGGCAAAACCGCTCACTGCTGCATCGCAGCTCACCGCCGCTGCCGCCCGCTGAGCGCCGCGGCGCGCCGCTGGGCACGGTGGTCGGCAGGCAATGCCTGCGCATGTGAGCTCCGTGCCGAGCCCTTTGTTCAGATGAGGCTTTGAAGTGCAGAGTCAATGCACGGCACGCCGGCAAGCAATGCAGTTTGTTCAACTGTTCCTCTCAGCCATGGCGCTGCCCTGCCGCTCACATTGCCTGCGTGCCGACGGATGCAGCCCACCGGTCCTGCTGGTACCCTAGCTGATGTGCCTCTACAGGTGTCCCTGGCGGCAGCGCTGCTGCGGGAGGAGAGGCTCAGATGTGCAACTGGGCGCTTGTTTGGGAGAAAAGTCAAATCAACCTTTTGGATGGCTGAAGCCGTCACAGGTGCCGCTCCCTGCCCATGCTGCGAGCGCAGCCGATCAATGGAGGCTGTGCAGCGTGAGTTTAACGACTCCCGCACTTGCTGCAGCAGCATAAGCAGGAGTAAAGCCACATGGCTTGCATATGTGCCCACCAGGGAAGCTGCATGCCATCGTGTCTGCACCCGCCAGGGGCTCCAGGGGCGGGGAGCGGTGCGGGCACCCGCCAGAGGTTGGGTAGAGATGGCGGCGGCGAGGCCATGAAAGCCCCCTGCTGCACATTTACCATGTAGCTGAGTGCGTCTGTGCATCTGAGTAAAGTAGCAATGGCCAGACCTCGGCGCCGCATTTTGTCGAGCGTGGCGCCCATGCCGCCAGCTGGCGGCATGGGCGGCGGCAATTGAGGCGTGCCTTCTGGGCTCGGCTGACCGTTGTGCCGGCTCCCGGTCGGCCGCCACCGCCGTCTGCGCCTCGTCCCAGGCCTCCTGGTCCCGCCCCGGCCCAGCGCCCAAACCGCCCGGCTCCACCCTTTGCGCCACACCGCCGCCCCGTGGCCCAGCGCATCGCCGAGCCGCCCAGCGCACCAGAGCAGCCCGCCACCCTGCGCTTGGGCGCCTCTCGCCGCTTGCGGCCGGCCGCGCGGAGCACCAGGGCCACCAGGGCGCCGCCAAGATGTACCCACCGCGTGAGTGCCGGACGGAGGTGCCTGCCTGCAGGGGCAGGGAGCCCTGGCAGCCTGCTGCCTGCCGCCGCCGCCCGCGTGCCCGACCGCCGCCCTGGAACACGCGCACCCACCCCTGCCCTGTGCCCTGCAGTCATCCGCGAGCTGGAGGGCGGGGCCGAGGCGCCGACGGGTGCGAGATTGGGAAACTAGGAGGGTGTGCCTGGTCGGCTGCCTGCGCCGCCACTGCTCCCACCAACCCCCAAAACACCGCCGGATTGGGCCAACCTCACTGCCTCCCCAACTGCACACCCACAGGCTGGCGCCGGCTGGGGGACACGTGTGTGCGTGAGACGCTGCCGCGCGGAGATTCCGAGGTGGGCGTGCCAGCTGCTCTGCCGCCCGCCCTGCTGCTGCTTGCCAGCTCGCGCCGCTCCGCAGGCATTGGGAGCCTGCCACCAATGTCGTGCCTGCCCTCCTCCCACCATGCATGCGCTGTGCAGCGCGATCGTCAGCGCCGTGCCCGTCTTTGAGGAGGCCAGCGGCCACAACCTGCGCCGCCTCATCTCCCGACGGGGCTGGAGGCATTTCTTTCGTGTGAGGAGCGGAGCGCAGCTGGGCGGGCATTTCGCGCCCCGGGCCCCACTTCGAGTGGCTTTATTTGGCAGCGAACCACGTAGTGCATGGCGCATTGGCTAGCGTTGAGCACCCACACCTTGCTGTTCCACCCCTGCTCCAACTCTCAGGCGGTGCACCGGCAGATGGTGGAGCTGGCCTTCAAAAGCGGCCCCATCGACGCGGCGCTGGACCGCTTCTGCGCAGTCATCGACAAGGCGGCGGACATTCTGCCAGCAGCCCTGGGCCTGGTGCTGGGCGGTGCCCTGCACCTCCAGAAAGCTCTGCTGGCTGGCGGCCTGGCCCACCTGAACAAGGTGAGGGGGGCGGCCTGGGTCGGCTGCCTGCAAGGGTGAGGCAGGGCACCACAGCAACGCTGCCGCTGGGCAGACCTGCGCGAACATATGTGCCTCTTGCGGCACGCCGGTCGGCCCACTAAGTGCACCCCACCCGACCAATTGCGCCTGCAGGCAGGCGCGCCCTCCTCGATCATGCGACAGCTGGAGCGCCACCAAGCAGCGCTGGAGGCGGCCATTCTGACTCGGTTCGAGCCGGCGGCCAGTGTGAACAGTGAGTGGATGCGCCAGTGCTATCTGCCATGCAGAACATGTTGTGGCCGGGATGCCAGGCTGCACGCTGGGCGCACAGCGCAGCTGATCGTGCATGCAAACCGATGACATGTGCCCCTGTCATACACACCCTGGCCGCAGTGACGTGCCTGCTACAAGAACTGCCAGTGCCGACAAACGAGTCAGACCCCGAGCTGACGAACGCCTTCATACAACTCACGTGCCCATCAGATGACTTCCGCCTCACGTGAGTGCAGCATTGGGCTGGGGCTTGCGGGTTGTCGCAGGCCCTGTGCAGCGCCGCACGCCACCAACGGTACAAATCGCTGCCCGAGCACCCTCTCAATCGTATCTCCCCCTGTGCTGCCAAGCGCTGCCCCCTTCCCGCCCACCCTGCAGGCTGGGCAACGTGACACGCCCCAGCGCCGTCCTGGGCCTCTTCCGCCTCAAGTTTGGCCCCATCCTGCGGCCCATCAAGGAGGTGATGGAGGAGGTGATGCGCGATGCCTGGTCCTTTGACCTGTTGGACAGGAGCCAGATCATCCACGTGAGGCCTTTCGGCTTGGGGATGATGTGCACACTGCGTGCGGTGGCGGCGGCAAGCAGCCTGCCCGAAATGCAGGAGTCTTGGGGCGCAGCTTTCAAAATCAAAGCGCAGCTGCTCGGGTTCGCTCATGAGCCTCCCCTGACCCCGTGTGTGATTGCTGCTGCAGGACCAGCGCTATGACGGGCGCATCTCGCCAGAGCTGGCAAGCATGGCACGCGCCGCAGCTTCTGCCGTGCACACCCTTCACACTGCGACCAGCGCATCGCTGGTGAGTTGTAGCTGCAAAGGCAGGGAGTGGGGTCACATCAGGTGTGCGCTCAGCTGCCAGCATGCTGCCATCACTGCAGAGCTAGTGCTGCAAATGCGCTCAACGCTCAGCACTCAGCAAGCTGCTCAGCAGACGGGGTGCAGTGCATTGAACATCCCTCAGCAGCCCGCCTTGCCTGCTTCCTGCATGCCATCATAGCCCACTGCAATCCCTCTCACTCCTCCACAGGTGGTGGCACAGTCGTGCCTGCGCGCCGGGCTGCCTGCCTGCGCGCGGTCGATCGCCCTGCGTGCGTACGAGGCACGCGGTGAGGTGGAGGCGTTGCTGGAGGTGTTGCTCGTGCTGGACCCGTGCCAGTATGACGACATGGGTATGGTGGAGGTGCAGCTGGACCAGTTTGTCAAGGTGGGCACTCCCTGCCGTTCAACGACACACTTCATAGCGGCATTGGCCGCTGTATGCCCGGTGCGCAGCCAAATTTTTCCCACCTGGCTCCCTCTGACATCTTCCCTGACGCTGCCCACAGTGCACGGCCATCGGCGAGCTGGGCGAGGCTATGTGGCAGAGCAAGTGGCTGCTGCTGGAGCGTGCGGGCGCGCTGGAAGCCTGCGTGGCTGCCAAGGCCCGCAACGATTTTGACTGCCATGTACACCTCCGTGTGGTGCGGGACGGGGGCTTGGGGGTGGTTAAGGGGCTGTGAGCAGCCGGAGGGACGCATTTTCTTGCCTCTTTCCTGGTTTGCAGCCTGCATGAGGCTGCCTGGTTTTAACAGCTGGGCTGCTGCCCGCGTGAACGTGCAGCAATTCATTTACTAGTGACGCCTCGCCCACCCACCCGCACCCTCCTCGGCAGGCCACCTGACCCCTCAGTCTGTGCGTTGGGCCGGCCACCAAGGCGGGAGCCGCCTTCACACCGTAGTGGCTCAACAAGCTGACGAGCTGCGTGGATCGCTGCAACGAGAAGCTGGGCACCATGACCGACCTGGGGTGAGCTGCTTGCTATCAGCTTGCGGGAGGCGGCAAGTACGAGTGTGTACTGCCATGTCTGTGCGCCAGTGTTGCATCGGCTTTGTTCAAACGAGTTCAGTTGCAGCAAAAAGCTTGCACCCCAGCAGTCCCACGCACTCTCACTGCTCTTACCTGCCCTCTGCATCCGTTGCTTGCAGGGACCGCGCTGACTGGCTGAAGGAGTTCAGCGCCTTTGTGGCGGGAGAGGCGTACCCATTCTGCGCCGAAATCGAGCTGGTGCGTCTGCATTGTTATGGGGCGGCACAGTATCGTGCAGCGGCTGCAACAGTGATGCAACCTCTAGCTGTGGTGCCATGAACACCCGTCCAGATAAACTGCCAGCTCGCCGTGCCTTCCGGCCTCCCTTGTACCTACTCGGTGCCAAATGAACCAGTTGCCTGCGCCCTACATGCCCTCCTCCCTGTTGCAGCTGCTGTCTCCGCCCGAGGGCCGCCCATCTGGCGCCGCGCCTGCAGCACAGGCAGCGCCGCCGCCAGCTGCCACCCAGGCGCCCTCCCGCCAGCCCCTGGCCACCACATCAGCCCCAACTGCCGCGCCAGCCCATGCCGCCGAGCCAGCTGCTGGCAGTGTGCCTCCTGAGGCCGGCCAGCCTGCCGCCGGCCCCAGCCCCAGCCGTGCCCGCCGCGGGCACACCGCGGCGCCTTCCCGCCCGGATGTGCCTGCCCCCACTGCGCAGGCTGCTGGCGGCAGCCGCAGCACCAGCCGCAGCCGTGGCCGGCAGGCCGCCCCTGGCGCAGCTGCCAAGCGTGCCACAGCCGCGCACAAGGGTGGTGAGGCTACCGCGCAGCCGGCCACGGCGCAGGAGCAGCACAGCGGCAACAGCCAGACCCTGCGCCGCGTGACCCGCCACATGGCGGCCGGCAAGTGATGCGGCACAGAAGCAGGGGCAGCGCTCCACTGCGAGCTGAGCGGCTCAGGGTGATTGGGTGCAGTGGAAACGACCGGCACAGCAGGCGGTTAGCTGCCGCAGCATGGGCTACCGCTGTATTTGGTGTGCTGTACCGAAGCCTGTACCCTTTCTGTCACATTGTTACAATGTTACAAAGCTGCCGCATCAGGTCAGCATCTGTACATGGCAAGTTGGCAGGCATCTGGGTGCAGGCAGCACATGCTAAACTGGCTGTTGTCTCTGCACTGGCTGCCAAAAGCGGCCAGCTCAATGGACGAGAACTGAAGGAGTGCAGTCATGTACTGGACTCCAGAGCCGCTAGCCGCTCACAGCTTGCTGGCCTGCTGCTGCTTGCGGGCCACCAGCCGGTCGCGTGACTTGCGCAGCAGGGTGTGCACCTCTGCAGTTGGAAAAGGGCAGGGCAGAGACTTGGGGGTGCGTGGTGCTGCAGTGCAGCAGACCAAGGCAAGGAGTGGCACTGCATTGCGGCAGGCTGGCAGGGTGGGGTGCAAGCTGCAACTGGCGGGACTTGTCATGCACACAGCTGTCCATCCTCGGTGCAGCGGCGCTGGTCCACTCGTTGAAGCAGGGCCTGCACGTGCGCAACAGCCCAATGCTAAGCAGCGGCCACCCACCGTTATAGTGCGGGGCGCACTCCTGTCGCAGGCGCTGCAGCCAGGCTTGCAGGCGAGCGTGCGGCGCCAGCAGCTCTGTCATGGTGGGACCCTGCAGGATTGTAGGCAGACGACGGCATGGGAGTGGGAGCAAAACAACCCAAAACGCTGCTAGGAACGGCAGTGGGGACCTGCATTCACCACCCAGCAGGCATTGAGCTGCTCCAAACTTAGCTGCAGCCCACAGCTCATCAGCGGGCCACCAATGAACTATCAACAGCGGATCAACCTGTAAAACGATCTCAGGCACTGCCAACCTGCAACGCTCCGTCCAGCAGGCACAGCTGCTCCAGCTCGCAGCTCAGCAGCAGGTCGGCGATGGAAGGCCGAGGCTGGCCTGCCAGGAAAGGCCCCTCTGCCAGCCACACCGTGTCGATGGTCTGCAGGAAAGAAGCAATGGTAACAGGCAAGGATAGAGGCAAGTAGTAGGAGGCGGCTGCCTAACCAAGACCCAAGCCACAGTGCAGCCACAATGCCTCAGCACTCTGCCACTGACTTGCTGGAGACCTTGCATTTGCGACAGCAATGCCACGCGGGTGTGCTACAATGGCAGGTGTGCTGGGGATACATGAAGTGGGTGCAACAACAAAGATAAAGACAGCTGCACATGGAGGCAGGCCCCCACCCGCCCACCTTGAGCGCTGCCTTCAGTGTGGGCAGCCCATAGCTGGCCACCAGCTGCTCATCCCCTTGGAAGCCCAGGCTGCAAGGGGTCATTCGCAAGGATCGACCATTGGCAGGAGCAGGCTGCACGGTTGCAAATTGTATTGAGCAGCAGGAAGCATGGATGAGCTGGCGCCAGCTGCTGCATGACTTGGAAGCGCAGCTGCTGAGGCCGGCAAACCCATCCAATGACATTCCCTTCTGGCGTGTCTGGCTCGGTATTCGAGCTTCCCCTGTCTCACCTGATGCTGATGGCTCGGTTCCACACCGTGACCATGCTGCCCACCCGCAGCGTGCTGCCGTGCCAGTCCAGCACGCTGCACACGCGGGCGCGCGCCCGGGGCTCGCCTGCAATTGAGGAAAGGCATCAACAAAAAGCTTGGCACGGTGCGGCGTGCCTGCCGTGCCAGCCCAGCACGCTGCATATGCAGGCCCGCGCCCGCGGCTCATGCTGCCAGGCAGTTGCGGTTGCGTGGGAACAGTGCATGGCGCAGCAGCGGCCAACACAACAGGAGCCAGAGCAGCTGCAGGTTGACACGCAGCGGCACAGCTAAACCAAGCTTGGATTCGGCAAAAAAGGCACAAAAAAATTTAGCTTGGATTCGGCCAAAAGCAGCCTACGTGGGTACCAGTGGTCTGCTACTGAGCGCGTGTCACACAGGTAGCGCAGGATGGCGCCGCTCTCAGCCAGGCAAAAGTCGCCGTCCTGAGGCAATAAAGCACAAGCGGTGGAGGGTGTGTGGGGCGTCAGCTGCATGATGCCGATTGGAGGCAGCGGCAGGATGGCGCTGCATGCCTCAAGGCAGTACCTGCCGCCCTGAGTCATGACGCAGGAACTGCAGCGACAGCCGCATTGTGTGGTTTGAAGCAAAGGCGCAGGAACGGCATGCCAGAAGTCCGACTTGCCTGCAGCGCGGGCACTTTGCTCAGCGGGTTGACGGCCCGGAACTCCGGGCTGCGCTGCTGCATCTTGCCCACATTGATGCGCACTTCCTCAAACGGGATGCCCGCCAGCCTGCCAGGGCAGCAGCCATGAGGGCAATGAGGGCAGATGGACGGCGGCGGCGGCGGCGGCAGCGGCAGCGGCGGCAACGCCAGACGGCAGCGGTGACCCCGATCGCGCGTCCCTCACTTGCAGAACAGCAGGCAGGTGCGCGAGGGCTGTGACATGCGGTCCACAAACAGCTTGAGCTGCGTGGAGGCCTCCATCGTGTCGGGCGAGGCGCTGGGGCTCAGGGGAACCTGCCGATCGATTGCCGGAGTGTGCTGGGCTCGTCCCGGGCGACCCAAGCGATGCAATGCGCAAGCTGACTCCGCTCGTCATCAGTTTTTTTGCTCGGGAGTCGCCATTTCGCTCCCAAACATGCAGCCCACATGGCCACGGGTGTCGCCGTCGTGGCAGCGGCACGTGCAAGCCGCCAGGGCCGAGCAGGACGGCGGCCTCCTCGACGCCCTCGCTCTGGTGCGCTGGGGGCACGCTGGACTGTTTAAAAGACGGAGGCGCTATCGGCATGGCCATGCACCAGGCCGCAGGCAGCCCAGAGCAGCCGCGACACCGCCCAGCTGCGGCAGACTCCCGCCAACCCGCTCACGCCCGTTGCGTGCTGATCCTCTTGCCCTCTGCAGGCCGTCATCGCCGTCGGCCTCCTGCGCTTCTGGGAAGTGCTGTCAGCTGCTGATGTAGCATTCCTGCTTGCCATCAGCGCAGCCAGCGCCGCCCTGCTGGCCTGGCGCCGCTGCGTGCCAGGCAGCGCCCACAGCTTTGCGCGCCGCCGCGAGCTGCCGGCAGTGCTGCTGCGTGTGGCCATCGCTGCCTCCCCCGCTGCGTGGAAGGTCACACGCCAGACCCTTGCGGGCGTGCCACCCTACAACAGCGGCAGCGGCAGCGGCGCGTGGAATGCAGCCGTGTACAGCCTGTCACTCGTCTTTTGCAGTTTCGGGGCCACCGCCAACGTGCTGGTGAGCTGGATTTGGGAAAGGCTGGGCAGGCGGTTGCATGGTGGGCATTGCTGATGACGATGACCGATGGATGCAGCTTGCCAGTGCGCTTTGTCTGCTCCCTCATGCTGCTTGTTGCCGCTCCATTCAGGCTGCTATCACCCATAGCATGAAACCCAGACCCACCTCCTACCTCAGGCTGAAGCGCTCCTGCTGCCACCCCACCTGCAATCCCTGCCCAGGCACTGGCGCGGCCCGTGCGCCTAGCCCTGCACATTCCGACTCAGGCCCTGGTCATGCTGTGCATTTGGTGGCGCACCCCTGGCATCTGCGAGGCCCCAATGCTGCAGCACCCGGCAGCACAGCGTGCCACAGCAGCAAGCTATGCAGCCCTCACCGCCCTGGTGCGACTGGGCAACCCACTCACCCTGCCACCTGGCGTTGCACTGCATGGACCAGAAGGGCAGTGCAGCGCGGTGCTGGCCCTTGCTGAGCTGCTGTTGGGCTTTGTGGCCCCAACCCTGGTGCTGGCTGCATCGGAGGCCGAGCTGTATCAGCGCTGGAGGCGGGCCTGGCTCAAGTGGCAGCGGCAGCAGCTGGGCACTTTGCCTGCCGACGGCGGCGGGAGCACAGCCGGTGGTAGCGGCGGCGGTGCCAGCGGCAGAAGGCCAGCAGCAGCATCTGTGGCGCAGAGACTTGAGCCGCCAGAGCAGCTGCACACAGAGGTGTTCCCCTGCTTGAGACCGCCCACCAAGGCGGCTGCCTGCTTGTATGATTTGCTGTGCCACCACCCATTCACCGAGCCTGCCGATGCTGCTGTCGCCGCTCTGACCGCCCTGCTGCTAACGGGTGCCGCCTGGCAGGCCATCCTGGCTGTCACACCGGTGTAAAGCAGCCGCGCACAGCTGTGGTTAGGATGCTTGTGCAAGCCAAAGTCTTGCTGACGGATGTGGTTTGTTGATGTTCCGACCAAAGCGGCAGCCCCGGGTCCGCCGCCCGGCTGGCGCTGGTGCTGACAGGGCTCGGTTGCCGGACTTGCAAGCAGCCAGCAGCCTTTGCAGTTGCACATACCTGCCAATGGCTCCAGTTCTCAGCCCTCCCGACCGCCCGCTGATGCCAACCAGCTGGGTCGAGCACGTTCGGGAGCGCAGGGCCCGAAGGGACGCAGGACCCATCGTAGACGTCATTGGACTTGTGAGAGGCTGCCTATTTCCGCTACGGTAGAGGCAGAGGCTGCGCCAATTGTTGTGGCGGTGCTGCTGCCGCCGCCGCTCGCCGCCGCTGCTGCGCTTAATATCGGCAGATCAACAGGCATCTCGTTTGCTGCCACACAGGTCGTCATCTTTGTGGCGCTTTGGCGCTTCCAGTCTGCACTGTCACCGGAAGTTGCAGCTTTCCTTCTGCTGGCCATCGCCTGCCCGGCCGGCCTGCTGTGGTGGCAGCTTGCCCGCCCCGCTGTCTACCGCCGCCGCGCCACGCTGCTGCGTGCGGCGCAGCGTCTGGTGGTCACATCTCCAGCAGGCTGGGCGGTTGTGCAGCTTGCGCTAGGCGGGGCACCGCCCTATGGTCAAGGGGCGCTGCTGGACTACACAATGTTTGCTCTCACCGTGTTCTTCGCTTCCTGCGGCGCCGCCGGCACGTTCCTGGTGAGCTGAGGATGGCTTGTCAATCAATGGATATGTTTGCCAGCATAGCAGCAGATGCATTCGGTTGCAAGTTTGCCACGCTGACACCGCCGTCCGGCTGCCATTTTTTGCAGGCGCTGGCGTGCCCTCTGCCGCTCTGGCTGCACACGCCCACGCAGGCAGCCATGATTGCCTACGTGCGGCGCCACAATGGCGAGATGTGCGCAACCGCAGCGCTGCAGCACCCAGCCGCGCAGCAGGCCACTGCGGCCACCTATTCAGCCCTCACAGCCCTGCTGAGCCTGCTGCCTCTGGGTGCCTCCGCACCGCCACGCAGCCCAGCGGGGCAGTGCGCCGCGGTGCTGGCGCTCGCAGAGTGCCTGCTCGGCTTCCTGTTGCCCTTGCTTGCCTTGGTGGCGTGGGAGGCGGGCATCTACCACCGCTTCTGCCAGCACTGGCTGTCCTGGCAGCGTGCAGAGCTGCAGCAGATGCAGGAGCAGCCTGGAGGGGCGATGGCAGCGGAAGCAGCGGGCCCAAGCAGCAGCAGCGCCCAGGCGCCCCACGGCGGCCTGCTGCCCTGGTGCACCGCAAATGCTGCTGGGTGCTTGCTCCCACAGGAAGGGCCAGACCTAAACTTATGCCCATTTCTTGTACTACCCAGCAACTCAGCAGCTGCTTTCTACCGCATGGTCCTTGCCTGCCGCCCGTCAGAGTTGCTCGATTTTGTCGCTCTGTCCGCCGCCGCCAGCAGGAGTGCGGCGGCGGCGTGGCACGCCGTGCTGCTGCTGGAGCCTGTTGACTGATCATTGCAGTGCATTATGCTACTGTGCTATGCTTTGAGGGAAATGTAACCGACCAAGTGTCTGCCTATAGCGGCAGGCAGGAGGGCGCGGTGCCGCTGCGCTGCCGCCGTGCTCAGGCTGACTAGGACCGCCGCCCGCCCGCTTAGTAAAGTTCACGCTCCTAAAAGGTGCTGCTTCCCAACCGTTGTGCAAGTGAATGACACCTCTGCTGAGGTCCCAAGCGTGCCCGGCCGTGTCCCCAAGCTGGGGCGAGCAGCTTCGGGCCTGCAGGGCACGCCGAGAAGCGGGGCAAACGTTCGACTGCATTCTGCTGGTGGGCAAGCAGCTGAAGGAGCAAACAGCGCGAAGGGCTGATGTCAACTGTTGTGCCTCCCCGCCGCCGCCCTCGCCAGCTGGCTGAGGCCGCACTGATGAAAGCGACTAAGCAAGTGCACCCTCCACCCCCCTTCCAGGCCGTCATTGGCGTGGCGCTGCTGCGCTTCCAGGCGGCGCTCTCAGCGGCAGATGTGGCACTGATGCTGCTGGCGGCGGCAGCCTCCCTCGCCCTGCTGTGGTGGCGGCGGGCTCGTCCAGAGGCCTACTGCCGTTGGGGCGCTTGGGCCCGCGCCCTGCAGCGCCTTGTGGTAGCCTCCCCAGCCTCCTGGAAGGTCACTCAGCAAGTGCTGGCAGGCACGCTGCCATACGGCCATGGCGCACTCCTGGATGCGGCACTATATGGCTTGCTTGTGTTCTTCGCTTCGTGCGGCGCCAGCGCAATTGGCATAGTGAGCACTGATCTGCTGCCGTGTGTGCGGTACGAATGGCAGCCGATGAATTTGGTCGCTGATTGCACCATGCAGTGCAGTTAATTTTCTGGTGATGCGCCTGATCCAATCCCCAAACCCTACCCACCTGCAGGCGCCGGCCCACCCGCTGCCGCTCTGGCTGCACCTGCCCGCCCAAGCTGCCATAGTTGCGGCAGTGCGCCACCGCACACCCGCCATGTGTGTCAGCTCAGCCCTGCAGCAGCCGGCAAGCCAGGCTGCCACAGCAGCCGTGTACCACGGCCTAACCGCCCTACTCAGCTTGCTGCCGCTGCAAACGGCGGCGCCGCAGCACGGCCCGCTGGGGCAGTGTGTCGCGGCCCTGACACTGGCTGAGCTGCTGCTCGCCTTTCTGCTGCCATCGCTGTCGCTGGCAGTGTGGGAAGCGCGGCAGTGCGATTGCTTCTGCCGCTACTGGGCAGCTCGGCTGCGGCAAGAGGGGCAGGAGGGGGAGCGGCAGGAGCAGCAGGAGCAGCAAGATGCGGCAGCTGGGCCCAGTGGCAGCTCAATGCCGGCACCATGCCAGACCACCAGCGACAACCGCTTGTCCCAGGTGCTGCCCTCCGATGCAGAGGAGATGGCAGCAGCAGCTGAGCTGGCGGCGGGCACGCTTGAAGAGCTCTGCTTGGCGCTCTGCCCCTTCTTACAGCTGCCTAGCAGTGCAGCTGCAGCCTCGTACCGCCTGCTGCTGTCCTGTAGCTGCCCAGCAGAGGTGGCTAATTGGGCGGCAGCAGCAGTTGCCGCAACACTGCTGCTTGTGGCGGCTTGGCACGTTGTGCTGCTGCTCACCCCAACTGGCTGAGAGCGGAGATCACCCAATTGGTCATCAGGTCAGGACATTATACCGTACAAGACGGCGTCTGCGTGTTTGCTTTGGGCCCTCACCATGCCAGCCACCTGCCCACACAGCTTTCTCAACCCCATTTTAAGGGCTCCTATTCAACTCAACAAGCCATCTTGCCATCAAGCAGTGCACTCATATTCCAGGAACACACCCAAACCCAACATCCATCTTCTTTTGTGTGTGTTGATGCTTGCCAGGGAACGGTTTATGCTTTTGCCAGCCAGACTGCATTGTACCCAGCGTGTGTGTCTGCTTGTCACATGGCCGTGCTGACCTGTGAATGACATGCCTTCTAGATCGCTTCTCTTGTTGCGCTGGGTCTGCCAGTTTACACGTTTTAGAACGTACAGTATGGTACATGTTGCTGTGTGAAACTCGGACCAACGGTGCGTGAATCATACAGCAGGAAGTCAGTGCAGAAGGACAAAAGTGCTGTTCGCAGCAGCTGCCGCCCAGCATGCGTACTGCATCGCACCCCTGCCGTTCTGCATGCCATGCGCATGCTGCTTGCAGCTGCTGTGGGGACGCGAGGCACCACAAAAGCTGTGCAGCCATATGCTGCGCCGCCACTTTGCGAACGGGCGCCTGCTGCAGCACCACCGCTGACCTGTGTTGCATCAGGCGCTGCCGCTCATGAGCTGCTGCCGCTCAGCGGATGGGGATGTCGGCGGGGCAGGCATCCGGGTGCGCCTTCACATGTGCTAGCACCTCCTCGTATTGCTCCCGCACTGCAGCAGAACGAATTTGGAGATGATTGTGTGGGTGCAACCGCAGCCAGCATTGGCAGCGGCAGCAGCAGCAGCAGCACAGAAGCGGCAGCAGCAGCGACAGGGCAGCAGCCGCTCGTCTCAACCAGCCGCCATTGCCGGCAGCAACATCGCCCAAACCCCATGGGACAAACAACTCACGGTGCCAGGGCATCTCTGCATACACATCGGTGAACATGGCAGACAGGGGCGGCTTGGGCTCCTTCTGGGCCGCCGCTAGGGCCAGAACCACCTCACTGCACAGGTGGCAAGAGCACGCAGGGAGAGCAAACGGTTGGAAGGGCACGCTGATGGAGGGGCATATCTGCCTGTGCACTGCGCTACAACTGGCCTCCTGCTGCACCAGCCTGCACCCTGAGATGCAGCCAGAATGGCCTGCAGCATGCACACCGTCCTCGCCGCCCACCTGCGTGCTGCTGCCCGGGCCTCCTTATCCTGCTCGTCGCTCCACCAGCCCTGCTGCACCAGCCAGAGCTGGAAGCGGGTGACCGGGTCGCGCGCCCGCCACGCCTTCATTTCCTCAGCGGCGCGGTACCTGTGCAGGACAAGGCAGGGAGTGGCAGATGTGTTTGCAACCTGGGTCCACGTGCACATCGGCGCTCAGCCCCAGCGGCAGCAAAGGCATCTCCGGCGAGCAAGCCATGCCTGAATGCACTGCCAACAAAGCAGAGAGCATCAAAACAGCAGCCCGCCCACCGCGAGCTGTCGTCTGAGGTTGAATGGTGGCCGCTGCGGTAGCTCATGGCCTCGATGAGCACAGGTGCCTGCAGGAAACATGGCGCCAGGAAACATGGCGCCTTGGCTTGAGTGAGCATGGGACCTGCAGTGGTACTGCACTGCTCCTGCTTCACGGCTGCTGAACGCTGAACGCCTGTGCACAATGTGATCCTCACCCACAGCACAGCGGTAGCAGCAGCTGCATGCAGCTCAGCTCTACGCCGTCGGACTCCATGCCTGCTGCTTCACTATAGCTACTTGCCTGCTGCTCAGTGGCCACCCGCTGCGCCTCCTTGGTTGCACGCTAGCACATTCCAAACCTCGGCATTGCATGATTTGACTTCAACACTCGCCTGCTGCTCGGTGGCCACTCGCCGTGCCTCCTTGGTTGCGCAGTAGACCGCCCGAGCATCGCCGCCGTCCACCCGCAGGCTGGCGATGCCGTAGCCGGGGCCGCGGCCAGCAATGCCGTCGCCTGCGCAAGTCGTGAGATGGGAGAAGCAAAATCTGTCAAAATAGCAGTGACGTGCAGTTTGGCGATGCCGTAGCTGCCGCCTGCACAGAGAAGATGAGAGCGCGGACGAACGAGACGACATTGCATGCAACAAGGGGAGCTTGGCTGGTGCAAAACTGCAACTATCAGCCATGATCAACAGAGCTCAAGCTATACAGGGCCACACCTCGGTACTGGTCGGTGGCAGGGGTGGAGATGGCCCACCCGTTGTTGCGGCAGATGAAGATGATGGGCACCTGCAGGGAAGTGCCGCTTTCTCATCAGGCACTGGCTTGCGTGGTCACGGTGTGGCTACCGCCATGCCAGGGGTGCCCGCATACGAGCATGCCATGCCTGCCAAACAAGCAGGGGTGCATAATGCAGCAGCAGAGCACCACAAATGGCGTCATTGCAACCAACTGAGGAGACACGCACCGACAGCGTGGCTGCAAAGTTGACGGCGGCATGGAAGTCTCCCTCTGAGGCGGCTCCCTCCCCAAAGTAAGCAACCGACACCGCAGGTCGCTTGTCCAGCTGCGCACAAGAAGGATGAGAGCCGTTGGCAGCCGGGTTGGTTGAAAACAGCAGGGTGCAGGGGTTTCGTCATAATGATGAGGTGGCACGTAGGTCGGCTTGCCATGGCATGCTGCCACATGACATGCCGCCACATGCCATGGCATGCCAGCCACATGGGCATGCCAGCAACATGGCATGCGCCAGGGCAGCTTGCCTTGATTGCATAGCCCGCCCCCACGGCGTGCGGCAGCTGTGTGGCCAGCGTCGAGGAGATGGTGTGGAAATTGAGGTCGCGGCTGCCGTAGTGGATGGGCATCTGCAAACAAAGGCGAGGGCAAACCAAACTGGCATGACGATGGCATGGCATGGAAGGCATGCGAAGGGGCACGTGCAAGAGGTTAAAGTTGGCTGCCGTAGTGGACGGGCATCTGCATGTGAAGAGGGGAGGGAGGGCAAACCAACATGGCATTAGCCTGGCATGGCATGATGCTATGGGCGTTGCCACGGCCAAGCCGGAATGGGCATGGTCGTGGCAGAACAAGGCATCTGGGGCGGCAGGCGGGGCAGGAGCATGGCATGGGATGGCGCCACATAGCGCGGCAAGCAGCCAGCATGCCATGCCATGACTGGACATGCATGAACAGCCATGACCATGGTCAGGCATGGCATGCCAAGTGCTCGACATGGCATGGCATGCCGATTGCTTTTGTAGGATCGCATGGCATGGCACGGCTTGGCGTGGCATGGCATGGCATGGCGTGGCATGGCGCTTCAGTCACATGGCATGGCATGCCGATTGCTTTTGTAGGATGGCATGGCATGGCATGGCATGACAAACAAACTCCTGTAGGATGGCATGGCAAAAAAACTCCTGTAGGATGGCATGGCAAACAAACTCCTGTAGGATGGCATGGCATGGCAAACAAACTCAAACACCAGGGCAAACCAGCTGGCTGGCATGCCCACCTGCCGGCCCTTCCCTTGCTCGTGCGTGTTGCCAAAGCACTGCGACGGGATGCAAGGCACGCCACTAGGTGTCAGCGATGTATAGCGATGGGCCCTTGCAATAATGGCAGCGAGTCTGCTCCATTTACTAGCTCGGAGCAATGGCAGCATGCTCTGCCCACACCCCAAGTTGCAAGTGGTACAGGACTGCTGTGCTGCATCACAGGCATGCATACTGAAGGCACGCCACATGATCACAGCAGGCGCAGCGGGCACAGCGCACCTGGTGCGCCATGTCCTGCACGCTGAAGCCGCGGTACATGATCACTCCCTGCTCGCGGTACTGGCTGCAGCAGCAGATGCAAGGCAAGGAGGGGTGAGCGGAAGCTGTGCATAACCTGCCGTGCATGCTTGCGGCAGCAGCGGACGCCAGGCAAGGGAAGGTGTGCGCTGCTGACCACCACATGCCCCGGCTCTCACTGGCTCGCCAATATGCTCTAAGCATTCATCCAACCTGTTCAAACATGACACGGGGAACAACCCAACCGCAATGAGCCTCACCTGAACACCACGTCTTGGGGCTCCAGCGCGGCGGCGGACCCAATGGCGGTGGCCTCCTCGCCGCTGCTGGTCATATAGAACGAGAAGCGGCCCTGCATCACAAGGGAAAAGTCAAGTGTTTGGGCATTACAAGTCGTTTGGGACCGCAGATCGCTCGTTGCTGGTCATAGAGAATGAGAAGCGGCCCTGCATCGCAAGTTCAAACCACTTGAGGGACGTGTTTTGAAAGATAGCCTGGCGCTGCAACGAGCACATTATCAGTGTGCAGCTGCAGCCGCTCGTGATCACTCAGCCACCCCAACTGCAGCTAGCCACACAGCAGGAGGCATGACAACCCACCTGGCGCTGCGCTTCATAGAAGATTGTGTCCACCGTCTGCAGCTTGACCATCGTTTCGTACATGCGCACCGCCGTCTCCCGTGGCAGCTCGTGCGGCAGCGAGGCGCCTGGCACCTCCCGACCAGCGGAATCGAGCGTGCTGCACGGGACAGCGGAGGGCAACAGAGAGGGTCAGCGCAGTGGCAGCAGCACATGGAATGCGCGCCGGCAGCAAAGCCATTCAACCGTGACAACCTAGTGAGGCAGGGGCGGCTGCAGCGCACGCCATCACGACACCAGGCATGCTGGCCGCATTTGGTGGTGATGCTCTGCGCAGCAGCCATGCCAAACCCATCTCCCATTCATCACCCAATTCAAAGCGCACCGGTAGCAGGGAATGGGCGCCCGCGGGCTGAACGAGCCGCCCACCAGGCTCAGCTGGTTGGTGAAGGGCACCGAGCCTCCAGGAAAGTCCATATGGTCCTCTGCCTTGCTGGCAGGAGCCGCCGAAGCGCCACTGGCGGATGCACCACCGTCCGCTGCAGCGGCGAGGGAAGCTGAGTGGACGGCCGCCGCTGCTGCCGCCGCCACCCGCCAGGCGCCGGTGAGGGCTGCCCGTCCGCCTCCACCCTGCAGCGCCGACCCCCAGCGAGCTAACATCGCGCCGGGGTCCCGGGAGCCACCACGGAGCAGGAGGTTGTTGTTGCGGCGGCCTTGGGGGTGACTTGCAGGCCCTGCTGTAGAGCTTGAAGTCTTCTGATCGGTGATCACGAGGGATCTGAATGCCGCGCAGCCTGCAGGGGAGTGTGGGCGTCCCCATCAGCCAATGCCGCCATGCAGGAGCGACCCAGCCCTCGACGGCCGGATTGGCGCACTCCACCAGCCACCACAAGTACCCAGGACGCACACGAGGCGCTCGCCATGGGTCTCAAGGCAGGTCCACTCTGATAGCCTCGCTCGCTTGCTGGCCAGCCATCCTGCACGCGCTGCAGCATGCAGACCTTGCAGATCGCACTGCTCTGTGCCCCGATTGTCGCTCTGCCGCCCAGGGCGCCGCCCGCCGCTGCTGCCGCCGCTCCTAGCCGCCGCCGCCGGCCGCGCCGCTGCCGCCGCCCGCACGGCCGCGCTCTTGCCGGCATCTCGTTTGCCTTTACTGGCCGCTTCGGCTTTGGTGGAAGCAACCGGCTGCAGGTCTGCTTCAGATGCATGACAGTGACAAGTTGTTAGTCCGAGCCGTCGTACCGCACTCGCCGCCGCCCTGATTCTTTCCTCTGCCCCCTTTGCTGCTGCTGCAGGAGGATTTCGACAAGGCTGCTGGTGAGCGGGACGTTTCTGAAATTTAATGAATAGCGGCAGGCCGCAATACTGGGCGCTGGATTGGCAACGAGTACTGCCGAGTGCTGCGGCGTCCAAAGGGGCAGGGGTGGCGCCAATCTGGCCGCCTGCAACTGCACTGCACGACCCAACCAACCATCTTCGCTCAAAGCTTGTATTGCTGCCCTTGTGTGTCCGCAGAGGAGGCCAAGGGCCTGCCCGATAACACCAGCAACGACGACAAGCTGGCGCTGTACGGCCTGTTTAAACAGGTCTGTATTTCAGTAAAATGTAGCCTTGAGCCGCAGCATTTGTTGGAAGCTTGTCGAGGCAGCAGCGCCCGCTTATCCTGCTTTGGCCCCTGCCCGTAAATGACGGCGAACTGGCGCTGCATGGCCTGTTCAAGCAGGTGGGCGGCGCGCGGATTTGCCTGCGCATTGACTTGCTTGGTTGCTTGGCTCGCTCTTCCACCCGGTTGATCGCCGGCTGCTGTGGCAGTCACTGAGGTGCATGCGGAGCATCGCTGCTGCGCGCTGGCCTTCACCGCAGCCGCATCTCATTCCATCGAAAACTGCTGCTGTTTGCTGCTTGGGAAGTTGTGCACTGCCCTGCCAGTCACCGCTGCTTCCCTAGTTGCCCTGTGCATTGCAGGCAACCGTGGGCGACAACACCACCGACCGCCCCGGCTTCTTTGACCCCAAGGGCAAGGCCAAGTGGGACGCATGTGAGTTGTTTGGTTTAACATGTCTCTTGATTTGCTTCGGTGGTGCGCTTGGAGCCTGTTGCGCATCTCGAACCCCAAGGGCAAGGCCAAGTGGAGTGCATTCTGAGGCTCCCTGCACTCCGCCTTGCACGTTGGGCTCGTTCCGTATTCGGTTGCATGGTCAAAGCAGAGCAATACATACCAGCTATCCTCCATCTCATCTGCTGGCTTTGGTCGTCTCCCTGGCACTGCGCAGGGAAGAAGGAGGAGGGCAAGAGCAAGGAGCAGGTGGGACGATGGGGCTGGCACCGATTGCTGCCGATGAATGTTGGGGACTCGGGTTGAGCGGCTGCATCAGTTGGCACGGTGGTGGCGATGTTGCGTTGGCTGGAGGCCTGCATGTGTGCTACAAGCCGTCTGGGCCTGCCGCTGCAGCCAGCGCCCCGTGCGCCCGCTTGCTGTCGCTGCCGCATCGGGCGATGCACACGTGTATTTGGTGCTCCCCTCTGGATGCGCACCCAGCTGCTAAAGCGTGTCCGCTCTCCTTTGCACACATTTGTGTGCTGCAGGCCATGCAGGAGTACATTGAGCTGGTGGCGCAGCTGAAGGCCAAGTACGCCGCATAGATGGGCTGACGAGTGCGGCTATGGTGTGCCCAGCAGCCAGCCAATTGCAATTTGGCCAAGGTCAGCTGGGCCACGCAGCGGCTGCGCCTTCCGCTAGTCTAATGTGTTTTCCTATGCCGCTTCTGCTCTGATATTCTTACAGTTGCTGCGCTGTATAGCTTCCCGCGTTTGTGAGACCGAGACAGTTGCGCGCGGGCCCACGGGCTGTGAAAGTGAGGCAGAGGTGCTGCGGCAGCGGCGGCGGCGGCGGCACGTGCGGGTGGCCACTCCAGCACAGCTATGATGGCACGGAGCCGTCCTTCCACCTGCGACTCTCTTTAGAACCGAGTTCCGCGGCATCTTACAGGAATTAATTGCAGCAACCTGAGCTGTGGCCTGCGTGGCCAGCGGTACACCTGGCAAGCAGCGTCGGGGCCGCTCTCCGCCCAGACCGCACGCAGCCTGTCAGAAGGTGCCGCATCGCACATTTGGTATACCTCCCGAGCGCATGGACATCCCCATGGAACGGTTCAAGAGTATGAATAGTATCAGTTTTTGGGTGGGTTCGATCGTTTGGCCCAGTCCAGGCTGCACAGAACAAATGGACGGCAATGCATGTGCAACGGGGGCGGCACCGTTCAGCAAGGCATGCACTGCGCCCAAACCAGTTGTCATGCGGTGCGGGAAGCCTGCAAGAGTTTCGCGATGTTGCAGGAGGTCCGCCAAGCCGCTCGGATGCGCCTGCGGGCGGGGCGCGACTTCCCTCAGCGAACAGTTCTGAGCAGCAGTGTGCTCGGGCCGCTGCCCCGTGCTGGGTGCCGGCTTGCGGCGGCCGCGGCGGGCCTATCGGCAGAATATCCAGTGGGGCAGGCGCATGGATGTGCATCACTTCCCGGCACCGCCTCAGGCGGCCAGTGGCATATCGCTGCATGGGCCACTGGCGGCACGCCCGCGGCGCGAGCTCTTGCCGGTCTGGTCAGCTCGCACTGTCTTTCGAGCTCATTCAGCAAAGCTGCAAGCCGGGAAGAGAGCTAAGCAAGCAAGGCAATAGCAGTGGGTGCCCACTCGGCTTCCTATGCACCGCTGCCACCCAGCCTGCCGCCGCTGGCACCCAACCATCAGCCCACAAGGAGCACAGCCAGCAGCGCAATGCATCCCGCTGCGAGCCATGGGTCCGGTTCAGTCACATTCTCTGTGCATGACAAGTTTCCGTGCAGGCGCCCCAGCGGAACAAGCTACACATCAACGCAAGCATGCCTGCACACGCACACGCATGACACACACGCTCCAATCAACGCTACTGCTGCCCTGCTGCCACATCTGCTGCTCCAGCTGCCGCCGCTGCCGCCTCCTTGGCCTTCTGCCGTGCAATGCCCAGCGCCCGGCACACGCGGCGGTGCCCGCCCTCCCGCCAGTCAGCGTGCGAGCAGGCAGTGCCGCAGTACCACACCGCGCGGCAGGCGCTGCACGCAGGAAGAGTGCAGAGTTGAACGGGATGTGCAGCGTGTGCAGCAGCAGTAGTGGGCTGCGTCAGGCAGTGTGAACGGCGGCGCCATGTCTGAACATGTGGACAATCCGCGTTGCTGTTTAGTGTGTCGTGCATGGACTCCGTGCCGCTGTTGAGCACTAGTGGACAGCTCATCACAGAGCTCGCGTGCGCCGGCATTGCCTGCCGGCAGCGGTGCTCAGCGGCGCTCAGCGGCGGCAGCGGCAGTGGAGTTACGGGTGCTGCAGTGGGCGGTTCGGCGGTCACTGAAAAGCGTGCCGAGCTTATTCCGAATCGACCTAGCATGCTCTACCGCCGCAGCGAGTCTGGAACGAGCAGCAGCGGGACCGCTTTCACCCCAGACCGCACGCAGCCTCGCGGCACGGCTTGCCTCGCGCGTTTCGTTAGATTGCAGAACGAAACGCGGCGCAGGATTGGAAAACAGTGGGACGACCAGAAAGGGGGCAGCGACAAGTACTCGTTTCAAGCCCCCGCGCGCTTCGCCATGCCGATGTAGCAAGTCAGGGGGATGTGGAATTTTATTTTTGGGGTAGCGCTCAGGCCTCCTTGCTGCCGGCTGCCGCCGCCGCTGCCGCTGCGCCCATTGTTGCAGGCGGGGGCGCATTGCATCACATACCTGGGCTGCAAACAGGCTGGATGCACGGTCCGGGACCAAAGTGTTGCCTGGTCGCTGCTATTGCAGCCGCCATTCAACCAACCCAACGTATTGCCACGCATCTAGTGGTGCAGTTGGTGCCCTGCTCCTCATCCTGACGTCGCTGCTTCCCTGCCATACACATTACAGAGACTGCATGCTGCAAAACGTTTAGTTGCAGGTGATTGGCGACTCCGCTAGCTGCCGACCTGGATAGTACAGGACGTATGATCAGCTGCTGGTGTCGCTGTCGCTGCTCTCCTCCTCCAGCACCCTGCTGCGCACGCTGCGCCTGCCAGCCCTGCTGTGCGTGGCGCGCGCTGAGGAAGCTGGCTCCCTGCGGCTGCTGCTGCTGGGCTGCCCGCCACCGCTGCGGACGCTGGTGGCAGGAGCTGCGGTGCTGGCGCCCGCTGCAGTTGACACACCCGCGGCGACGGTAGACACACCAGCGGTGGCGGTTGCCGTGGAGGCCGGCCGTGGCGGCCGCCAGGCAGCGCCCCGCCCTCCGCCACCGTTGCAACCCAGCAGCACAAGCAGCTGCTGCTGCACTGCTGTGCTGGCGCCCTTGCTGGCGCCTGTGGCACGCTTGCGTTTGCCGCCAGCAGCGCTGCGTTCTGCTGCCCCTCCATCTGCCGCTGTGTTGCCCCTCTCGCGGCCAGCAGCAGCAGGCATGTGGCTGCCCACAAACGCCAGCAGAGCCTGCCGGGCAGCAGCGGGCAGCTTATCCAGCATGCTGCCGCCAGTACCACCGCCTTGCAGCTGCGTGTGCAGCGCTGCAAGCACCTTGGCTGATGGCTGCATGGCGCGCAGCAGGGTGGCGGCAGCGGCCAGAGAGCCGCAGTCTTGCTGCTCGCTGCCGAGTACCCTGCCAGCAGAGCTGCCGCTGGCCTGTGCGGCAGCCAGCAGCGCCTGCAGCGCTTGGCTGACCAGCACGTCCCCTCGCAGCTCGGCCGCTGGCAGCAGGCCGCATGCAGGGTCGACCAGCGCCTATTCAGTACAAGGATGTACGTGAGAGGGCAAGGGAGTGGCACTTGTGACATTCAGCAACGGGCTTGAGCGGGCCTGGACGCCTGCCGCGCATGCCGGCAACAACCAAGTGGTGTGGCACCTCTTACATAGCAAGCTGCTATGTGCGTGAAAGCTGAAGCCGCTGCGCGGCGTGCCACCCATTCTAAGCTCACCTGCGCCAGCGCAACACGGCAGCCAGGTGGTGTCTGGTGGAACAGCGCCATGCACAGGCGGGCGCGCTCTTTGGGGGCAGCAGCTCCCAGCATCTGGCGCAGGGCGTGCTGCACGAGTGCCACTACCGGCGGAGAGGCGGCTGCTAGGGCGCAGCCCAGCGGGCCCAGCATGCCCTGCAGCTTGAGCTTGTTGCGCAGCAGCAGGCGGCAGTAGGCGGCGGCCGATGCTCGCGACAGCTGCTCCTGCTGCTCAGGAGAGAGGGTCTGGTGGGCAGCGTGGTGGATGCCGTCTGCTGGCTGCTGCGCCTGCTGTGCCTGCTGTGCCCCAATGTCCTGCTGCTGCTCGGAGCCTGCTGCTGGCTCGCGTGCTGCTTCCACTCCGCCTGCCCCGCTGCTCTCAGCTGGGCCGCTGACCTGCTCCTCCACCAAGACAGCAGGCCCCCCAGCAGCCTGCCCAGCAGGCGCCATCAGCCAGCCAATGAGCAGCAGCCGGTCGCTGTAGCGGTTGGGGAAGGCCTCGATGGCGTCCGCCAATAGAGCCACCGCTGCTGCCTGCACTTCTGGGGCTGCGCTGCCGCCACTGCAGCTGCTACCGCTGCTGCCGCACAGCGCAGCCTCTGCAAGAGCCACAGCCCGCTGGCTGAGCGGCTCAGAGAGCAGGGCCAGGCGGTCCAGGGCACGCAGGGCAGCTGCCTGCAGGTTGAGGAAAAGCATGGCAGAGTAAATCATTGAGAATGCGAGCTGAGCGTGAACCAAGCCACTGGTAGCAGTTCAGGAGCCAGGCAGGCAGAAGAAAGGACACTTGGCTTCGTCCCCAGCCTGAAGTCACCCCACTCTCACCCGCACAGCAGAAGGCAGCGCTGCTGCGCCCGCTGCGCTGCCACGCTCCTCCTCGCCATCTGGCACCTCCAGGCCCCCAGGGCCCCCGGCCAGCCGCTCCAGCAGCGGCAGGTAGCAGGCAGGGGCGGTGTCTGCTGCCTCAAGCAGCGACTCCAAATACTGCTGCGCCGCTGCCTCGTGCTCGGCAGCCAGGTGCTCTGCTCGCATGTAATCATCTGCTGCTGCTGCTGCTGCTGCTGCTGCTGCTGCTGTTGCAGCTGCGCCTCCCTCCTGGGCAGCTGTCAAATTGCTCCCTGCCTGGTCCGCTGTGCCGCCCACTGGCTGCCCGGAGCCCATCCACCATTCTTGAGCAGGGCGCAGCGGCCGACCAAAGTGGCTAGTCTGACCTGCCGCCTGCTGCTGCTGGGCCTGCTGCCGCTCCCGCTGTGTTGCCCCTGCCACCAGCTGCTGCAGGAAAGCTGCCTTCTGCTGCTCATAGGTGGAGGCTAGGCCACCCTGCAGGTTAAGCAGCGCCACCAGCGCACTCTGCTGCACCTGCTGCTGCGTATTGACACCTTGTTGGGCTGCGGCTGTGCCTCCACTGCCCCCGTCGGATTGGCCGCCTGGTGCTGCTGTGTCATTGTCGCCCGCGCTGTGCAGCGGGTAGCCTACGGCTGAGCCATCTGGGATCCCCAGCTGCAGCTCCTCTGCCCCACCCAGGCGCAGGTGCAGATCAGGCAGCTCTGCTATTGCTGCGACCTTCTTCTGTGGCTGATCTGCTACCGCCACAAGGGAGCGCAGCAGGTGGAGCGGAGTCTGGGCGGCGGTCGGCAGCACAAACACTGCCTGGAGGGCTGCCTGCCGCAGGCTGGGGCTGCAGCCAGGGTCGAGCAGCAAAGCTTGCAGGGCCGGCAGGGTGGCATGGGCCAGTGCCAGAGCGGCTGAGCCAGCGGCTGATGGCTCCTCGCTTGGCTGGCTGTTGCTGCCATCAGCCGGCAGGCACGCTGGCGCAAGCTGCTGCCACGCCAGCGCTGTGCAAGCAAGCAGCCGGGCGGCAGCCGGGCCGTCCTTGCCGACACCAGCCTGAGCAAGGTGCTGCAGGCCGGCCAGCAGGAGGCGGGCCTCCGCCAGGCTGGCAAGTGCGTCGCTCTGTGGCTGGCTGCTGAGGGGTCCGAGCACCAGCAGTGCGGTGGCGGCACTCAGCAGCGCCTCTGACCGTGCGTCACCAGCAGCAGCGCCTGCGTGGGCGTCCAAGCCTGCCCCCGCTGCCTCTGCGGAGCCGCTACCTGCCGCCTGGTGGCGGCTGCTGCTGCCATCACTGCACAGCGCATGCAGCTGCCCATAGCATGCCCGCACAGCGCTACCCACTGCTGCTGCTGTGGCGCCGCCACTGCCACGGGCCACCACCTGCTGCACCGCCTGCCGCAGCTGCTGCAGCTGCGGCTCTTTACACTGCTGTGCGGCTGCCGCCAGGTTGCGCAGCAGCAGATCTGCTGATGGGCGGCCCGCTGAGGGCGGCAGCAGCAAGTCCAGCACGGCGGCCTGCAGCTGTGCCTGGGCAGCCGGTTCGCTGGCACCGGCTGCCAGTTGGAGCAGGTGTGGCACACCAGCCGCTGAGCTGCTGGCGGCTGCCATGCGCAGCACCGCCTGGCTCAGCGCCTGCCAAGGGTAGGGGGGTGCAGATGTGGGATGTGAGATGTCTGCTCGCCATGAAACAACCATTGGGCATGTATTGCATAGCAGCTGAACAGAACCTGTCAATCCCGGGCTGCCCGCCCCGCATGTAACCAAGCAGTATTGGCAAAGAACAATTCTGCGCTTACCTTCAGCGTGTCCTCGCCAAGGTGCAGCGCTGAGTCGGGCCGCACTCCCAGCAGCTGGGCAGCCAGCGGCAGCACTGCGTCAGCCAGCTCAGCAGCAGCAGAGCGGGACAGGCCGGCTGCTGGCTGCAGCAGGGCTGCCAGCAGGGACACTGCCTTCTTGCGCACGCTGGGGCTCTTGTCGCACAGCCTGCGGGGTGGGTGGGCAGTGTTGGGTTGTCAGGGATGGGCGCAGGTGCAAATGCCGCTTATCTCCCAATGCATTCAGAGGTCTGCCGCAAGGTCCAGTTGAGCCTTGTCACCAATCAGCACCAAAATACGTTGTGACATGCACCCTACCTGCCACACAGGCTCTTCAGCAGTGTGCTGCTGCCGCAGCCGCCAGCCTCAGCACAAAACGCGGCTGTAGCGTCACTCATGTGCAGCGCCACCAGGCCAGAGTGCTTCTCCAAGCAGCTCAGAGCCTTGGACCGCAGTGTGGCATCTTTGTCCTCTAGCCTGCCCATCACTGCGGCCAGCAGCGCTGCTCGGTATGCTTGACTGGGGTGTGCCGGCGGCGTGAGCGCTGCTGCGTCTGCCGCTGCTGCTTCCGCCCCTGGCACTGCTGGCTCTGCCCCTGCCTGCGCCTGCGATGCTGTGCGCTGTGCTACTGCCGCAACTGGGTTGCAGGGCAGCTGCTGCACAGTGGGCAGCAGTTCAGTGCACAAGTCCAGCATCAGCCGACGAGTGCTGCTTCCGGGGCTGCGGGCCAGCGGCAGCAGCTGCGGCAGGCGCAGAAGGAGAGCCACGGGCAGTGCGCTGCTGCCACTGCCGCCTGTTCCGGCCAGCTGCACCACAAGGTGCAGGCCGGCGTCCAGCTGCTGAGCTGCCAGCGCTGTGCTGCTGGCCTGCTTGCCGGATTTGCTGGCCACCGCCGACGCCTGCTGGATGCGGCCAACCAGGCCAGCCACAAGGGCGGCACCTGCCCGCCGGCTCTGGTGCATCACGCTGCCCACCAGCCGCGCAGCACCCATCAGCACCTGGACGGGTGGATTGCCGCAGACATTGCGTCAGTCAGCGAGCGTTTCCGCACACCAGCGCAGCTTCGTTAAGCATGATGTGAGGCACCGCATCGCCAGAATGCAAGCAGCTTGCTTCCCCGGAGACATACAACCTGGATGTGATGCGCACCTGCGCCTGCTGCTTGGGCTCGGCCACAACTCCCAGCAGGTCTTGAAGGGTCTGTGCGGCCGCCGCCTGCGCCTGCCCCTCCCCAGCGCCCACAAATGTCCGTGCCAGAATGCCTGCGGCCAGGGTTGCACAGGCGGGAAACAGGAGGGGCGAGCATGGCATGGACCCAGGCAATGAAGAAGTTGGGCGGGCACTTGTGCGCAGGTTCGGCGGGCGGCTGTCCAGCACCCACCAACCTTCAACATCCCTGCCCAGCTCTAACTGCAACCAGAGAGAGATGGATTAAACACACCTGCAGATCCTTGGAAACAGGCCTCTGCAAGGTCCTTTGCAGTGCGGTCGCCGCCCGCCGCACCGGGCGGCAGCGGGTGCGCCAGGCAGTGCATGGCGGCGCCCCGCACCAGCCGCCCCGCTGCCCGCAGGTCAGACACTGGCAGTAGTGCCCGGTTGTCGTGCAGGGCGTCCTCAATGCTGCCTGCCGCCAGCAGCGCGTCGCGGCGCACACGCAGCTGTGCCAGTGCCTCTGCAGCGGCTTCGCCGCCGCCGGCGGGGCCCTTGTGTTTCTTCCCACCGCGCTTGCAGCTACCAGGGGCTGGGTGCTGGGCATCGCCGTTGGCTGTGCCCTCGCCCCGCGCCATGGAACACAGGAAGAGCAGCGACAGTTTCAGAGTGTTCTGCTGCGCCTGGCGCAGCCGCGGATTGCCCACGTCTGCCGCGACAGCGGCTGCCGCTGTTGCTGCGCCGCCGCCCGAGGGCCGCTCGCCCGCCGCTGTCGCTGCCTCCAGCTGCTCACGAGCGCTGTCCGCCGCCCAGGTCAGGACCGCCACCAGCTTCTCGGCCTGCGATCCCTGCAGCTGCCCGCTGGAGACCGCTTGAAACAGCAGCGCCCAGTCCAGCTCGCTTACTGGCCTTCTGCGTGCCTGCTGAAGCACTGCTGCCAACTCTGCCGCATCTGGGGCCCCTGCCGCGCCTGCAGCCGAGAACAGTGGGGAGGAGCCCAGCTCCGCCAGGCTGCTGGGCAGCCTGAGGGCGCTCAGGCCCAACTGCATGGCGGGCAAGATCAGCCAATAGCTGCTCAGGGACCGAGGGCGGGCCCCATCTATCGCCGCTGCCGCTGCCGCTCCGCCAGCAGCGCTGCTGCCCTCGTGTGCTAGCGTAGGCGGCACCGCCACCCTCTCACTGCCATCGGCCATGAGATTATGTATGTTCAGTTTTACACAGAAATGGGTGAACAATGTTAACAACAAAAAACGACCAGTTGGCAAAGATTGCCATTGGCGTATCCGGGACCAAATGCGACACTTTGTGCACCGCACAATGCATGAGGAAAAAATCCCTTTGGCCGCCTTAAGGAAAGCCTGGCCATGCATAGGGAGCGTGCAGAACAATTCGGAAAAAAAAGAAGCAAGCAATGGAGAAGGCACTGCAGGAAATGGGCCATAGCCGAGGGCATGCCCTGTGGGGTGCCCGCACGTGCCCAGCTTCCTGAAACTCGTGGGGAAAAAATGCGGAAGGGTAGAGGGCAGACAGGAGCCGAAGAAAGCAATGTCAAGCATATGGTCCATTTAACACCCAATGGGTTTGAATTAAACTTGTCGGCTGTTCCACCGGATCCCACAGGCGACGTGATTGTCTCGTAGGAAGGAGGAAAACTGGGGGGTCTTGAGGGAAAAGAGTCTTGTGACACATGGGAGAAGCAGGTGTGAGCACCAGCAGCGCCAATCATCAAACAGCTGGGCCGGCTGCCCTCCAGCTGTTCAGCGGCATTTTATAGGACTGCCGCTGCAGGTGTAACCGCTGGGGCATGCAGCTTCTTGGGCGCCGCACTGCGAGCAAACGTACCTGCGATGCAACGGGGGAATGCAGCCAAGGCCGTTGGGAACTAGAAGGAAGCAAAATGCTCGGTCACCAGCCAAGCATGTGTCGTGCAGGAAAACCACCCGCAGTGCACGGCAGGCAAGTGCTTTCTGGGGTGCTTTCCGGGGTGCGCCAGAATATGCTGCCGCGATGTATCACCTCTGCGTCATTCTGCGCGGCGCTGCGCCACATCTGCGTCATTCTGCCAGGTGACACACCACAATGCAATGCAACCGCAAACCGCAAGGGGTGTACTCACAGGGTAGTCGAGGATCCGGTGGCTTTGCAAGCATTGGCTGTGCTGGCGGTGATGCAGGTTGCGAATTGGCTGGAGGAGCACACACAGCCGATGCCTCCGTTCACGGGGCCGCAGTATTGTCCGGCCATGCAGCACATGTCCCCGGTTGTGGCGTGGCACAGGGCTGCGGCGGCATGTGGCAGGGAGGGGCTGGAATGAGAGGTGCCCTGGCTGCAAGGTGGCATCGCTGCTAGCAACACCGCCATCAACAACAGGGCGGCACGTCCGGGAGGGGCTGCTATACATATCCAGCCAGCAGCAGGCAAGTTTCAGCCGTCTGCACTCACTCTCTGTTGCACCGCAAGTGAGCCCGCCGACAGGGTCCAGCGTTCTGAAGGAAGTGGTAGGGCTGGTGGTGCTGGCGATGCTTCCGGCGACTGCTGTGGCCTGCATTTTGGAAAGCCATTAGTGAGGAGGTCACCACACGGTGTGGCCACCCATGGTGGAGAAGTCGGCACTGCCCTCAAATCAGGTGCGAGCACGACCCGTGTTGATTAACTTGTGAGCTGACAAGAGGGGCAGTGGGGACGACACGTGTGCACATGCATGGCAGGCTCAAGTTCCTCTCACCGCCACAGAATATGTTGTGCTTGAGTTCAAGGCCGAGAGAGGGCAGGTGGTTGTCGTGGGGGATGCGTTGACAGGCGAGCAGCTCTGGTTGAAGCAGGTGCCGACAGGGCTGGTGGGGCAGACGGTGAGCGTGAAGGATGACCAGCCTCCAGAGGGGGCCAGGGTGGGGGGTGTCACCGTGGTGTTGGCAGAAGTTTGGGTGATGGTTGCATTGGCCACCGCGATGCTTGGGGCACTGCAGGGAGGGGGCAGTTGAGCCGGGCATGCAATGTGAGGGAGCTGAAGGCACCGGCAGGCAGTCTGAAAGAGTTGAAAAATCGGCTCGCAAGGCAGCACAGGCAATGCTGAGCAAGGGCGAGGTCTTGCAAGCGGCTGCAATGCCTCCCGGCATGACATGGCCCCTTGAATGCGCTTACGGGTAGTTGTCGGTGATGAAATCGACCGGCTGTGAGGCTGCGCTGGTAAAGTTTGTTTGCTGGGCGACGGCAGTCACCGTATAGCGTGTGGCTGGCACGCAGTTGGGGATACTGCACGTTGTGACAGCGTCAGCACCCGAGACGGCCGTGCACGCGATGGTGCGGCATTCGGTGGTGCCATTGACGCACACGCGTAAGTCGTAGCTGGCCCATGGCCGGTTGTTGGCGGGCGGCGTGACGAACGCAACACCAGCAGTGGCGCCGGACGGGCTTGCAGTGACGGAAGGTGCACTGCAGCAGGGCAGATAGCAGATCCCGGGACGATTCAAAACAGGGGCGTGCCTGAAGGGCAGTTCTTTGGAGGCCACTGCTGGCACATAAACGCATGCAGCTGGCCAAAGGATGTCTGTCTGAAGTGGTATGCCTTGAGTTCAGCGGCATGATATGGTGGCCGTGGCCCCCCTAACATACTCTGGCCCTGCACTCACTTGTTGGTGGGCGTCCAGAAGGTGGTGGGCAGGGATTCCTTGCTGCGTGTGCCGTCCGTCTTGACAGCGGTCGCGGTTACGTTGTACTGAGTGTTGCTTGCTAGCCCGCTGAGAGGGCAGAATGTGTGGCTGGGGCTGGTGGCCACGGGAGAGCAGTTGAGGCTGGAGCAGGCGCCCGCGGCTATGGGGCACAGAGTGAGGGCGTATCTGTCCCAAGGCTGCCCCACAGCTGGCGGTACGACTTCTACGCTGCCGGTAGTGGGCAGCAGGCCGGTTGCATACACCTCTGGCGCACTGCAACCCAGGCAGGGGAAGGGGGCACAACTGTCACCAGAAGCCTAACCGCTCCAACAACTCATCCTCTGTCCCACTGTCTCATGGCAACCACGCATGCAGACCCCCAACCCATGGCAGCCATCCTTGTGCACTCACGGTGCCAGGTCTGTCATAAAGGTAGCAGCGTTGGACGCCGAGCTCTTGCTGCCATCCGACTGGGATGCAACGCAGGTTGCGGTGTAGTTGGTTGCTGGCTTGAGATTGGGAAGCGTGCAAGCAGCACTGCCGTCCGCCTGAGCTGTGCAGTACGGCGACGTGTTGCAGTCGGCTGGGATGGCACCCGTGACACACACCGTGCACTCGTAACTGCGGCAGGGAAAGTATGGGCGGCCTGAGCACACGGTGTAGCTGCGGCAAATGGCATTCGCTTCAGCAATGTGGATGTCATGCCTTGCCCACAGCAGATGTAAGAGGCCATCCTGCCATCATCAAGGTGACAGCAAGCCTGTATGAACAAAGCAA
>VFQO010007059.1_pt1 | contig 42050 bp, 70 predicted proteins | sample 3512331 | NCBI WGS metagenome assembly VFQO01 (sample SAMN10412371, study PRJNA504923) | tailings metagenome | isolation source: Replicate 3 from Balatoc abandoned mine | place: Philippines: Itogon, Benguet | collected 2017-08-28 | reverse complement strand
GGAAGGGGGGGGGGCGAGTTTCTTGTGGGTTGCCAGCGCAGTGTTGGGCGCCCTGCTTGCGGCACGCGGCTGAGCATGGTGACCTGCCCTCGTGCCTCCGCTGCCCAGCCGCTGACCACGCCTGCCGCCTCCTTTTCTCCCATCATTCCCTTGTGCCGCAGGAAGGTGGCTGAGCAGGTGGACATCAACGATCTGCCCGAGGACATGGCCAAGATTGCCACCACGCTGCTGGAGGACAAGACCGGCACACAGGTGGGCTGGCACGCTTCTTTATAGCGTGATTTGCTCTGTTCTGTAGCTACTGTTTCTGTGAGAGCGCACGGCAAGATTGCCACCACGCTGCTGGAGGACAAGACAGGCACACAGGTGATGGAGTTTGGAACTGTCTTTAGTCGCCTTTTTTTTGCTGTATTATTTCTTCCCTTCGCCCAAGACCGGCAGCCACGCTGCTGGAGGACAAGACCGGCACACAGGTGATTGAACAGCCCTGGGGGTTGGTACAGTGTTCTGTGTGTGAGGTTTTGTAAAGCCCGCGCTGCTGGAGGACAAGACCGGCACACAGGTGGGCGCACTGTCTGCTGCTCAGTTTTCTGCTCATCGCAAATTTACCACACTGCTGAACGACAAGACCGGCACACAGGTGCGCAGGCGGGTGCACTACCGCCTGCCGCTTCCGGGTGCCGTGCTGCCGGGTGCACTGCCGCCTGCCGCCGGCTCAGCCGCCGCTGCAGCCCCTACGAGCCGAAATGCTTGCTCCCTGCCGCCCTCCACATTCCTTGCTGCCCGCCAAGTGCAAAGCCAACCTACTCCAACCCCACTCTTGCAGATCATCGGTCGTGAGGACTCGCCCGCGGCTGCATCCAGCACCCCCGCCCCCGGTGCCGCCGCGCCGCCCACCCCCGTGCCTGTCACCCCCGCACCTGCAAGCGCCGCTGCGTCTGGCGCCTCTGCCTCCGCCTCTGCCCCTGTTGAGCCCGTCCCCAGCGCTGCCAAGAGCGAGTAAGTGTGTGCAACTTGCCACCGAGGAGGGCCTCAGTTTGGCTCCCCTCAACGCCAGCCTCAACGCCCCCCCTGCCAGCACCACCCCAACCCGAAGAGAGGCACCTTGCCCCCAGCTTGTTCACTGTAGTTGTTTCAGCACCCACCACCGCTTCCCTATCATGCTGCCCTGACGATATGCTGCGCGCCCCTTCAGCTGCCCGCGGCGCGCCGGCCCGAGCTATTTGCTTGATAAGCAGACGAACACGCACCTCCGAGATTTTATCCAACCAACCCTCAACTGCCCCCGATTTGTTTCCTGTCTGCCCGCCCTAGTCGGTAGCGCCATCTCCTGATCCCTGCCTGCTTCCGTTGACGCTTTGCTCTGGTGCCCGCCTGTACGTGTGCGGGGGCCCATGCCAATGCAGCGTGCCGCTGCCCTCTGTGTAATGCGATCCCTGGCAGGCAGGCGGGAACGGCAGCGGTCAGCGGCTCGATGCGGGTGGCGGCAGGCACCCAGGCTCGGCCACGGCCATGTAGGCTTGCCAAATGCATGCTCGCACCCTGCCAACTTGCATTCAATCACTGGTCCCCCCCTTGGTGGTCGCTAGGGCAAACCGCGAGTCACGCACAAGGGGCAGTTTTTTCATCAAGCCTGCGCTCCGCAATTTGCGTTCGTCATTCTGCACAGCTTGCACAGCGCTGTGCAGCTCCGCAGGGCGCAAATCGCGGTGCACTTGGTGCTGCCCACGTGCTCGGCACCAGTTTTGCGGCCCACGGCGCAGCCGCACCTCTGCCCGCCAGCCAACAAGCAGGCTACGCGGCTCAAGGCACGCACGCGGCTGCCGGCGGCACCAGGCCTGGGCCCATCGCAAGCGGGAGCCAGCGGCGGCTGTGCACAAGGGGCCACCCCGTACCGCTGCACCCTCAGCCACAGCCCACGCAGCGATTTGGCAGCCCTTTTTCACCTGCAAACAGCATGGCAGAGGATGTTGTGGCCGCCTATGCGGGCGCGCTGTTCATCCGCTCTGAGGCTGAGATCAAGCGGCCCGTGGTGCTGCTCAACGGTGCGAGGCGCTGCACGCATGCATGTGGTGTGCACGCCGCCGCCGCATGCATGTGCATGCTTGCTGCGTTCATGGCATGGTTGGACAGCTTGATTCTAGCAGCGATGCAGTGTACCCATGTGCATGCCTGCTGCATTCATGGCATGGCTGGCCAGCTTGATTCAAGCCTGCAGTCAGCCAGCCATCCCAGCCTGCCCCGCCATCCGTCACCCCCGGCTGCAGGCGAGCGCACCAACGTTTATGGCGTGCTTGAGAAGCATTTCTGCGAGACTGCCCTGCCACCATCAGAGCGCTTCTGGAGAGCGGTGCGAGGCAGCTGCTGGCCGCCTGCTGCTGAGATCTGGCTGCGGGTGACCGCACTGCAAGGGCACGACGTGCCATGCAAGGGCAGCGCAGCCTGAGCCCCAGCACACGCTGTCATTGAGCACGTCACCCTTGCCCGTAACACTGCGCTGCTTCTTTGCCATGCGCAGGTGCGGGGACGCTGGACGCCAGCGCTGGAGACATGGCGCCCCCGTGTGAACGGCGTGCAGCTCAAGGTGGGCACGGTTACCTGCCGCTTATGTTTGCAACCCAATTCTTGTGCTCTTTGCTGCAACCATCGATGCTGTGCCAGCTGGCTGCCCTTCAGCAGGCTGCTTCGCGGTTGCAGCAGCCTACCGTTTCCCAAGGGCAGGCTGCTCCGGTTGCTCTGCAGCGCTACTTCAGCCCGCCAGACACTCCTCCACTGTTGGCCTGACCCACCCACGCTCACCTGCAATTGGTGCCCCCAGGTGCTGGCGGGCGCACGGCTGCCGGAGAGCGAGGAGGAGTGGTCAGCGCTGCGCAGCGCAATGACAGGGGTGCGCCCACACCTGCGGGGCCACACTTCCGTCGACCTGCTGCTGAGCGACCTCAAGGACTTTGTGGCCATGGTGCGCGATTGTTGTACTTGATTCTACATGACTGGGAACAGAGTAAAAGCGGCCTGGTACAATGCAGCCCATGCAGTGTTGCGGCCAGCCAGTACAAGGCTTAGGCAAGGCCTGGGAAACAGTTTTGAATGCCTGCGGCCATGTGCCTTCAGTCTTGGTGCATGGTTGTGTCGGCTGCCCGGCTAGGCAGTGCATGCTTCCAACTTTGCCAGCTACTGTTCTGTCTCTGTTTGGGTGCAGGTGGTCTCATGGTGGGAGAACCGCAAGAAAACTGAGAACGGTGGGCGGCAGCACGGAGGGCAAATGGTGTGGCTGCCGCAATGCAACCAGCCGCCTGTGCCCTCTTGCCCCCAGATGACCAGACAGCATGGCTCACAAGATCCCGCGCATTCACAGCAGCTCCACCCCTTCATGCCCCCTGCGCCCATGCAGGCGGCAGTGCGGCGGGCCTGCAGCTCATGAAGCGAGCCGCCTCTGCCGGCATGCTGCTGGCGCCCTTCCCGCTGGGCAAGCGGCCCTGCCTGGAGTACATGCACCTGGCCGCTGCAGCACACCACGACCAGCTGCTGCACCACCCGCCGGGGCCCATGCACCCGGGCGGCTTTCCAGGGGCAGCAGGGGGCGGCGCAGGGGCCGGGCCACATGGCGGCACTTACTACGCCACGCCCGAAATCGTGCCAGTGCCGCTGCTGGCCCCCGGCGGCGGCTCCGGCCCGCTGCCGCCGCTGCGGCGCGAGGGCGTGGCGGGCGCCCCTGTCTTTGAGGAGATGCCGCAGCACAACGGCAACCCCACTGTGCACGGCGGCGGCGGCTTCATGCAGCAGCTGGCGGGCAACAGCGAGGCGGAGCTGTTTGGGGAGCTCTTTCCAGGCGGCGGCGATGCGGGTGCTGGCGCAGCGGCGGCGGGGCACGGCAGCCAGAGCCCACGTGACCAGCAGCCGGGGCGGCGGGACGGCTCGGGCGTACTGCCGCCGCTGGCTGGGGGCATGGCCAATGGCGGCATGGCCAATGGCGGTGGCTACTTGCCGCAGTCGCCGCATGACCGACGGGAGGGATCGGCTGAGAACAAAGAGGTGGGTGTGTGGATGGATGGCCTGAGCTGGTGCGCTTCAGATGCTGGCCAGGTGCTGACCAGATGGCCTGTACAGCAGTTGGCGTGAGCATGAGAGCTCGAAGAACGACTTTTAAGTTGCCTTGCTGGGCCTGGTTTGCCACGCGTGCCCACCTCCATTTCATCCCTCACCTCCGCTTCTCATGCGCTGCAGCCCGCTCCGCCTGCCAAGGCAGCCGACGGCGGCGGCAGCTCCGCGGACAGCGGCAAGCGCCCCGTTGCGCTCAATGTCGGCGGCTTTGCATTCCTGACGACTACCGCCACGCTTGCGGCGGTGGACGGCTCCTATTTCTGCAAGCTTGCGCGCCAGGTGGCAGGGCGGCCCAGCAGCAGCGGCGCAGCCGAGTTCTTCATTGACCGCTCCGGCAAGGTGGGTGCTGGGCTTTGGTAGAAAGCTTTGGGTGGTTGACTGTCCAGCAAGGCAGCAGGTGCCATGCCGGTGCTTCACTTCGCACACTCTGGCCTGCAGGGCTGACGCTTTGCACAGCTACAGCACACCGTGCTCCACGGCTCACCTTCCCATGCCCCTATTCCCCCATCCTTTTGTCCAGGTGTTTGAGTACGTGCTTGACCACCTGCGCGCCCGCCGCTTTGCCGACCCCGCCCCCTCGGCACTGCCCCGCGAGGAGCGGGTGCTGAGCCTGCTGGCACGGTGAGGCAGCTTGAAGGCCTGTGGGGTGCCACAGGCTGGCCTGGCTGCCGGCTGCCACCGCGTGGCTAGGCAAGCGCTGCTCTGCCAAGCAGCATTTGGGCTCACTGCGGTTACTCAGTTCCACTGCATGTGAGAGAAGGTGATCACCAGTTGGGCCTGTCTGCCTTGTAACCTTTGCAGGGAAGCCGGCTTTTACCAGCTGCCGGAGCTGGCCGCCCAGGCTCGCACAGCCCTGGCCCAGCTGCAGCAGCCGGCGGCCACGGCAGACGAGACGCCATCTGATGTACCAGCCAACGCTGCGCATGCGCTGGACGGCAGCGTGCGCTCCGGCCAGCTGCCGGGCGGCATGGCAGGAGCGCCGCTGCTGGCGCGCATGAGCGGCAGCAGCACCCCGACAGCGCACCTGGACGCAGTGTTTCTTGAGACCGGCTTCCAGCCGGCCGAGGCGCTGGGCGAGGCGCAGGCAGAGCTGCTGCAGCAGCTGAACGCCACGGTGAGCTGATGAGGTGGTTGTAAACCGTACGGCGGCTGGGCGCTGGGCAGCGTTGCTTGAAGACCCTGCTTTGAGGCTGCACCCATGGGTGTTGTGGTGCCAACCACATCTCACGGTGTTCCCGTTACTTTCCGCTTCACTGCCCACAGATCCAGGGCAAGCAAGCCGAGGGCTTCTCAGTTGTGGACTTCAAGTGCGGCACTGAGCGGGACGGCCAGCTGCGAAACCTGCACTACCATGTCCTGCTTCAGAAAGCGGCATAAGTAGAGCAACCGATGCAGCGTCAGCCGGGCTGCGCACAGCCCCTCTGGGAGCTGCTGCCGCCGGGCCCGTCATGGCTGCGGCTATATATGTAACATCAGTGCACAGTTCATGGGGCCTTTCCCTGCCTTTCATACACTTCCATTCTCTCCGTCGGTTCCAACTCACCAGCAGTGCTAACTTCCCTGCCATCATTTCATCGTTACCTCCTTCCATGCAAAGCCTCGCCTCTGTTCACCTTGATTTCGTGGTGCCTCCTGCACTTCTTGAGACTCCCCATGATGCAAGCCTCAGCAATCCGTCACTGTCTGCATTAGCATTAGCATGCCTACCATGCTGCCTACAAACCTGAGTATGGACCACAGCACCTGCTGCTGTAAACACAGCGCTGCCGAGGCGGAGCAAGTGCCTGCCGCAACAAGCCTCCATGGTGTGTGCACCAACCAGCGGCAGCGGCAATGCCTGGCAGCGGCCGATAGCCTAGGGGCAGGAGTTGCGATGCCCACGGGGCAGCGTCTTCAGTAGACGAATCGAGTTGAAACATTATGGTGGTGCGCACGGTGCATGCAGCGCCATGCCGCAGGCGGCGAGCCTCATGAGCGGCGGCGGCCTTGCCAGCTGCAGTTCTCTCGGCTGCTACACCTGCCCACTCAGAGCTGAGCGTTTGGCGAGCCTCAGACATCAGCGCAGCAGACCAGCTAGATTCAAGCGTCGGCCTTGCCGCCTGCGTGCTCTGGCCGCCGGCCTGGCCTGCTGCCTCTCCCCACAAGCACGCTCCAAGGCCTCTGAAGGTGAGAGCTGGGCCCGGCAGGCAGGTGTGGCCGCTCCCCTGTCTGGCCGCCTGAAGTGCACTGAGGCGGTCGCTGCCTGCTCCCAGCTGCTGTCGGTGACGATCGGGTGCTTGAGAAGGGAGCAGCGCCCTGCCCCAGGCGCCGCCCCCGCCGCCGCCGTCGCCGCCGCAGCCGCCGCCGTTTGACCGCTGCCGCCAACTCCGTGAGCAGGGTGACTCGCCATGGCGCCCGCGGGAGAGTACAAAGTTCAGGAGGCTCCAACTGGGCGCGCCAAGTGCCAGGGCTGCAAGCAGGCCATCGCTAAGGTAAGCGCTGTCCAGCCGAGCGCTGGATGCTGGCCTTGCTCGCCGCAAGCGCCGCACCGCCGCCGCAGCCCAACTCTCAAGCGTTCCACACCTCCCGCCCGTGCAGGGCGCGCTGCGACTGGGCGTGCTGATTGAGCACCCAGACTTCCCCGACTGGTGGAAATGTGAGTGCTAGCAGCTGCACCGTATTTCACGGGCAAGACGCATGCCGGCGGCACTGCCCAACATCTCCGCTGCTCCACCCCTGCACCCACCTGCTGCCCTCATGCACAACTGCCTTCCACTGCAGCAAAGTTCGCACCTGCATACTCTTTAAGAGCACCCTTCTCCAATGCAGGGCGCCACTGGGAGTGTGTCACCGCCCCCGTGGTGACCAACATGGAGGTACGCATGAGTGAGGTGTCCTGCGCAGCACCCACATCCCCCGCCCAGTGCGCTGCTTGCTAGTGCCCAGTGCAACCGCCCGCCGGCTGCACCCTGCCCCATCCCGCAGGCGGCCTCCAACCTGCAAGGCCTGGATGATCTGCCGGAGGAGTTCCAGGACATGGTGCACGCCACCTTTGGCCACCCGTGAGCGCTGCCTGAACTGGGTGCATGCATGCGCCGCTCAGCATGGGCTGCCTGGACGGTGGGGGAGGCAGCACGGCCGCAAGGCAGCGCTGCGACCAGCTGTCTCTGTCTTTTAGCACTAATCTGCATCCGCCTTGCTACCCCACCTCTGCCCCTTACACCAGGCCCGCGCCCAAGCCGCGCAAGCAGGCAGCCATGAAGGGTGCCGGCAAGGCAGCAGCGGCGGCGGCTGCGGGCGGCAGCAAGGGCAAGGCCAAGGGCAAGGGCAAGCGCGGTGCCGCGCAGCTGGGCGACACAGCGGATGCCGAGGTGCCGCTGCCGCCTCCAGTGCAGCAGCCGCAGCCCGACCCGCTGGTGGGTGCTGGGCGTTTCGAAGTCTGTTGGGCTGTGCGAGCGAGCGTGAACCGTTGGCAAGCAAAGTGACTGCTCAACTTCCTCAGCGCCTTTGGCCTGCCTCGGGCAGTTTACTGTTTGCTCAACTCAGCTCCTGATTCCACTCCCCTGCCCAGGAGTACCTGCGCGAGGACCTGGGCACGATGCTCACGCTGATGATGGGCGGAGAGCTGCCCAAGCCGTTCATGGCCTTCTTCGACCCCAGCGGGTGAGCTGGCAATGTTGAACAGCTGGCGGCGGCTATGCTTGCAGGATAAACCTTCGCTGCCATTGGATGTTGCCCTGCTGCCCGGGATTGCACATTCTGCATCACAGCACACCCATCTTCGTTGTGCACAACCCCTGCCTGCGCAGGGCGTCCGTCGGCCGGCTGTCTGTGCTGATCAGGTGTGCTGTTCAGCTTTAGCCGCCATTGAATGGTGGGCCAGTTGTCCCAACCTGCTTAACCCAAGCGGCAACGCCGTCACTGGCTGCTCACGCCCACAACTATTGGCACTTTTCCCTTGCAGCCAGCTGCAGGCAACGGGTGTGCTGTGCACCCCGTGGCCCACCCTGGCGCACGAGGAGCAGATGCGCGCTAAGTACGCGGCGGCTCAGGCAGAGGCGGCAGAGGCGGCGGCGCAGGTGCGCCAGGGGAGGGACTGACTAGTGCTGCTGCGTTTGCTAACCAAGTGACTCTGCCTTTGAAATGTGCTCTTTGATTTCGAGGAACAAGATTACAGCGAGTGTTCACAATTCCTCACTGTTGCCCATTCGCATCTCACAGGAGGCGGCGGCAGCAGCGGCGCCCGCCCCCAAGAAGCGTGCGGCCAAGAAGAAGCGCAGCCGCCGCCCGCGCGGCTACGACAGCGACGAGGACTGGCCGTGAGGCAGTGCCAGCCCATGAACCAACGCCAACAGGGCGTTGCTCAGAGGCGCAGGCAGCGCTGGGCGTGAGCGGCGTGCAGGCGGCGGGGGCAGCTGGGAGCTGTGGGCAGACAGAACAAGTGAAATGAAGCAACTGAACTCTGCAATGCTATGCATTCCAACATTTACTCAGCAATGTGTCTTACTTCAATCGTGTATGCTAACCTGCACACCACATTTGTAATTGTGGCGAAGTATGGGAAGCCCGAGGCTCGGCTGCGCTGCCGCCATGCCGCCGGCCCGGCCTTGCCAAAGAGCTTAAATGCTTTGTTCAGACTGCTCTCCTCTACAGCACGTTTCACACGCCTCAGAGGTGCATCAGCTGGCTGCAAGTGAGCAGGGTTGCGCCTCTCTGGTGGCTGGCTTCGGCGCTGCAGCGGCCTGGACCCTCGCTTGGGTGCAGCAGTGGCTGCACTGAGGGCAAAGGAAGCAAGCGGCCAGTCGCAGCGACAGCAGTGCGGCTGGGCCGCCGCCGCCAGTGCTGCCGCCGCCCAGCTGCTGCCGCCCAGCCTCGGTGAATCACATTTGAGCGCTCCGAGCAGCACCTGATGGCCAGTACCTGCCATGCACTCGCTGCGCCTTGACATGCACAGTCAGACGTGCACCGCTGCATGGCCGTGCCCCTTAAAACGTTGCTCCCCGGCCTGCGCCCCAGTTGAGCGCAGGCGGCATGGAGGGCCAGGTGGAGGAGTGGGATCCAGAGGACACGCCAGCTGCTGAGGCAAGCACTCCTGCCTGGGCGACGGCACACTCATCAAGATGGTTGCTTGGCCGCACCAGTGCGCCTGTGCAACTGTTGTTGCAATCCTGCTCACGCTGAACCGCTGCTGCATGCTGCCCAACCCATGCAGGTGCCGGACTCTGCTGAGAAGCCTCAGAAGCCTCGAAAGCTTCGCAAGAAGGTATACCCTACGTAGTCAGCTGTCAAGCTGGTTGTGGAGCTGCCGCTTGACTTCTTGCATGCCAAGGCTGATGCCATCTAGCAGCAAATCATCCGGGTCGCCACTTCAACACCGCAGGGAGCTGCGCATGCTGAAGGTGCGCCAGACAAGCCGCGGCGCAAGGCGGCTGAGGAGGGAGAAGGCAAGGCAAAGAAGAAGGTGGGTGCTGCGCTGCCCAGCAAAGGAAGTGACGCTAGCAGCGCATCGGGCTGCTGCCGCGTTCGTTCTTGCCAGCCCTTCGGCTGCTCCACCGCCATTCCCCTCTTGACCTCTGCATGCACGGGCATCTGCATACACTTCATTCACTTCCCTTCTGCACATGCTGCCGCAGCGCAAGGCGCGGCGTGAGTCAGCAGCGGAGTGGGAGCTGCCGCCAGCTGGGCAGCGAGGGCGGCGGCAGGACCCGCTGGAGCCGTACCGGCAGCAGCTGTGAGCTAACATGTCTGCATTGCAAGCACCTGCCATTTTAAATGCGCATTGGCAGATTGATGGAGCAAATCTTGTGCTCAGGCCCGAGCACCTGGGCGTACAACGCTATTTCATGCTGAATAGAGTGCGTCCATCGATATTGCTAGGGTTCTGACATGCTGCATTATGCTCGCCATGCCGTCTATTCAGGAAGGACGAGCTGATGGAGCGTTTCCGCGACAAGGCAAGCCGGCAAGCCAGCAGTGGCCAGCAACTGCCGCAATGGCAGCGCATGCAGCCCGGGGGTGCCCGTCTGCCTTCCTGCACCGCTGTCTCGCTGCACCGCCACCTCGCTTTGATCCTACTGCTGCTGCTAGAGTGTCGAATGGGTTAGCTTGCTCATGAGCAAGAGGACGCAAGATTGGGTGATAAGAGCTGCAGCAGCTGCCGCCCACACAGTGTTGAACAGCATGCCGCCCATCCCTCCCGCCCATTCAATGCTGTGCAGATGCCCAAAGAGTTTGACGGCTACTTCAAGCGAGAAGACCCCTGGGAGCTGGGACCGCTCATCCCGCAGCTGCAGCTCATTGGCCTGCTGCCCACACCCTGGCCAGCCGCGGGTGAGCAGGAGTAGGCGGCAGCGGTTGGAGCAGCGGGCAAGGCGGACAGATTGCGCGGCTGCAGCATGGCACGCCCAGCAATCGGTGCATCAGGAGCAGCTTGATGGGCGTCAATTTGGACCGCTGTGGGGCAGCAGAGGAGGAGAGGGCACGCCCACTTCATGGGATGCAGGCGGACCTGGGGCTAGGCGGCGGCAGCATGGGGAGCGGCGGCAGCGTGCAACCAACCAGTGGCGCGTTGAGGCAATTGTTCGCCGGCAGCTGTGTAGGAAGCCGTTTTGAGCCGATGCTTCCAGTCTAACATACACAGCTGTTATGCTGGTTCATCAAAGATGAAGATCAAGGTTTGGTGATGTGAAGCCAGGAAGGCACACCACCGCCGAGGCTGCCACGCTGGCGAGGTCCAGGGTCAGCTGCGGAGGGACACGTTTCAATCTTTTCTCGCTTGTGCCCAAGCAGCCTGTCCGATCGCTGCAATCATGAGCGCCATCAACATCCAAAACCTGACCGTGCAGAAGCTGGAAGTGCGCACGGGGGTCCAAGGCTCGCCAGACGAGGGCCCTGGCGGATCGGTCAGCACTAGTAGCTCAAGAGCAGGTCCTGGCAGCGCTCCAGCCACACCCCAGGCACCGGCCGAGCGGCCCGATGGCGGCGGCGGCACGGCGCAGCTCACCTGGCGGCTGCTGGGTGGATCTCCTCCGCTGCCGCCGGGCGGCGCAGCCGCTGCCGCTCACCCGCCCGAGGGAGAGGTCAGCCCGCCATACTGGGATGACAGCGGCCCGCAGCAGCCGGAGCTGAAGCAGGGCAGCCCCGAGTGGTGCCTGCACCGCACGCCCGGCCAGGCAGGTCTTTAGTGGGCAGCGGGAAGGCTGTCGCTGAGCCCACTCGTTGAAGCAGGTCAAGGCCCGGCCGGATCATTGCTGCCGCCTCAAGCTGGAATTACTGTATATCAATCAACCGTCTAATCTGCCGCTGCACAGGTGGATGAGCGAGACAAGGGCACACCCGGCGAGTGGATCCGCCGCAACCCCGACATGATCCGCCTCACTTCCCAGTCAGCTGCTCGGGGCCGGCTGTTGAGGCGGCCAGTCCAGCTTTGCGCCACCTGGCTGCAGGACAAACAAACTTGCTGCCCTTGTGCTCCGACAGCTGCTCAGGTCTTGCTTGTAATGCTGCAATCGTCCGATTGCTACATCCCGCAGGCACCCGCTGAACGCTGAGCCGCCGCTGCCGCCGCTGCTGGAGGCGGGCTTCCACACGCCCACCGCCCTGCACTACGTGCGGTGAGAGGCTTGCAAGCCAAGGCACCTGTGCCGTGTGGCATGCGGTTGTTCATGTGTGGTGCGCTGGAGCAGGGTGGCCTTCTGGGTTGCGAACCTCTCAGAAACCTGTCGAAACATGCAGGGCCGCCACTCTCAGGATCGGTACTCAAGCTTCTGCCTCCCGACCCCCTGCCCCTGGCGCAGCAACCACGGAGCCGTGCCGCGCATCCGCTGGGAGGAGCACCGACTGGAGGTGGCAGGTGGGCAGCACAGTCCTTGGCATGTGTCGTGGTGCTGGTGCTGCCCTCGAGTGAGTTATTGACGGCTGCTTGTCCTGTATTGCTGCAACCCCTGCAAGTGCTGGCGTCATTTACCTTCCAAATCTGCGGTTTCAAGCTGCACGATTCAAGCCTGGCATCCACGTGTTGTTTCACCGCAGGCCTGGTTGAGCGGCCGTGCCAGCTCAGCATGGATGAGCTGGCGCAGCGCTTCCCCCAGCACAGCGTGCTCGCCACGCTCAGCTGCGCCGGCAACAGGTGCGCATTGCCGGCAGGCAACAACCAGAGGAGTTCCTCATAGATTTGAAGGACGCATTGCCGCTTTTCACTGCCCGCCTGCCGCACCCGCCTTCGCTTGCATTGCAATGCCCGGGGCAGCAGCTGCAACATCACGGCAGCACCTCACCTGCGCCATCCGCTGCCTCTGCCCCGCAGGCGGCGCGAGGTGCAGCTGGTGCAGCGCACACAGGGCTTTGCCTGGGGCCACTCAGGTGGGCTGCGTTGCGTCGCTGCGCCTGGTAATCACTGCGCTCGATGCCTCTGCTGTTGTGGCCCTGTGACTCATGCCCCGTCGCCCATAGCAGCCAGTTGGCACCAGTTGATCCTGTGCTGGTCATCCTGCTGCAGCCATCGCAACCAGCGAGTGGACCGGGGTGCCCCTGCGCCAGCTGCTGCTGGCGGCAGGCGTCAAGCCGGAGGCTCGCTACATCCACTTCAGGTGCAGGCTTTGCAAAAGTGCATTTTCCAGCTGGCTCCTGTCGGCGCAGTGCAGCAAGCTTGCAAGGCGCATGCATGACTGCGCTGCAGCGGTGCCTTCCTCCCCACCAGCTCTGAGTATGAGTGTTCCTTCCCTCTTTGTCTCCTCAATGCCGCCACAGCGGGCCCAAGGGCGAGGTGGCGGGAGGGGATGGCACGTACGCCACCTCCATACCCCTGTGGAAGGTGGGCTGGACCCTCTGGAATCGGCTGCCCGTTGGCCTTGAGCCACCGAGCTGTGAGACCCCTTCCGCTGCATGCACCTCCCACGGTCAATTCAGGACTTTTCCTGCTGCGTCATCCCTTTTGCCTTTACACAACCAAGCAGGGCCTGGACCCCCTGTCCGAGGTGGTGCTGGCCTGCAAGCACAACGGCCGCCCTCCATAGATCCAATCCTATGTCATCTGCACTGTCTCTCAAACCAAGCAGGGCCTGGACCCCCTGTCCGAGGTGGTGCTGGCCTGCAAGCACAACGGCCGCCTGCTGCAGCCCGACCACGGCTACCCGCTGCGCGTCGTCATCCCAGGTGCGCTACTCTTTGCTTGCTGCGTTGTGTTGTGCTGTGCTGCTACGCACGATATTGTGCATCATCCGGGGCCCTGCGCCATGCCACCCCGTGCTGCGCTGCATGCCACAGCACTGTGCGGGTGGGACGCATGGCGCACATGCACAACATGTTAGGATGCCTGCCGTTCACCCTCACCCCACTGTGACTCCTCCCTGCCAACTGCAGGCTATATTGGTGGGCGCTGCGTCAAGTGGCTCACCCGGATTGAGCTGTCGGCAGGTGGGCAGGAGCGGCTATATGCATCTGACCTGTTGAGCTGTGCTCTGCTGAACTGTGTGCAGCGGTGATGTGCACTCCTGCCTGCAATAAGGTTGCAGCCTCACAGCGCACCGCTAAGCATTGATAGGCGCCACATAGCTGCGCCCTAAACCCATGCACAAAAAAAGAGGAGAGCAAAAACCACTACCACCAGCAGGCAAGTGAGGCAGCTCGGTGGCTGCCCTGCACTGCAGGGAGCAGAAAGGATCGCAATGTCGATGCACAGCTGTGCACGCCCTGATGGGTGGATGTGCCCTTGCTGCACCTGTCCTCCTCCCTGCCCACAGGACAACAAGGTGCTGCCATCAGACGTGGATCAGGACCGCGCCAACAAAGAAGGTGGGCTGCACGCATCGGCAGCAGGGGCTGGGCATGCAAGGATTGGTAGAGCCCATGAGATGTGCATTGCCCCGCCTGCAGCCATCCTTGCTCACCGCCTGCAGCCATGCCCACCCAACTGGCGCCTGCAACCTACCTCGGACGCGATTCGATCCCATCCCTTCTCTTCTTCCACACAGACTGGTGGAGCCGCCCTGAGTTTGTGTGCTACAAGCTCAACATCGGCAGCGTGATTGCAGCGCCAGCTCACGATGAGGTCATCACCCTGCCACGCGACCTGGCCAGTGGTGACGGCAGCAGCGGTGGCGGCGGCGGCAGCGGCGGTGAGGAGGGCGATGGCAGTGCGCAGGAAGGTAGCGGCGGTGGTGAGGAAAGCGTTGACAGTGCCAAGGCGCCGGCTGAGGGAGTGGAGAGCGGTGGCCAGGAGAAGGAGGAGCCGAGCTACACGCTGCGCGGCTTTGCGCACACAGGTGGGCCTCGCTGCACAACTGCGGGCAGCTGAGGCAGCTTCTCAGCAGTACTAGTGCAGTGATCTGCTGATGCTACTGGTGATGCTACTAGCTGCCCTTGCTGGCTCATGCTACTAGCTGCCCTTGCTGGCGTTGATACGCCTAAACAGCCCACCCTCTGATGCGCAGCACCGCCCCGCCCACTGCGCCGCTCCCTGCCGCAAACAAACATGTCCATACTTCACGCTGCCCTTGCCATCCATCGTTCCTGTGCAGGTGCTGGTCACCTGGTGATTCGAGCGGAGCTGTCGTTTAATGGCGGCACCAGCTGGCACCAGGCGCACATTGCTGAGCGGGAGCCCGGGGTACGCTACTGCTTGGCGCTCTTGCGTGCTTGTCTAGCGGCTGGCCTGTGCCTGCTTGCTGCCGCTCTGCCAGCATCGGCAGACGTCTCTGATGGCAGCGGTCAGTTGGCAACTGATACCTGAGTCCCGGCTGCAGCAGGACTGCGTGTGGTGCCTGCAGCGTGATGAGCACCTGCCCAACTCCCCTCACCCTGCTCCTCCCGCCCCTCTCCCCGCCTGCCCAGCGCTCGGCGGTGGACCACAACTGGTGCTGGGTGCTGTGGAGCTGCAAGGTGAGCTCACAAGGCCACACTTGCGTAGCAGCGCCAACAACTGCTATAAGCAACCTCTGCGGGTTTGCGGCTGAGCCCGGACTGGTGCTACACCCCAACGGCTGCTGTTGCTGCCCGCGCTCCCTGCCAATCACACTAATTGTTCCTGCAGGCCGGCGTTAAGTTTGTAGCTGCAGTCAGCACCGACAGCGCACTATTCCCTGCGGCATGTGCCCTGCCTGCCTCCCACCTGCTGCCCGCAGGTGCCGCTGTCACAGCTGGCGGGTACGGAGGAAGTGCAGGTGAGGGCCTGGGACGACACCATGAACACCCCAGCCGGAGAGGTGAGCGGACCAGTTGGTTCCAAGCCAGTTAGGGCAGCATATGAAGAGGACTTGTTTGGGACAGGCTGGGATCTGAGCCTGGGAGTGCATTATGATGCAGTTATGGAGGCATTTTAACTGCGACTGCTGATGCATTTGAGGCCCTCGTATGGCATGTGGCCCACCTCCTCTCCCTGCAGGCCGTCTTGGAACCTCATCGGGATGATGAACAACAGCCAGTTTATCGGCAAGATCCGGAAGCAGGAGACGCCGGACGGTGAGCTGTTGACCTGGTTCAAAGGAGGGCTGTATGAGGAACGGTGCGCTGACCCTCCACTGCGGATTTCGGGCGAAGGATCGGTGTAGCCGACTTGGTCTTGCTATGTGCAACAGCATGGCCAGTTTGCACATCTGCCATCAACATGTGTGCCCTCCGCAGGAACCCTCCAGCTGCGCTTCCTGCACCCTGTTGCCAACGGCCGTGACCCCGGCGGATGGATGGTTGAGGAGAAGCAGGCTGCTGGGGAGGCCGAGGGTGAGCGCAGCTGCGGGGGGCCGCTGCTTCTGCAAAACTGCACATGCTGCAGTGGCGCTTGCACTGCACAGTGTGCGACGCAGCGTACATGCCGGCAATGTTTAGAAATGCCCGGCAGCACTGCCACGTGTTTCTCGAACTACACTACGCATCGCTGCAGGTGCGGCGCCCCAGGAGCAGGTGCAGGAGGAGGCGGCGGCCAGCTAGGCGGGCAAGGCCTGGGACTCACTGCGCAGCATCAGCTGGGACGAGGTGCGCTGGGCTGGGCTGCAGATTGGCCCCGTGCTTGGATGTCAAACTGGGTAGGCTCTGCAGCAGCAGTGGAGTTGAGCGTTTCAGCTATGCTGCTCACAGGAGTGCGTGGCCTGCCTCTGCTGTTCATGCTGGGTGACTCGCCTCACCGGCAGGGGCCCCGCCAACATCATCACCTGCTGCCTTCCCGCCTTCCTTCCGGGCCGCGGATCAAGCAGCACACCAGCCGCGAGTCGTGCTGGTTTGTGCGGGACGGGCGGGTGTACGACCCAACCAAGTTCCTGGACGCCCACCCCGGCGGGCCCGGCGCCATCCTGTCAAATGCGGGTGAGATGCGAGGCAAACTGTGGCGGCAGGGCAGCGCGCCTGCTGCAAGCACAGCAGGAACTGGGCGCAAGTTTGCTTGAGCTTCTGAGGTTGCACGCTTGTGAGAAACATGGCAGCCATATCCAAGCATTCAGCAGTGCTCAGCGCACCCCTGCCTGGCTTATGCACGCCCAAGCGCGGAGTTCGACCCCATCCACTCGGGGGACGCTCGGCGCATGAACTCTGGGTGAGGGGTTTGTCGCTGCACAAGTGCGCTGTTCTCCTGCTGGTGCAGAGGCGGCCGCCATGACAGCGTGCTGTACTGATGGTTGTTGATTGCAGCCCGTCTGAAGGTGCATGCATTTGGAAGAATCGAGACCATGTCCCTGCAAGGACTGCGCTGCCGGTCTGCGACTTGCCGTTCCTACGCCTGCTCCACTGCTTCCCTTCAACAACTCTCAATCAGAGTACCTGATTGGCAAGGTTGAGGGCGCTGAGCCGCCCTTCAAGCCAGGCGGGTGCAAGCAAGCCAAGCAAGAAGGGCAGGCGGCACCTAAGACCGAGGCGGCAGGGGAGGAGGGCAAGGAAGATGAGCCGGCGCTTCAGAAGGGCAAGGTGCTCAAGGTGAGCGGCTGACCAGGCGGGGGATGTGTATGCAACAAGATCGAGTGGACATGGCTGTGGGTTTGCCTGGTGTAGCAGGGGCCCAGAGGCACCAGCTGCTATTGTGGCTGCACTTCATGCAGGGCGGTGCAATTGCGGCCGCTAGTTACTGCTCTGCACCGTTATCCAGCAATCGCCTTGCAGCATGCAACTTGCAACTGTTCGCCTTGCTGCACTGGTACGCAGGCACGCCTAACGGAGAAGGAGGAGATCACGCACGACACACGCCGCTTCCGCTTTTCGCTGCCCAGGGAGGTGAGCAGGCACAGAGCCCCCCATTGGCAGCTTGCAAGCACCAGAGTGGGCCCTGTGCCACTCAGCTGAGTTATAGTGCACAGCCACATCGATCCATGTGCATCGATGTGTATTGCTGCATTCAATCTTATACAGCTGCTGCAAAGGGGCACTTGCTTAGCCGCCGTTTTGCGTAGACTGAATGACACGTGGCTGCCTGCCCATGCAGGACCAGCGGCTGGGGCTGCCGGTGGGGCACCACATCACCGTCACTGCACAGGTGCGCATAAGCTGCTGGCCTGGGCAGCCGCTCACTTGATTAAAGCAACTGCCTTGTCATGTCCTGCTTACTCAACCTGCCACTGCACACTGCCATCACAGATCAAAGGCGAGAAGGTGGTGCGCCCCTACACGCCAGGTGGGCGCACCCAACCTTTCCTCTTACACATCGCCACGGGCATTGCGCGTCCGCCTGCAGCTGAGCTGTTGCTCCTGTGTCACAACCGCAAATGGTGTCCATGTTGCGTGCCACGTCTATTCCTGCAGTCACGCTGGATCATGAGCGAGGCTACTTTGACCTAGTCATCAAGGCAAGTGCCGCTCTGCTTGGCTGCTGTTGTCGTGTCTGCACAGTCACCTGCTGCCCTACGCCATTACTTACTCGCCTCGTCAGCAGAAAGTGTTTTAGCCGCAGTATCATGGCGCATTCTTAGCTCACTTGCCCCCGACTGCTGTCAACAGGTGTACCACGCTGGGGAGGACCCCAAGCACCCAGAGGTGAGCAGAGCATTCGCAGCATGCACAGCAGGCTGTGGCTGGGACTAGCCGGCACCGGCTGCTCATCTGTGCAAGGGGCCAGCCGCTGCCTTGCAAGTTCAATTGACAGCCGCTCGGAGATGATGTTCCGGACCCAACCAAGTGCACCGCAGGGCGGCAAGATGTCGCAGCACATGGACTCGCTGAAGGGCGAGGCAAATGTTGTCCGGCACTGGTGTGCCACGAGCATGTTGCATGCAAGCTGCCGCTTCTGACTCCAGGGCAGGCAGCCTGCTGCTCCTGCTGCCGCCACCCACTTGGAGGGGCGAGCTGTCTTGCAGCCCCAATGTCCACCTTTATCCAGAGGGGGACACCATTGATGTGCGGGGACCGTGGGGAGAGTTCAACTATCTGGGAGCCGGCCGCTTCACGTGAGAAGACTTAAGGGTGGCGGTTTGCAAGCCCTGGCTGCCTGCATCCTTTGCTTTGGCAGCAGGACTGCAGCTGCGCTTGCTCTGGACTCGTTCAGCAGGCAATGTGCCTGCCCGGGCAACCATGGGCTCCACCAAACATTGCATTCCCTCCACCGCCTGCCCCGCTCTGCACAGGTACAAGGGACGGAAGGGCCACTGCTGCCGCCGCTGGGAGGAGGCACTGGCATCACTCCGCTGTACCAGGCAAGCGGCGCTGCACTCTGTTGTGTGGTGATCAGTGCTCATTCCTTGCAAGGTAGCAGCTGCCCCTGCAGCTGCTCCTGGCACCCTGTGCTGCCCATGAGCAGGCGCACCTCCCCACTGCTTCTGCGGCTAAGTCAACAACACGCCTGCTCGCCCGGCGCATCTGCAGGTGATGCGGGCCATCATGGAGGACGACAACGACTCAACCGAGCTGTGCCTGGTGGGTGACAGCGTGTCGAGATGGCGAGTCAGCGTTAAAAATGCTCTGCTGTGCTGGCCAGTGCAGTGTAACGTGCAGGTGGCACGGAGGAGCAACATACCAGCTTCCAAGGAGTCCAAGGCTGGCTGCATGGTGCCCCGCACTGGCTGCAAGGTGCCCCACGCTGCCACGCTCCATCTGTGGTGCAGCTGTTCGCCAACAAGACCCCGCAAGACGTGCTGCTGCGCCGCCGCCTGCAGCGCGCCTCAGAGGTGGGTCCTACTGTTGGCAAAGGCATTAGCAGCTGTGCTGAAGAGCATGTGCTGGCATGCCAGCCAAACGATATGAGCTGCCCAACATCCATGCATGTTGCTTGATCCCAGCTGGACTGCGTTACGGGCCCCAATCTGGACGCGCGCTTTCAAACGAGCTGCACTGCCATTGCTTCACCTCCCGCAGACCTATCCTGCCTGTGTCACTCGACTCAATCTCAGATCCAGATCCGCCTCGGGCTCCTCCTACAGGAGCTGCGCTGCCTCTGTTTCTCCACCCGCAGACCTACCCCAACAAGGTGCACATCCACTACACCGTGGACAGAGCGGAGGACAGGGACAGCTGGCACGGCTCTGTGGGCCACATCAGCAAGGAAATGCTGCAGGCAAGCAGTGCTGTGTGGAGTGGGTGGGATTGGCAATCTGATCTGCCTGTAAATGGGGTGGCTGGGCGAGGCGAGGTGACTGGCATGTCTGCGCCATCGTGTGACTGCCAACGCTGCCATGCTTCGCATGCCTGCCGTTTGGCCGCCGCAGGAGTTTGCATTCCCGCCGGGCGAAGCGGACGGCGGGGGTGCATACAGCGGCGGCAGCCAGGCTGCAGCCAAGGAGGGGGAGGGCAGGGGCAAGAAGCAGGCCAGTGAGAGCAATGGCGAGGGTGGCGGCCAGGGTGGCAGTAAGGGTGGCAGTAAGGGTGGCGGAGAAGGGCACAGCACCGAGGCAGGTGGAGGTGGCGAGGGGCAGAGCGGCAACGAAGGCGGCGGCAAGGAGCATGATCAAGACAGCAGCTGCGGCAAGGAGGGCACAGGTGGCAGCAATGAGCAGGGCGCTGGCAAGCAAGCGGGTGAGGACAGCGGGAACAGCCAGGCGACCGGCGGGGCAGGGGACGGCGCCGGCGGCAGCCACGGCGGCGGCACCATCGCTTTGGTGTGCGGCCCGCCTCCCATGGTGCGAGTGTTGGCAGGGTGGTCGATTGGATGTTGCGTTGCTTGCCTGGGTTCAGCTCAGCAACTGCGCCGCACAAAAAATCCATGCGTGCAGCGCCTGCCGAACCTGCATCAGCCTGATGGTGAAGCAGGAATGCGAAATGCTGGCAAACCGCCGCCATCCCTTCCACCCATGGCACTCTCATCACACATTTATGCAGGTCGAGAAGGCCTGCCTGCCGGCGCTGCGGGAGCTGGGTTTTGATGAGGACCACATCATCGTGTTTTGAGAGGAGGGATTTTGGGATGGATGCTTGGACAGCAGACCGAGTGGACCTTACTGGCTAGCAATGGCGGCAGGTCGCCAGCGGTCGGCATGTGCACATGCCGACCGCTGCACGTGCACAGCGACCGCACTTGCTCAATCAGAGCCGTGATGCAGTTGCACTGCACCACTCTGCTTTTATCCTGCATGTGTGATGCAAGTTTACACAGATCTGTAAATTTGACGTGCTTCAGGAAATCGGCAGAATTCGAACCTGCAACCTCATGGTGATGGAAACCAATGCCTTAACCAGCGGGAGGGCCCGAGGCGGGCGGCATCGGCAGCCACAGGAAGCGCGCCCGCGTGCTTCCCCAAGCGCCCCACATGTTTTTCGGAGGCCGTCTGCAAGCGCCTGACACGGCGAGCAAGCTGCAAGGTGCCGGAAGCAGATGCAGGGGTGGAAAGTCGGTGGCACAGCGGGTGGCTCCTCCGCCCAGCGTGTGCCTCCTGCACTTCCTAGCACAGCCCCTCGCCATGCAAGCTGCTCGCACCTTCCTGCTGGCCGCCCTGTGCTGCTGCCTCAGTGCCAGCGGCACTGAGGCGAGCAAGGTCCCCACGCCCGCCTTCAAGCTGTTCTGCAACACCAGGTGCGTCAGCGGGAGCTGCGAGGTTGCTCACGTCTGCTGCTGTGCCGCCGCCGCTGCCGCCGCCGCAGCTGCTGCCGCACGCCGGCACCGCTCGCTCACTGGGCTGCTTGCCACCATACTTCAGTGCATTCAATGGGCTGGACCAACCTAACTGGCGGCAGCGTCTCGAAAGCGACGTGCTGCCTGCTGTTCGCCGGGGCTTCAACATCGATGCGCCACCTGCTCCGGCACCGGTGAGTTGGGCTGGACCGGTGGGCTATAGCAACAAACGCTCGAATGGTCTGTAGCCTGCAGCAGCCGCTGGAGCAGTGGGTGCGTTGCAAGGCACCAGCACTCGCTGTCGCAGTACTGACTCACGATATATAATTTCACGGTAGCAGCATCAGCAGCCCCGCCCGCCGATCTGCCCTTATTCCGCCTTTCATTGGAGGCGGGTGGCTTCCTTGCTTGTGCAGGAGCTGGAGGCAGTTGAAAGGGGCAACCTCAGCAGCACATTTGCTTGGACCCGGCAGGAGCTCAAGGTGAGGTGCAGCAGTGCCAGCAAGCGCGTGCTCTGTGAAAGTGGACCTCAGCTGAGGTGCACCATCGAGCGGCACCTCAGCTGCCTGCCAACATGCGCTTGCTTGCTGCCCCAAATCACAGTGCGCCTCCCTCGCTGCCGTTTCCTGCAGTGCCGTCTCAAGTTCTATGCCCTGGTCTGCGGCGCACTGGCTCGTGAGGAGCCAGATTTGTTGTTGAAGCCGCGGCGTGCCAGCTGGCGACCCGCCCCGCCACGTCAGCCCCGCTGGGCCCCAGCGTGGGCCAGCCTGCGAGAGCTGGGTGCAGAAATCGAGAACAACCTGGCCCTCATGACCCGCCTGCTGCACCACAGCCAGTCGCTCTCTGCTCTGGCACTCAGCCAGCACATGGCCAAAGCGCTGGGCTGGGATTGGCAGGGGCAGGGTGCACACTTGACCGCATTGGGCGGAGGCTTTGCGCCCTGCTGGGGCCAGGTGGCCCTTCTGGCCACAATGCTGGATGCAGACGCACCAGACCCGGGTAAGTTAAGGTGCAGTGCGTTGCGATTGAGGACCTGCCGTTTACAGCCAAGCTGACCTGCCCGCGCAGCGGCTGGAGCTTGCAGCCTGCGGATATCAGATCTCAGGCTGCAAATGTGCCGTTGCGCTGCCGTGCGCCAGCCCTGGCTGCCTGCCTCTCCCGCAGCTGCCCTGCTGTGCAACCCACTGCTCGCCGCCACTTGCGGTTGTGCAGAGACGACACTTGCACACCAGCTGACCCTGGGAGACATGCATGAGTCTTGGTACCTACTGCTGGACGAGTTCTTTGAAGGCTCCACCGAGCATGTGGCGCCTTGGCGTGTCCAGGTCAGCGATTCAGCTTGCCATGACATGCCTGGTATACCACAGCATGTTGTGCTGTGCTCTGCTCTCCTCTTCCTTCGCGACTGCACGTTGCGCCAGGCGCGCAAGCCACTCTGCTGCTTGCCTGATGATGGCGGCTGCACCTGCCAACACTGGATCTATCCCGCAGGGAAACATGCAAATTGCCCAAGCACCAGCAGCAGGCACCCCCGAGTGTCAGGCCGGCATGTGCAGCACGGATGTGCAGGTCAGTAGGGGCCTTCAGAGTGTGGCAGCTGCTTGGCAAGCTGTTCTCTGCCTGTCCGTCTCGCCTGTCGCACGGTCTGCACTCTTCCGCTGCCAGGAGTTTAATGGGCACTCTCTGGGCAGCTGGAATAAATCCCCTCCTCCGCATGCCCTCCCCGCAGTGGGCGCTGCCGGCCAGCATTTTTCAGCAGCGCATCACCATTCCTTCCCAGGAGGATGCGGAAGGGTTTGATGGCCTCGCCTTCACCGCAGGCGGCTACGGCTGGTGAGTCTGGGAAAATGCAGGCATGGTGTGTGAATGTGCTCCGAGGACGTTGTTAGGAAGATGCGTGCATTGTGTCTCCGGCCGCGCAGGGCATGCCATGTTGGACAGCGGAGCAGGCTGGGTGCACGAACCGGTCCTGCTGCTGCCGCTACTTGCACATGCCAGCCAGCCTGCACCTGATGGCGCCATGCCAACAGGCTGGCAACGATGATGAGCAAGGCGCATTCCCTACAGCCTCCTCTCCCTCTTCTCCTTCTACAGGACCCCGTTCATCCTGGCTGACTCAGTTGCGGAGGTCTCCCTGGGTCTCAAGCTGTGGGCCGCGCACCTGCCGCCGCTGGAGCCGCCCCGTGGTTTCCACGTGCAGTTTACTGTTGTGCACAATGAGAGCGAGCACTGGTCCACAGGTGAACCATGACTTTGTTCTGGCCTTTGTCCTGGTGCAACGCAGTTTTTTCATGCGCTTTGTGGACGGCAGGCACGTCTTGACGCAATGGTCCGCTTCCAGTCCACAATATCAGCCTGCACCGCGCCGGCGGTGCGAGGCAAAGCGATGTGGCTTCCAATTCCTCCGCTGCCCTCCCTCGTTCTGTGCAGACTGGCTGTGCGTGTGGCCCGACACTTTTGCGAGCTGCACCGTGGGCAGCACCTGCTCACAGCGCAACGTGCTGCCGCTGTGGCAGATGCTGTCCGGCCAGCGCCCCGGCTTCCTGCTGCACGATGAGCTGCTGCTCCACATTCGAGTGACCCCAGTAGCCATCAGTCCGCTGGGTGGCACAGAAGAGGGCCTGTGCAGCGTGCCATCGGTCGGGCCGCTTGGCCCGGAGCCCCGGCTGCTGTCTGGCCCCGTGCTGAACTGGGGATACGCCTTCGCACACGAGCGGCTTTGGGTGTCCCGCGGCTTTCCCAGCAAGCGACTGCCGGGCGCCAGCGCCTTTGTAGTTGAGCAGCAGCTGGAGGCAGCTAGACAGCGCCGGCTGGAGGCAGCCCCTTATGTGGAGGCTGTTTTGGAGCGGCTGGTGCAGGAGTATTCAGAGGCGGCTGTGGCATCCTGGCTGTATGCGTCAGAGCTGCCGGCGGCGGCACGAGCCTTGCAGGAGACAGCCTTCCTCGTGGCAGCCGCAGTGCTCACGCTGATGTGCGTCGTGGTGCCGCTGGCGCCTGTGGGTGAGCTCTGCTGCTGCTGCGGCTGCCTCTTGTGCGTGAGGTAGGGGGATGCTTTGTGTGGAGCTGGGGGCCAGTTGCATTCAACACGCATGCAGAGGAGTCCTTGCAGTCGCAGGCTGCTTCTCCTCTCAACAAGCATCTGACCAGTGTCCCACTGCTGTGGTCTCTGCGCCTGCTGCCTGCCTGCAGTCCAGCGTGCGTATGTGCAGCGACGGGTCCGGCAGCGGCACCTCCAACACATGCGTCACTTAGCTCGGCAGGGGCAGGCGGAAGCGCAGCATGAGCAGCAGCGGCAGCAGCAGCCGGCAGAGCTGCAGCAGCCCAAAGCAGAGCCAGCCGTAGGCAAAGGGCCACGGGCAGCAGGCAAGCGGGCAAAGCAGCAAGCGTCTTCGGCAGTTCAGCGACGGCAGCAGGCGCAGCAGGCACCCGGCGGGCACGCTCAGCAGGCTGCGGACCAGCAGCAGGCTCAGCAGTGCGGCAGCAGCATGGTTGCCAGGTTCGGCAGCCTGCTGGGCCACCTGCTGCCCAGCCGTACTCAGCAGCGGCAGCAGCAGCAGCAGCGGCAGCAGCAGCAGCGGCAGCAGCAGCAGCAGCAGCAGCAGCGGCGGCAGCAGCCAGCCAAGGCCGCCACCAGCCCATTGCGGGCTGAAGCTGCTAGTATGCCTGCGGGCGGTCCAAAGACCCCTCCACAGAAGAAGCAGCTGCGCCGGCGCCCCCCAGCTAGCCCCCTGCCGGTTGGTCAGCAGCAGCCGCAGGCCAACCAGCAGCCGCAGCCCAAACAGCCCAAGCAGGTAGCTAAGGGGCAGGCTCAGGCGAAGCAGCGGGGCGCCCCATCCCGATCCCCATCTCCTGTCCGTGCCGCTGCTGCTGAGCCCAGAGCACCACCGAAGTCAGTGGCGACCAGCGCATCAATCAGCCGAGTCGGCAGCAGTGGCAGCACTGCAAGCGCCCAGCATGCCAGCATGCCAGCTGTTGCGGCGCCCAGCCCTGCCGAGGCAGCAGCGGCAGCGGCGACGATGCAGGCGGCTGAAGCGGCTCAGCTGGGCGAGTCCCTTGGTGCTGCAGAGGCAGCAGGCCCAGCAGCGCCGCCCGTAGCAACGGCAGCAAGGGCAGCACAGGAGGCACCAGCTGAAGCCGCTGCCCCTGCCTCGTCATCTGCTGGGCCAGGCCCGCAAGCTGCGGCAGCAGATCTCTCAACTGTCCTGCTTGCCAAGCTGCCACCCGAGCAGCCATCCACTCTGGGGAGCAGCAGAGATGCTGCCGAGTCACAAACTCAGCCGCCGACTGCTGCTTCTTGGGGCACCGCTGCAGCCGCTGCGCCTGCCGCTGCTGCTGCCACTGAGGCGGCGGCGGCGGCGACAATTGAGCCTTACGAATCGGCGCTTTGCATTGGTGAGACGCATGGGCATCTGGTTAGGGCTGTTGGGATGGTTTGCGGGTATGAAGTGGGCCAATCAAGACCTGCAAACCGCATCTCCGCCCTGCCGCTCTGCTCCGCAGTCTGCTGGGAGGGCAGGCGTGAGACCGTGCTGGTGCCTTGCGGTCACCTGTGCCTCTGCCGGTGAGTGCTCCATCTTTGGCTTGCACATGCCACATTCTCTGAACAGCCTTATGCGCAGTGCTCATCGCCACAGCCTGACGCATAACGCTTGGCCAATCATCTACATAGCGTGCATGCCGCCACAGCTGGCTCACCAAGTACGCATGCAGCTCAACTGCTGTCCTACACCCCCCTGCTTGCTGCAGGCGCTGCGCGGAGGTGCAGATGGCTGCAGCGAACCCGCTCTGCCCTGTCTGCCGCGAGCCGCTCACACAGGCTCTTGATGTGTACACACCTTGAGGCCTGGACATTTCTGCTGGGCTCCTGTCCTCCGTCATCGTGCTGCCGCTGCATGCAATGGGCGCCTTTGCAAGTTAGCTGCGGCCCGCGCCAACCATCGAGCACTCGGCTGCCAAATGCCGCTCATTGCATCGTCCCGCAGTGCTTGTTGCATGTTATTCATGCTCCCATCATTTACTTGTACCTGTGACACTGCCGAGCATGAGAGAGCCTGCTCCTCCGCCGCAACCCAGCCGAGCGGCGCTGCCAAGCGGCAGCGGCAGCAGCAGAGCCAGCGAGCTGGGCACAGCCGGCCGTTCATGAATCAGGGGGAATACACCGTCTCGGGTTGATTTCGCATCAGAAACAAGGAAAACAAGAGCAGGCAGTGGGGTGGAAAGCCGGTGGCACAAGGGTGGGGAGGACGGGCAGTCGGCCGATCAGCGTGCCTCCTGCACTTCCACCACACAGCCCCTTACCATGCATGCTGCCCGCGTCTTGCTGCTGGCCGCCCTGTGCTGCTGCCTCACCAGCGCCACAGCGGGGCGAAGGGACCTCACGCCCGCCTTCAGGCTGTTCTGCAACACCAGGTGTGTGCAGCCAGTGCCGCCGGCCCAGCTGTACGTCTCTCGCCGCCGCCGCCGCCGCTGCCGCCACAGTGCTGACGGCCCTCGCACCGGCTGCCCCCTCCCTGCCTCCACCTTTCAGCGCTTTTGATGGGCTGGACCAACCTGACTGGAAACAGCAGCTAGAGCGTGATGTGCTGCCTGCCGTCCGCCTGGGCTTCGACCTCGATGCGCCGCTGCCATCAGTGCCGGTCAGCTGGGTTGGGCCTGGCCGTTCGGCATGCGCTTGAATGCTCTGTTGCTACCTGCCTGCATGCAGGCATGTAGCACGCAGCATGCCCTCGAGGGTAGCCAGTACTCGGCGCACAGCACCCAGTCGAGGTTGCCGCATTGAATGCTGAGTGCGTCAAACAGCATCCCCCCTTACTAAGGGGGGATGGTAGTACCCCTTACTAAGGGGGGATGGTAGTACCCGCCTGCGCATTCTGCTGCTGCCTGCAGACGGCTGTGGCGTCCCTGCAAGATGCGCTGGAGGTGGTCGAGAGCGGCAACCGCAGCAGCGCATTCGCCTGGACTCGCCAGGAGCTGAAGGTGAGGACAGTCAACTTGTGTGATTGCCGTTGTGAGAATTCTTGCTGCTCTACAAAGCCGTCAGCACCGGTCAGCACCAAGTGCCCATGTCCGCCGCACTCAAGCTGCCTGGGGGCCTGAATGCGTCACATGTGCCTAGCTCGTGAACATTCCTCACCCGCAGTGCCACCTGAAACTCTATGCGCTGGTTTGCGGCGCACTGGCTCGCGAGCAGCCAGCCTTGTTGGAGCCTCAATCTGGGCGGCCCGCAGCTCCGCACATGCCCAACTGGGACCTCACATGGCACAGCATGCGCGAGATGGCAGCTGAAATTGAAAACAACCTGGCTCTCATCGTCCGCCTGCTGCACCACAACCAGTCAATCTCAGCCCTGGCGCTCAGCCAGCACATCGCAAAAGCGCTGGGCTGGGACTGGACGCGGGCGGCACACCTGACAGCCCTGGGTGGAGGCTTTGCGCCCTGCTGGGACCAGGTGGCGCTGCTGGCCACAATGCTGGATCCCGAAGCCCGACACTTGAGTGGGTGTGGGCGGAACAGGGGGCATTGAGGTGTGGGCAGTCATCACGGCATGCTGCTTGCGATTGAGATGCATTTGCAGCTGCTGCTGCTGCCTGCGCACTCTCCGCTGCAGCAGCGCTTTGTGCCTACCAGCTTCCATGCCTGTCCCGCCCTGTTGGTGCTTTACCCAGCTTCCATGCCTGCCCTGCAACTCAAGCCTGCCCACCCCTCGTTGCAATGCAGACGGAACTGTTGCACTACAGCTGACTCTGGGCAGCGCGCCTGGGCCTTGGTACGAGCAGTTGAACGAATTTTTCAATGGCTCAATTGAGCACTGCACACCCCGGCGTGTCGATGTGAGCAGGCATGCTTGTTGCTTGAACATTATGCCTGCAAGGCTATGTGCGGCAGGCCGTGCCTGTCGCTTTGTCCTTAACACGCTGTGCCAGGTGTGCAAACTGTGGTGCATTTGCCTGATCGATGATGGCTGCTTCACCTGTCCCCGCTGCGCCTGCCCCTGCTGCGCCTATACTGCAGGGCAACTTGCAAATCGCGCAAGCAAGCACCCCCAACTGTGAGGCAGGCGTGTGCAGCACGGAGGTGGAGGTGAGCAGGGCATGACATGGCAGACTGGCGGCAGGATCCACTCAAACATATATGTTTGGGCGGCCAGCCCCTGCAGCTGCGAACTCCGCCCCGCCGCTGTATGTATCTCCCCCAGACTCTAGATAACCGCAAAACGAGAAGTTTGGGCGGCTGCAGAGCGAGTTTTGCTGCGGAGTGGGGCATGTCATGGTGACCATCTTGGCAGAACCGCACTTGCGGCGCGCGATTGCTGCTCGTTAGCGATCTACTGGCCGCGAATAGCCTTTTGAGCCTAATCCGGTGCGAATCGCTCGCCGCCGACGCGTGCGGGGCGTGCTGGGTCCCAACGACCCGCCCCGCGCGAGCGAAATCGGAGGTGTGGCCGGCCTAAACACGCATCTCAGGTGTTACGGGTGCGGAAACTGCAGCTGGCCGAGCGAAAAAAGCATCAGCAATGCCAGAGCGGCGGGGGTGGGGCTCCCGGCAGTGGGTGGATTTGGATGCCCGTCTGCCATGTCATGGTATGCAGCAGGTGGTAATCTGGGCTGCCCTGCCCAGCTTCACGCTGCATGTGTGGCTGAAGCAGTGCTGCTGCCGACAGCTCAGGGTGCTGGTGCCGAAGCAGAGCTGACCGCCTCCTGCCGTCCTCCTGTGATTTCTGCAGTGGGCGCTGCTGGCAAGCGCTTTCCAGCAGGGCACCACCACTCCCTCCAAGTATCATGCTGAAGAGTTTGTTAGCCCTGCCTTCAGCGCAGGCGGCTACGGCTGGTGAGTGTCGGCAGATGACAAGCTTGCCAAAGTGGGCTGCTTACTGCTTGCAATGCTTGCCACAGCAGCCAGTTGCGCCCGCCAGTCTTGTCAACGCGGCAGCGCTGTGAAGCCAGTATCCCCTGCGCAGGCCTGCCCAGGCCGGGAGGCAGGCAGCCAGCAGCACTTTGCACTCCGACGATTTTTTCACACCCCTCCTGCCTTTCCGCCGCCCACAGGACCGCTTCCATCGTGGTTGACTCAGTGGCAGATGTGTTGCTGCGCCTGAACCTGTGGTTTGCACACCAGCCACCGCTGGAGCCTGCAAGGAGGTTTCATGTGCAGTTTACTGCGGTGCACAACGAGGGCGAGCACTGGTCTTTAGGTGCGCCTCGCGTTGTTTGGATTGGGTCTGGTTGGTCATGGGTGGCTGCAGGAGTCAACACTCTGCACGCTCCAGTGCCCTGGCCTGCCGTCTTACGAACCACAAGGCAGGGCATTACCCCACAGCATTGCTGCCACGCGCAGTGCACCGCCCAACATCAAACGAGAATGGAAGCGGCTGCTGACGCCCATGCTATCACCTCCATGCGTTCGCAGGCTGGCCATGCAAGTGGCCTGACGACTTTGCCAGCTCTTTCACGGGCAGCACCTGCACGAAGCAGAATTCGCTGCCACTGTGGCAGATGCTCTCCGACCAGCTCCCTGGCTTCCTGCTGCACGATGAGCTGCTGCTGCGCATTCGAGTGACGCCAGTTGCCGCCATTTATTCGGATGGCCAGTTGGAAGGGGGCAGCATGCCGCCGATCGGTCCTCTGGGCGCACAGCCCCGGCTGCTGTCTGGCCCCGCGCTGAACTGGGGCTACGAAGTGGCAGACAAGCGCCTCTGGTCGTCCCGCGGCTTCTCCAGCCAGCGCCTGCCTGGCCCCAGTGCAGCCACAGTGGCCCGGCAGCTGGAGGCAGCGGCAGAGTGGCAGCTAAAACCAGCTCCCTGGGTGGAGACTGCCTTGCAGCGGTTGGAGAGGGCTTACTCCAGGAAGTCGGTTGCCTGGCTGGACTGGGATAAAGCGGGCTTTGCTGCAATCGTGCTAATGGGCATCCTGCTACCCTTTGCGCTTGAGGGTGAGTCTCCGCTCCCGGCTGGCACTCCTGTCTGAATACCGTGCGTTTGATGCGGCTGTGTGCGTGTGTGCGGAGGGGCAGGTGCGTGGAGGGGCTGGGCAGGGGATGGTGAAGCGGTTGCCTGCTGTTGCCCTCAATTAGTATGGAGCTAACGTGCCATGCACCGCTATTGCATGTTCGCTGGCTGCCTGCAGCTCGACTGGAGTACCAGCATCGGCGGGCATGGCAGCGAGCCATCCAGCGCATGCGGCAGCTGGCTCGACAGGGGCAGGCAGAAGGGGTAGGGCATCAGAGGCGGCGGGCAGCTCACCTGCAACAGCCCGAGGCGCAGCCAGCGGCAGACAAGAAGCGGCAGCAAGAGGCAGGCAGGGGGCAGCGGGCAGCAGGCAGGCGGGCGGCACAACAAGCAGGAAAGAAGCAGCAGGCTCAGGCCCAGGATCAGCAGGCGGAGCAGGCGGAGCACCAGCGGCAGCACGTTCAAGAGGAGCGCAGCGGGCAAGCGTCCCAGGCTGCGGACATGCAGCAGGCTCAGCAGAGCAGAGGCAGCCTGGTTGCGAGGTTTGGTGGGCTGCTGGGCTACCTATTGCCCAGCCGGAGGCGGCGGCAGCAGCAGCAGCAGCAGCAGCAGCAGCAGCAGCAGCAGCCAACCAAGGCTACCCGCAGCGCCTCAGTGGCTAACAGCGCTAGTCTGCCCACAGATCAGCCGGTGCTCAGCCCCAACAACCCTCCTCAGAAGAGGCAGTTGCGCCGGCGGCCCCCTGCTAGCCCCGCAGAGGTTGGCGGGCAGCAGCAGCAGCAGCGGCAGCCCCAGCAGCCCAAACAGCCCGAACAGGCAGGCCAAGGGCAGGTTCAGATGCAGCAGCAGCCTAAGGAAAGCCCAGCCCGATCCTCCTCTCCTGCCCTTGCCAGCGCTGCCGCTGCTCAGCCCAACGCAGCAGTGGGGGCAGCTGCGCCCAGCCAACCAGTGAGCCAGGCCAGCGGCGGTGGCAGCGCTGCTAACGCCCAGCCTGCCGGCCAACCCGCTGCAGCTGCAGCCAGCCCCGCTGAGGTGGCAAGCAGGCCCAGCGAGGAAACAGCAGCGCTGCTGCCTGCCCTGGCCCATGCATCTGCTGCCACTGAGGCAGCGGTGGTGGAGGCAGCGACACAGGCAGCCGTGGGGGCACCCGACACACCTCAAGCGGCAGCTGAGTCCCCCATTGCTGCCGGACCAGTTGAAGCAGCAGCGCCGCCTTCACAGGCAGCAGCGGGCGCGGCACCGACTGAAGCAGCCGGCCCAGGCCTGCAAGCTGCGGCAGCAGACCTCTCGCCTGTGCTGCTTGCCGCGCTGCCAGCCGAGCAGCCACCCACTGGCGGCTGTGCGGCCCCTGCCCAGCCACAAGCAGAGCCATCTGCTGCTGAGGCTGCTGCTGAGGCTGCTCTGGCTGTGCTTGCTCCTGCTGAGAAGGCGGCTGGAGCAGCGATTGCTGAGGAGCCTCACGATTCGGAGCTGTGCATTGGTGAGACGCACAGGCATCTGCTCGGGGGCAGTTGTGGCTGATCGGTGGATGGGCTGAGCGTCGTGCTATTATCGTCGCACAACTGCCACAACCCCCTGAACTGAGGCCTGCGCTGCACTGCACACCGCACCTCTGCCCTCCCCCTCTGCCCTGCAGTCTGCTGGGAGCGCAGGCGTGAGAGTGTGCTGGTGCCCTGCGGCCACCTGTGCCTCTGTCGGTGAGCGCTCTGGGAGGTGTAGCTTGCTTAGATTGCCTTGGTACAACTGCCCTGGTGATCGCAGCCAGTTAATGTAGTGCTTGCTGAGTAAAGCTGTGCGCAGGCCGCCATAGCATCTATATCCACCTTGCTAGACTGCTGCCCTTGTCATTTTTCCATCTGTTGCAGGCGCTGCGCGGAGGTGCTGATGGCGGCGGCGCTGCCGCTCTGCCCCCTGTGCCGCGAGCCAGTAGTCCAGGCCGCTGCTGTGTGCACACCGTAACCGGTTCAACCATTCTACTGGAGGCAGTGTCCTGCAGCCATCCCGCTGCGGCCAGCCATTTTTTTTCAGTTTTTGTGTCGCTCCGCTTCCGCCTGCAGCTCTGGTCAGTTCTGCCTGCTCCCCAGTTGTGTTGCTGCGTCCGTCATATGTGAGCATGCTCTATTTTGGGGGCAGATGGAGCCACCAATCTGCAAACTCCGCGAGGCCGGCAACGGCGGCCCGGCTGGCGGGCGCCGGAAGATGAGGCTTGGAGATGAGGAGCGGGGGTCGCAGCCGCTCATATCCAACCGCTTGCACACAACTATCTCGACTTTTACAGCAAGCAGACAGCGGCAGCAATGAGCGTGCTCGCGACCGCGCTTGGCAGCAGCGTGCAGTGCGGCCCCAGGCGGCCAGCAGCGGCTCCAGCGGCATCGAGGCTACGCATTAGTGCGTTTAGGCCGCGGCTGGGCGCGCTGGCGGCCAGCAGCAGTGCAGCGCAGGCGGCCAGCGCGCGGCAGCGGCAGGGGCTGCTCACGGTAGCTACGTACCCTGAGCCAGAGACGGAGAAGGTGCGCATCGCGCGATGCAGGAGTGGAGCCCGCCGCCGCCGCCGTCGCCGCCGCCGCATGTGCCGCCGCTTCTGCCGCCGCTCCTCCCGCCGCTCACCCCCACTCCGTTGTTCTCGCCCCCCTGCGCCCCGCAGGAGCGCTCGCCGATCGACTTCCCGCAGGAGTGGATCACGCCGCAGCCCAGCCGCCGCCCCGACATCTTCCCTGAATTTGAGAAGCTGCAGACGCCGATGCCCAAGCCGATGCCTGGAGACCCAGAGGTGCGGCAACAGTTGTGCGCTGCTGTGGAGCCATCGGGTGCTGTGCTCTGGTCAACCCGCTGCAGCACATGGTCCTGTGCTACTGCTGCTGCCGCCGCTGCTGCTGAATCTGATGCCGGAGGCCCAGGTTGCAAGCAGCCGCATCGTGCCTGCAATTGTGCTGTGCATTGGCAGCTGGGCATGCGCTGCTGCTGTGCGTGAAGATTTGCCGACATTTGCAGTAGTTGTAGTGTTGCTGAGAATGGTGCCGCCAGCACTGCGCTGCTGCCAATGCTGCAGCCGGGGCTGGCATGCGCTGCCTGCTGCCTGCCGCCACACCTGGCTTGCGTTGGCTGCCGCTGCCTGCTTTGCACGCAGCTGGCTTGACTCCGCATTCACAATCAAACGTGGCTACCCTGAACTGTATGTTACCGCCTGCAGATGCCGGATGAGGAGGAGGAGGAGAAGAAGGAGAAGGAGCCGGGTGCGGCCCTGCTGCCTCCTGTTTGCTTGTCTGCTGGTTGCTCAGCTTGTGCCGCTGCTGCTGTTGCGTCGGTTGGTTGCCTAGCCTGTGCTGCTGCTGTTCTGCCTTGCTGCCTTGCTGCTGCTCCCCCGAGGGGAGGGCGGTCACGTGCGGAGGTCGACACTTTCCTGGTTGGCCCTTTGGACCCCTACTTAGCGCTCGTTGGCTGCGAGTGAGCTCATGCTGGGTGTGGACTCGCCCTTCATATGACTTGGTTCTGGCCTCTTTCATAATGATGTGCAGAGAAGGAGGACCCCGACAAGCCGGACGAGCCCAAGCCCGACCAGCCGGCGCCTTCGGGTGAGCCTGGGGGGTTGCTGCTCTGTTGCTTGTAATACACACGCCTGCCAGGCGTTGCAGCCTCGCCGTGCATAATGTCACCGCTGGGCGTCTGCTGATTTTCGCTTCCCCTTGCCTCTCCAAGCGCAGAGGAGTGAGGAGGCGATTGGGCAGCCAGCCGCGGCGCTGCGCATGGAAAACGCCTCGTGCAGCTATGATTTGTGCAAGCGGCATTGCGCTTCGCACGCCATGCCGTGTTTCTTTGGCAAGCTGCCCCAGATTGCTGTCCACCCTTTTTTATTTGCTTGCTCTTTGCTCAGTTTTGCTGCCACCTCTCCGTTGCCATTCCGCCATGTAAGCGCATTTGCTTTGATCAGCAGAGGTGTTCGCAAGTGCATTAAACGGGAGGGTGAAATCAAATGCCGCAGCTCAATGCTGCAATGCTGAATATGGATTCCATTGAAAAGCACGAACGCGTATAGAAATGCATCAGGCCAGTATCAGAAAGCATCCTGACATGCTATCTAGCAGCAGCTGTGTGTGTCTGTGCCTCTGCTAGCTAACAGCAGCGAGCCACTCAGTCATCCTCTCCCGATTCCTCCTCCTCCCCAGCTGCCGCCGCAATGCCAGCCAGCTCAACCCACAAGCGATCCACGCGGTACCCTGCAGTCAGCAGCAGTGCCGCCACTTGAGGCTCGCTGTTGCCGCCATTGTCGCCATTGATGTTGGAGCCGCTGCCGCTGCTGCCATCGCTGCTCACAATGCTGGCATCGCTGCTGCTGCCGCCGCTGGCATTGCCGCTGCCGCCACGCGCCTCGCCGCCGAGCAGGGCAGCCAATGCGGCCTCTGCCACCGCCCCCTCCAGCGGCAGCACCACCTGCTGCCAGTGCTCCGAGCGCTGCAGGTGGGGCGCCGTGGAGCCGCGCACACCGCCTGGAAACTCGTATTCGAACCAAGCCACTGCAAACAGCGACGTGCCGCTCCCAGGCAGCGGCTGCGCGCTGCTGGCGGCGGCACCCTCCAGGCTGCAGGCTGCAGCCTGGGCACCGGCCTGGCCGCCCCCTGCCTCACCGCCCTGCTGGCGCTGTGCTGCTGCCCAGGCCGCCATGCTGAGCGGGCGCTGCAGGCACTCCAGCAGGGCTGTGGCGCTGTCTGCAAGGGGCAGCTCCGCTGCTGAAAAGTCCACAGACAGCACCACAGCTGGCTCCGTCAGAAGAAACAGCCCCTCTGCCTGGCCGACCTTGCAGTCCACCTTGCGAGGTGCCAGCTGGCGCAACGCTGCGGTGCGCACCGCGCCGCCGCAAATAGCCGCCGCCGGGCGCAGCAGGCGGCCTTGGGTGGAGGAGGCAGCCACAGCGGCCACCACGTGCAGCTTGCAAGGGGCCAGCACTGCGCCGGGGGCCAGCAGGTGCTGGCAAGCGTGCACCAGGCTGGGCACCACGCCTGCAATGCGGAGGGAGGGCAGGGAGGTGGGTGTTGTCACACAATTGACAACACAGGTGAGGCAGCAAAGCAGTGCCACACCACCACAAAACAGAATCCCCTTCAGTCGCACCAAGCTTCCCAGCGGCAAAATGCACCCACCCACCCGCCCACCTTCCGAAAAAGGATCGGTTCCGAAGATCTCATGCAGCAGCACCGCTGCCCTCCGCGGCAGGTCCGTGGTGCTGCCCTGCGCATTGCTGCCGCCGGTGCTGCCGCCCTCAGCCACCGTCAGCTGCCGGCTGTGCTTCGGCAGGACTGTCACGCTGTGCGCTGCGCCGTTGGCTTCCAGCAGCCGGGCCGCCACCTGCTGCAGCTCAGGCAAGCGCTCACAGCCAATGATGTGAGCCGCCCCTGCTTGCCGCGCCAGCAGCAGCAGCAGGCCGCTGCCACTGCCAATCTCAAGCACCAGGGGCTGGCTGGCCTGCGGCTGGCCTGCTGCCGCCGCCGCTGCTGCTGCTTTAGCTTCCGCCTCGCGCACTGCGACTGCAATGCCATCCCGGTAAGCCACTGTCCGAGGCCAGTCATTCAGCATGCTCGTGTGGTACACGGGCACTGCTGCTGCAACAGCCTTCGAGGCTGTCGCAGGCAGCAGCAACGTTGGGCCATCCGTGCTGCCATTGCCGCTGCCTGCGCTGCCCCCGCCCTGCAGCTGCACATCAAAGTGCAAGGCGGTCGCTGCCCTGCTGCTGGTCTCACTGCGTGCTGGTGCACCCTCCAAGCTGAGAGCCTGCATACCAGCGGTGGACGAATCAAGTGTGCCGCTGCTGCTGCTGCCACTGCCACCGCCCAGCCAGCAGCGCATACCCACTGCCTGGCCGGCAGCAAGGGGCCGCCTGTCTAGATACTCGAGGTGCTGCCAAATGTGGGGATGCAGCGCCGCTTCGCCTGCTGAGCAGCTGCCGGGTGCTGAGGACAGCAGGGGCGCCTGCTGCTGCGTGCCATTGTTGCCAGCCGTCAGCTGCTGCTCCAGCCACCAGCACAGCGCATCCGCTGAGCCCGCTGTGATCAGCGCCAGGCTGGCGCTCCCCGCCAGCTTGCCCGCTGAGCTGCCACCCATGGCTGAAGAGGGCAGCAAGCTGGCCAGCGGCACAGTGAGCAGAGTGGCTGGGCTGCTGAGCGGCGCGTGCCGGTAGGCCGGCAGCTGCACCGAGCGGCGGGCACGCGGCAGCAGCTGGTTGGCGGCTGAGAGGTCCAGGCCGCCTGTGTCTGCCGCCAGCTGGGCCACATCCACCTGGTGGGCGTAAGGGGGGGTCTCGCAGGAGGATGCATCAGGAAGGTGGGCACCTCGCGATGAGGTGCACATGTCGTGACGCATCAAGGGCCGAGGCAGCTGGGAAACAAGCAGGAGCGTGGACATGGGCTGTGCCCAACCGACCAACCAGCAAGCCTACCTGCCGCCTCCATCTCACCTCGTTCAGTGCCACAGCCTCGGCGCACTCTACCAGCTGGCCGCAAATATGCACAGCGTGAGGCAGCACAAGGGGCCCGCCGCCGCCTGCACTGCTGCTGCTGCCGCTGGGCTGTGCGAGGAGCGGTGCCACTGCCGCCAGCTGGCGCTGCAGCAGGGCCCAGTCTATCGATGACCCCAGTGCATCTGCCAGGATGACAAGGTTGTAGCTGCCGGTCTGCTGGCCAGCACCCAGCTGGTCTGCTGCGGTGGCGGCGGTCACCCGGTCGCCGCAACCGCTGTCCGCTGCAAGCTCTGCCGCCAGGCGGGCAGTGAGTGGGTTGTCTTGGCACAGCACTGACACATGCTGGGCGCCCGCCTGCGCCGCAAGCACGGCCTCCAGCCCCAGGCCGCCGCAGACCAGCACACGAGGCGGCAGGTGGGGGCTGCTGCTGCTGCTGCCGCCTTGCTGCGCCGCCTGCTGCACGGCTGCCGCAATGCCCGCCTTAAGCGCCGCCAGCCGCGGCTCGTCATGCAGCGCAGCAATCCAGTTGGGTGGCAGCGCGGCCTCGCTCTCCAGCAGCAGGTTGTCGGTGGCAGTTTGGTGCAGGGCATGCTGCTGGGTGCCGGGCGTAGCATGGGCAGTGCACTCGGCGCAACGGCCAAAGGCGGCGGCAGCGGCGGCGGCCGCGCCTAGGGCAGCATGCGCCTGGCCGGCTGTGAAGTAGGCGAGTGCGCTGCGGGGATCCAGGCGCAACGCGGCCTCCAGCAGGGCCAGGGCGCGACGGGCCTGCGGCAAAAGCAGAGAGGCGGCGGCCGATAAATGCCGGCTGTAGCTGCATCGGATGCATGGCGCTTCAGCAATCTCTGCACCGAAGAGCAGCAGCGGTCGCACCTCCCCTGCCTTCACCGCGGACCGAGCCGCCAGCAGCAGCCGCTGCAGCTGCTCGTGCTGAGACATCGGCCACAGAAAGAATGTATGGTCCCAATGGCAGGGTGATCGGGGGTTGAGACGAGAGCACGGTGCATGCCGCCGCTGCCGCCGCCGCTGCCGCCTGTGCAGCTCGACGGCGCGCCGCGGCGGCGGCATCAGCTTGAGTACGGCGCTTGGGCATGGCGCAAGCATCCCAATTCACAGCTCAGTGCTGCAGGATATCAGGCTGCATTCACCTTGGCCCACAACCTGACTTGACTTCTGAAACACCACGAGCAAGCCGGAAGGCCGGCTGCCGTGCGGCATGCACCCGACCATTCGTGCAGCTGCTGGTGAGGCACACCACAACTGGTTGGCGATCAGGCACACGCTCTAGAGGATGCGATGTTGCAGCCAACATGATAGCATCAACCATTGTTGCCAGTTGCAGCTTTGCCCCAGGTTGTTCTGCAGCCATCCCACACGCCAGCGGCAGTGCCTGGTGCCCTCCCATTGCCTGCCGGGCAGAGGCGTGCTGTTGGGGGGCCGTTGCCCTCTAATCTGCGTTGATTACACCTGTGGCTCCCTGAAACCACCACAGAGCAGGCTGGTGAGGTCGTGCTGGCGCTCACAGGCAAAGGTGACCCGCACGCTGCGCTGGGGCCAGATGCGCTGGCGGGCGGGGCACCTCCCAGCTTCTGCAGTTTTGCAGTGCAACTTATTGTTGCAAAGCTCTCGCTCACACACAGTCGTTCAGCGAAGAAAGCCGCCAGCCAGCCTCGGACGTGAGAGCAAGGTGCGCTGCCTGAGCAAACGGGCCAGTCGGAAAGCCTGGCATGCCTTGTCCAAGCAAGCTGAGGTGCAGGCCGCCCTACTGCCGCTGCCCAACGTTGCTGCCGCTCGCTGCCGCCGGCCGCCGCCCCGCTGCCCGCTCACCGCCCGCAAGAAGCTGCCCGCGGCAGCTACAAGAGATGCCCTGTCCTTATTGCCAACTTGTTATTCCTTTCACACAGACCATGCTGCCCTCTCTTCTACACCCCTCCATCGCAGCAGACAGGGCAGCCATGGCATGGGGCAAGAAGAGCGGTGACACGGCGCGCACCGCCGACAGCATCAGCAACAAGTGAGAGCTGCTTGAGCCTTCGCCCTTCTGGCTGGGGCATGCTCTGCCCCATCCTGCCACAGGGGGTTGCATGAGCTACAGACCGCGGCATGCCTCTCACCGGTGCCGACGGCCAGCAAGCTCATGGCATGCTTCCCGCGGTCGCCGCCGCTCGTCTGCAGGATGCTGGTCTGGCTGGGTTGGTTGCTGGCCACCTGCGGCTTTGGCATCCTGCTGGGTGGTGTGGCCTCCATGCAGCAGGTGAGGGGCGCAGCGGCAGGGATCAAGGCGCTGCCCCGGCAGCAGCAGCCGGCGCGTCAGCGGGTGCCAGCTTTGGCAGCAGCCGCATGTGAGAACCTGCTGCTGTCGGTGGCGGGAAGCCGCGGAATCTGCCACCTGCCCCTCGCCAAATGCCACAGCTGCTTCGCTTAGCTGAGCAGCCCCTCCCATCACACTGACCATGTGCCATGCTGCATGCCCCTCACATCTCCCTGCCAACGCCTGCCCCTCCTCTCCTGTCCCTTGCCAGGCCTGTGGTGGCACAGTGATCAACTTGCTTACCCAGGGCGGCGGGGGCACGGTTGGCTACCTGGCGCCCGTGTCCTGCGACCATTTCTCGCTGGAACCATTTCTTCCAGGTGAGGCTGACTTGCATGGAGAGCAGCCGGCGGCGCTAGAAGCTGGTTGCCATTGTCGCGTTGATTGAACGGGCTCAAAACCCACCCGCGCAGCTGCTCGGCTGCCGCCCTCGCCTTTGCACATATTGTGCTGCACTCGCCCTTCCTTGCTGCAGCCATTCTCACCTCTGCCTCCCCCTCCAACTGACCCCTACCCCTGCGCAGTACACGTGGTGGATCACCTTCCTGCACTGGTTTGTCTGGCTCATGGTGCTGATCTACCTCGTCACCGGCCTGCTGCACAAGACCAGGTGCGGGGGGCGGCGAGCTCAGGGGTCTGCCCAACGGGTTGCGCCTGCGTCGGCCTAAAGCGTTCGGTGACATACTTGATTGCCCAGCTGGCACCCTCGCCGCAAAACCGCCTGCCGGCGCTGGAAGCTCGCCCTACTTGCACGCCTGCCTCCCAACCCAGCCCGTCCCTCACCATCGTGCTCCCCAGGATGCTCTGGTGGGCCTCTGTGCTGTGGCGGCCGTGCTGCTCATGGACACCGCCAACACATACCTCGTGTACAGTGAGTGGGCACCTGTGTGCGTGTGCATGCGGCATACCCATTGCTGGGCACGTTGTGGAGAAACGCCACTGTGCACCTGTTGGGAGAGCTGCTTTGCGCGCTTTGGCACTCCCTTCTGATGCAAGCATGTGCTGCTGGTGAAGGTGTTGCTCACCTTGGCATTCGTAGCAACCTGTCACCACCCTGACCACCCCTCTCCTCTGCCCGCAACCCTCCGCCATCCCTTTGCAGACTACATCCCTGGCCTGAGCGGCACCATGGCCACCCGCACCCGAGTCACCGTGGCAGGTGAGCAGTGCCAGCCAGCGGGATGGGGTTGCTGGGGTTGGGCATCAGACACGTGCACTCAACTTGTCTGCCCTTGTCAACTTGCCTGCCCTTGTCACAGGCGCGATCGTGTCAGCGGTTGCAGACCTACTCCTCATGCTGCTCATTGGTGCGCCGCCTAATTGCCATGCCGCCTGAACTTTGAAGAGCAGGGAGGGGCGGGGATGCACCGCGCTGGGCTATAAAACGCGTCAGGCTGCATGGGCATGCCGCCCGATTGCTGGCCAGCTGGGCAGCAGGGCCCCTGTCCATGCACTGCTCCATCATCCCTTCCTTGCCTTTCTGTCTCTGAGGTTGTTTGCCTCTTGCCATTACACTGGGCAGGCTGGGACGCTGAGAAGGACATGTACCGCCACAGTGAGGAGCACGTCACCAACATCAACGCCGTTGGTGAGCGAGCAGTGCTGACGGGAGGCGCAGGGGGCATGAAGCCAGGGGACCTGCTGCCTGGCAAACGCATGGCGAGACGTTGAGGCAGGGGCAGCAATCGGCATCCAAGAAGCCAGCGCGACCTGGCTGGGAGTTAACACAACGCCACCCGTGCTCTGGTGGACTTGCCGTGCTTGGCATGTGCAATCAGTCGGCCGCCACCGCTCGCCAACCTTGTGTGCAGGCACCGTCCCCATCGGCACAGCCACCACCACCACCACGGCCATGCCCGCCGCCACTGCCGTGTGAGGGGCAGTCAGGCGGCAGATGCCACCGTAACAACTCAACCAAGCACGCCGGTGCTGCAGATTCACTCTGCTGTATGACCAGCACAGCAGCAGGGGAGCCAAGCTTGAGCAAGTCGCCGCACCTGCAATCCGTGGCACCGTCCCGGCGCTAAATCTCTTGAACCCAACACCCCAAGCCCATTTTGTGTTACTGTGCATGCCATACGTGTAGTGACCTTGCACCCCTTCCAGTTGTCGCATACGCCCCTGCCTCGTGGCAGCCACACATTTCACAGCACCCGTGTGGCCGCAGTTGCTTAAATCGCATGCACTTCCCGGAGGCCAGCCGCCCCGGCTGTACCAACACGCCCGTTTGTTGTGCACCAGCGCTACGCATGAATTCTCACAGTCGATACACGTCATGCATGCATGTAAGTAATCTGCATTCGTAGCAGGAGGCACTGCAAGGCATGAATGGCAGTGCAAGAGTCGTCAAGCAGCCAGCCAGTCCTACCCGTGATAAAGCGAATACCAGGCCTGTGGCGCCCGCATGGCGCCAGCTCAGCCAGGCCCATGCATGCACGCATACATGAGCGCCATGCATGCGGGACATAGCCACTTGTCCCATCTTTTGCAGCGCTTGGCGAACTGCTGGAGAGCCCAAGCAAACGCCCGGTGGGTTGGTCGCCCTTGTGCCGCCCGCGGCGGAGCGGCGGTGGCTGTGTGGTGCTTGCCTGGTTAGGCAAAGCGTGTCGTGTGAGCAAATGTTGTTTATTGCGTGCGCGCATGGATGTGGCACGCACGCAGCTAGAATTGCGCAAGGAAATTGAGTGCAGTACAGTACCGCCGCCAAGCTGCCTGTTCACTCTCTTCCACCACAGCGTCATTTTTCGCCAGCACAGCGCCTTTCTTCGCCATCAGGCGTGACTTCTGCTGTATCTGCCGCACGAATCCCCATACTTTGTGTGTACTGGCTTTTTAGCGCGGCGTGGCTGCCCGCCGACACGCGCTTGGCATGCGATAGGGCAGCAGTGATGCTACTAACTTTCCTGCCTGCAGATCGGTGCAACTAGCACTGCAGCACAGCAACCACATGAGACAGGACCCCTCATGTGTCAGATCTGGCCCAGATGCACCTCGACTGACGGCCGCGCCGCCGCCCCGCCGCCCATCTGTTGCAGGCACTTGCCAGCCGATTGAGCACACCAGTCAGCATGATGGACAACAAGACCAACAAGTGAGCCTGCCGTATTGCACAAGATATCTGATGCCACATGCTGTGCATAGCCCCTGGCCGCAAAACATTCACAGCCTCTCTGTGGATGGCATGCCCGTACCGCTGCTTCCGACCGGTCCCAACGTACAGGATGCTGGTCTGGGGCGGCTGGGCGCTCGCGACCTGCGGCTTTGTGGTTCTGCTGGCCGGCGTGGCTTCCATGCAGCAGGTGGGGCGGGCGATTACTGG